>FSTD01000056.1_pt1 | contig 18295 bp, 27 predicted proteins | sample 1637101 | NCBI WGS metagenome assembly FSTD01 (sample SAMEA3914816, study PRJEB12502) | metagenome | biome: forest; material: soil | place: USA | collected 2011-09-16 | depth 0.3 m | reverse complement strand
TACGCACAAGGTCCAGACGCGCAATGAAAATTCGCGCACTGGCAAGAAGATGTACAAGCAAAAGGGCTCCGGCGGCGCTCGTCACGGTTCGCGCCGTGCCCCGCAGTTCGTCGGCGGTTCGCGCGCTTTCGGCCCGGTCGTCCGTGATCACGGCTTCGACCTGCAGAAGAAGGTCCGGGCTCTCGGCCTGCGTCATGCTCTGTCTTCGAAAATCAAATCCGGCTCGCTGATCATCCTCGATCAGGCCGCTGTCGATACGCCCAAGACCGCAACTCTCCTGGCTTCCTTCGAGAAGCTGGGTCTGAAGAACGCCCTGTTCATCACCGGTCCGGAAGTCGACGCCAACTTTGCCATGGCTTCGCGCAACATCCCCAATATCGACGTCCTGCCGACCGCGGGCCTGAATGTCTATGACATCCTGCGCCGCGAAAAGCTGGTTCTGACGAAGGCGGCGGTTGAGGCGATTGAAGCCCGCTTTGCAGTAGGGGCATAACTCATGGCCGCCACCATCCGCAATTTCGACGTCCTCCTGGCGCCGCACATCACGGAAAAGTCGACAGTTCTGTCTGAACAGAACAAGGTCGTCTTCAAGATCGCGATGACCGCCTCCAAGGACGAAGTCGCATCTGCCGTTGAAGCTATTTACAACGTCAAGGTCACCAAGGTGAACACGCTGATCACCAAGGGTAAGACCAAGCGTTTCAAGGGCATCAAGGGCCGTCGCAACGACGTCAAGAAGGCGATTGTCACCCTCGCCGAGGGCCAGTCCATTGACATCACGACCGGTCTGTAAGGGAAGGGCAAGCAAATGGCTTTAAAGCAATTTAATCCGACTTCGCCCGGCCGTCGCCAGCTCGTTCTGGTCGACCGTTCCGAGCTCCACAAGGGCAAGCCCGAAAAGTCGCTGGTCGAAGGTCTGACCAAGTCCGGCGGCCGTGGCGCCCAAGGCCGCATCGCTGTCCGCTTCCGCGGCGGCGGCGCCAAGCGCCTCTATCGCATCATCGACTTCAAGCGCCGCAAGTTCGACGTCGCTGCGACGGTCGAGCGCCTGGAATACGATCCGAACCGTTCGGCGTTCATCGCGCTGATCACCTACGCCGATGGCGAAAAGGCCTATATCCTGGCCCCGCAACGCCTGAAGGCCGGTGACACCGTCATTGCTTCGGAACGCGTCGACGTGAAGCCGGGCAACGCTGCCCCGCTGCGCTCGCTGCCGATCGGCACCATCATCCACAACGTGGAAATGAAGCCGCTCAAGGGTGGCCAGCTCGCTCGCTCCGCTGGTGCCTATGCCCAGCTGGTCGGCCGCGACGCCGGCTACGCTCAGATCCGCCTCGGTTCCGGTGAACTGCGTATGGTTCTGGACACCTGCATGGCCACCGTCGGTGCCGTGTCGAACCAGGACCACATGAACCAAAGCCTCGGCAAGGCCGGTCGCGTTCGTCACATGGGCTTCCGCCCGCACGTCCGCGGCGTCGCCATGAACCCGGTCGACCACCCGCACGGTGGTGGTGAAGGCAAGACCTCGGGCGGCCGTAACCCAGTGACCCCGTGGGGTAAACCCACCAAGGGCCGCAAGACTCGTACCAACAAGACGACGGACAAGTTTATCATTCGTTCGCGTCACGTGAAGAAGGCTCGCTAAACCATGGCTCGCTCCGTATGGAAAGGACCCTTCGTGGATGGCCACCTTCTGAAGAAGGCGGAAACCGCGCAAAGCTCGGGTCGCAAAGAAGTTATCAAGACCTGGTCGCGCCGCTCGGTCATCATGCCGCAATTCGTCGGCCTGACGATCGGCGTGTACAATGGGATGAAGCACGTGCCAGTGCTGGTGTCGGAAGACATGGTCGGCATGAAGTTCGGTGAATTCTCGCCGACGCGCAGCTTCCCGGGTCACGCCGCCGACAAGAAGGCGAAGAGGAAGTAATCATGTCGCAGACAAAGAATCCTCGTCGCGTCGAAGCCAACGAAGCCCGCTGCAAGCTGGTTTCGGTGCGCATTTCGCCGCAAAAGCTCAACCTGGTGGCGGCCTCGATCCGCGGCCTCAAGGTGCAGCGCGCTCTGAACGAGCTGGAATTCTCGCGCAAGCGTATCGCCAAGGACGTCCGCAAGGCGCTCTATTCGGCGATCTCGAATGCCGAAAACAACCATAACCTCGACATCGACAACCTCGTCGTCGCCGAGGCCTTCGTCGGCAAGGGCCTGATCATGAAGCGTTTCGCTTCGCGTGCCCGTGGCCGTTCGTCGCGCATCATGAAGCCCTTCTCGGAACTGACGATCGTCGTTCGTGAGCTTGGCGCCGAATCCAACAAAGAGGCTGCGTAATGGGTCAGAAAGCTAATCCGATCGGCTTGCGCCTCGGCATCAACCGTACCTGGGACTCGCGCTGGTTCGCTGCCCGTACGGAATATGCCAAGCTGCTGCACCAGGACCTGAAGATTCGTAAGGAACTGAAGCAAAAGCTGAACGCCGCCGGTGTTTCGCGCATCATCATCGAGCGTCCGCACAAGAAGTGCCGCGTCACCATCTATGCCGCCCGTCCGGGCGTCGTGATCGGTAAGAAGGGCGCGGACATCGACAAGCTCCGCAAGGACGTGTCGGCCCTCACCGAAGGCGAAGTGTTCCTGAACCTCGTCGAAGTCCGCAAGCCGGAAGTCGACGCGCAACTGGTCGCCGAGTCGATCGCTCAGCAGCTGGAACGCCGCGTCGCGTTCCGCCGCGCCATGAAGCGTTCGATCCAGTCGGCCATGCGTCTCGGTGCCAAGGGCATCCGCATGAACCTGTCGGGCCGTCTCGGCGGTGCCGAAATCGCCCGTATGGAATGGTACCGTGAAGGCCGTGTGCCTTTGCACACCCTGCGCGCCGACATCGACACGGGCTTCTCCGAAGCGCTCACCACCTACGGCATCATCGGTGTCAAGGTGTGGATCTTCAAGGGTGAAGTGCTCGAGCACGATCCGATGGCTCAGGACAAGCGCTGGGCGGCCGAAGCTGCCGGCCCGTCGTCCAATGAGCGTCCGGAGCGTTCCGACCGCAACAATCGCGGCCCGCGCCGCGATCGCAACAACAAGGAGGCCTAAGCCATGATGCTTCCTAAGCGTACCAAGTACCGGAAGGCCTTCAAGGGCCGTATCCACGGGAACGCCAAGGGCGGCTATTCGCTCAACTTCGGCTCCTATGGTCTGAAGACCGTGGAACCGGAACGCCTGACGGCGCGTCAGATCGAAGCTGCCCGTCGTGCCATCACGCGTCAAATGAAGCGTCAGGGCCGCGTCTGGATCCGTATCTTCCCGGATCTGCCGGTTACCGGCAAGCCGGCCGAAGTCCGTATGGGCAAGGGCAAGGGCGCCGTCGACCATTGGGCCGCTCGCGTGGCTCCGGGCCGTATCCTGTTTGAAATCGACGGCGTTGCCGACGACATCGCGCGTGAAGCGCTTCGTCTCGGTGCCGCCAAGCTGCCGGTCGCCACGCGCATCGTGACGCGTATCGACGCCGGCGTCGCCATGGCAGCGGAGTAATTGACATGACGAAGATTACCGACCTGCGGAGCAAGACTCCGGACCAGCTGCACGAACAGCTCCTGAACCTGAAGAAGGAGCAGTTCAACCTGCGCTTCCAGAAGGCGACGGGTCAGTTCGAAAAAACCCACCGCGTCAATGAGATCCGCAAGGATATCGCCCGCATCCAGACCTTGCTGACGGCCCAGAAGGCCGCCGCCAAGTCTGCCGCCTAAAGGAATAGACCATGCCCAAGCGCATTCTTGAAGGTCTGGTTGTCTCCGACAAGGGCGACAAGACCGTGGTTGTGAAGGTGGAACGTACGATTCTGCACCCCGTCCTGAAAAAGACGGTGCGTAAATCGAAGCGCTACCACGCTCACGACGAGCAAAATACCTACAAGACCGGCGAAGCCATTCGTATCATCGAATGCGCGCCCAAGTCGAAGCTGAAAACGTGGGAAGTCCTTCCCCGTGAAGCCAACTAACTAGGAAAGTTTGAACCATGATTCAGATGCAAACTAACCTGGAAGTGGCCGACAACTCCGGCGCACGCCGGGTCATGTGCATCAAGGTGTTGGGCGGCTCAAAGCGCCGCTACGCCTCGGTGGGTGACCTGATCGTCGTCTCGGTCAAGGAAGCCATCCCGCGCGGTCGCGTCAAGAAGGGCGACGTTCTGCGCGCCATCGTTGTCCGCACCTCGAAGGACATCCAGCGCAAGGACGGTTCGGTGATCCGTTTCGACACCAATGCCGCCGTGATCGTCAACAAGTCGGCCGAGCCCATCGGCACCCGTATTTTTGGCCCTGTTCCTCGCGAACTGCGCGCCAAGAACCACATGAAAATCATTTCCCTGGCTCCGGAGGTGATCTGATGGCCGCTAAGATTAAGAAGGGCGACAACGTCGTCATTTTGACCGGTAAGGACAAGGGCCGCAAGGGTACCGTCACGAAGGTCATGCCCACGGAAGGTCGTGTGATCGTCCAGGGTATCAACATGGTCCAGCGCCATACCCGCCCGTCGCAAGCCAATCCGAACGGCGGTATCGTCAACAAGGAAGCGTCGTTGCACGTTTCCAACGTGTCTCACGTCGATACGAACGGCAAGCCGACCCGCGTCGGTTTCAAGATCGAAGGCGACAAGAAGGTGCGTTTCGCCAAGACGACGGGAGATGTCATCAATGGCTGATACCAAGTACACGCCGCGCGCCAAGCAGGTCTACCTGGACACGATCCGGGACGCCCTGAAGGCCGAGTTCGGCTATACCAATGAAATGCAGGTCCCCAAGCTCGACAAGATCGTCGTGAACATGGGTATCGGTGAAGCCACTGCCGACTCCAAGAAGGTCAATTCGGCCATCAAGGACCTGGCGGCCATCACCGGTCAAAAGCCCGCCCCGACGCGCGCCCGTCAATCCATCGCCGGCTTCAAGCTGCGCGAAGGCATGGTGGTCGGCGCCAAGGTGACGCTCCGCAAGGATCGTATGTATGAATTCCTCGACCGCCTGATCACGATCGCGCTGCCGCGCGTGAAGGACTTCCGCGGCCTGAACGGCAATTCCTTCGACGGCCGTGGCAACTATGCCATGGGTCTCAAGGAACACATCGTTTTCCCGGAAATCAACTACGACCAGATCGATCAGATGTGGGGCATGGACATCGTTGTCTGCACCACGGCCACGAGTGACAAAGAAGCCAAGGCGCTTCTGAAGCACTTCCAGTTCCCGTTCACAGCGTAAGGGCGGGGAGAGAGAGACAATGGCAAAGAAGAGTGCAGTCAACCGCAATGAAATGGTCAAGGCTATGGTCGCGAAGTTCGCGTCCAAGCGCGAGGCCCTCAAGGCGACCGCCAACGACGAAAGCCTGCCGCTTGAGGAGCGCTTCGAAGCGCGCCTGAAGCTGGCCAAGCTTCCGCGGAATTCGGCTCCGACGCGCGTGCGTAACCGCTGCGAAATCACCGGGCGCCCGCGCGCCTTCTATCGTAAACTCAAGATGAGCCGGATCGCGCTCCGGAAGCTGGCCAATGAAGGCCAGATTCCCGGCATGACCAAGGCCAGCTGGTAAGGGAGGATAACACTTATGTTCGTCAATGATCCTCTCAGCGATATGATCGCCCGCATCAAGAACGCCGCCATGCGCAGCCGTTCCAAGGTGCTCACCCCAGCTTCCAAGCTGCGCGGCCGCGTGCTCGACGTCCTCAAGGACGAAGGCTATATCCGCGGTTACGAAGTCCTGGAAGTCCCGGGTGAATTCCCGCAGTTCGAGATCGAACTGAAGTATTTCGACGGCCAGCCGGTCATCGCGGAAATCGCCCGCGTGTCCAAGCCGGGCCGCCGCGTCTATTCGTCGATCAAGGACCTGAAGCCGATCAAGAACGGCCTCGGGATCTCGATCCTGTCGACGCCCAAGGGCGTCATGTCTGACACTGCTGCCCGCGATGCTAACGTCGGTGGCGAAGTTCTCTGCCGCGTCTACTAAATCGTAGACGTGCGTAGGGGACACTTAAGGCACACAAAGGTTATAAGATGTCTCGTATCGGTAAAAAGGCCATCGCAGTGCCGTCGGGGGTGAATGTTTCCCTCAGCGGCCAGGACGTTTCGGTCAAGGGCCCCAAGGGCCAGCTGGCCTGGAAGGTCGTCGAAGAAATCGAAGTCAAGCAAGAGGGCAATGTCATCAGCATTACCCCCCGCGGCGACACCCAGCGCCACCGCGCCATGTGGGGTCTGTCGCGTACGCTCATCGCCAACATGGTGAAGGGCGTGACCGAAGGCTACGAAGTCTCGCTGGAAATGGTCGGCGTCGGTTACCGCGCTGCCATGCAGGGCAACAAGCTCGAAATGCAGCTCGGTTTCTCGCACCCGGTCATCATCGATCCGCCGGCGGGCATCAGCTTTGCGGTCCCCAAGCAGACCGAAGTGAAGATCATCGGCATCGACAAGCAGGCCGTTGGTGAAATGGCTGCCAAGATCCGCAAGATTCGTCCCCCTGAACCCTATAAGGGCAAGGGTGTCAAATATGCCGGCGAAAAGGTTCGCCGCAAGGAAGGCAAGAAGAAGTAAGTCATGGCTCTGTCTCCTCGTGAACAATTGGCTCGTCGCGCGCAACGTAATCGTACGCGCCTCAAGAAGCTCTCCAACGGCCGCCCGCGTTTGTCGGTCTTCCGTTCGGACAAAAATATCTATGCCCAGGTCATCGACGATGCCTCGGGCGTCACCGTGGTCGCTGCCTCGTCGCTGGAAGGCGGCAAGAAGCAGGGGTCTGACTCGGCTGCCGCGACAGAAGTCGGCAAGCTGGTCGCCCAGCGCGCTCTCGAAAAAGGCATCAAGGATGTCGTTTTCGATCGCGGCGGTTACATCTTTCACGGTCGGGTGAAGGCGCTGGCGGAAGCCGCGCGTGAAGCCGGTCTTAATTTCTAAGGGAATCGTTCATGGCCCGTCCTAGCGAAAACCGCAATCGCGACCGTAACGAAGAACCTTCGGAGTTCGTCGAAAAGCTGGTCGCCATCAACCGCGTCGCTGCTACCGTCAAGGGTGGCCGCCGCTTCTCGTTCGCCGCACTGATGGTCGTTGGTGACCAGAAGGGCCGCGTCGGCTACGGTCACGGCAAGGCACGCGAAGTGCCCGAAGCCATCCGCAAGGCCACCGAAGAAGCCAAGAAGTCGCTGATCCGCGTTCCGCTTCGTGAATCGCGCACGCTGCACCACGACGGCTACGGCCGCTGGGGCGCGGGCAAGATTCAGATGCGCGCGGCGCCTCCGGGCACCGGCGTTATTGCCGGCGGTCCGATGCGTGCCGTTCTCGAAACCCTGGGTGTTTCCGACGTCGTCGCCAAGTCGCTCGGCTCGTCGAACCCCTACAACATGGTGCGCGCCACGTTTGAAGCGCTGAAGGTGCAATCCTCGCCCCGTCAGATCGCCTCAAAGCGCGGCAAGAAGGTCGCCGACCTGCTGTCGCGCCGTTCCGACGGCGCGTCCGCGCCTGACGCAGTGGAGGGCTGATCATGGCCAAAGCACCTAAAGCCGCTGAAAATGCGACGGTCACCGTCAAGCAGACCGGTTCGCCGATCCGCCGCACCAAGGACCAGCGCGCCACGCTCGCCGGCCTGGGCCTCAACCGCATGGGCCGCGTCTCCACGCTGAAGGACAGCCCTTCGGTCCGTGGCATGATCGCCAAGGTCGCCCACATGGTCGAGATCGTCGAGTAGGCTAAAGATTTTAAGCGCGCGGTTCGAATTCGGGCCGCGCGCTTGATCTATTTATACGTCGCCGTTTTCTCCAAAAATGCGGTGACAAAACGCTTTGCGTGCTGTAACAGGCGCGCTCTTTTCTATTTTCAAGCCGAGTTGGCCTCAACGCCAGCGCAACCCAAAAGGACAGGCACATGACCAAGTTGAATGAAATCCGCGATAACGAAGGCGCCACAAAGGGCCGCATGCGCGTCGGCCGCGGCCCGGGTTCGGGCAAGGGCAAGACCGCCGGTCGCGGCGTGAAGGGCCAGAAGTCGCGTTCGGGCGTCAGCCTGCTCGGCTTTGAAGGCGGCCAGATGCCCCTGTACATGCGCATGCCGAAGCGCGGTTTCAACAATCCGTTCGCCCTCAAGCTCGCCGAAGTCAATCTGTGGCGTCTGCAGGACGCGATCGACGCCGGCAAGCTCGATGCCAAAAAGCCCGTCGATGGTGCCGCCCTGGTCGCCGCCGGTGTCATCCGTCGTGAACTCGACGGCGTGCGCCTCCTCGGCGAAGGCGAACTGAAGGCCAAGCTGACCCTCAATGTCTGGTCGGCCTCTGCCGGCGCCATCAAGGCCGTCGAAGCGGCCGGCGGCAGCGTCACCCAGGCGCGTGTTGCCAACGAAGCCAAGATCGCCGCTCGCGCGGAAAAGCTGGCGGCCGTCAAGGCTGCCCGCAAGGGCTAAGCTCAGGATCTGTTAAAGCGCGCCGGGCGTTTGACGTTTCGGCATGCGTACCCCATATGGGCGGAGTTGGGTGAGGGCGGTTCTCAAACGAATCGCATATAACGCACTCCACCCTCATGGGGGTGATCATAGGGGCGCCTGCGCCCACGCGAATTTGAGGACTTTATGGCATCAGCAGCTGAACAATTAGCGGCCAACATGAATTTCGGCGCCTTTGCCAAGGCGACCGATCTGCACAAGCGCCTGCTCTTTACGATGGGCGCTCTGATCGTTTACCGCCTCGGTACCTATGTGCCGCTGCCGGGCATCGACATGATCGCTTTCCAGCACGCCTTTTCGGGGCAGGCCAACGGCATCTTCGGCATGATGAACATGTTTGCCGGCGGCGCCGTGCAACGCATGGCGGTGTTTGCCCTCAACCTGATGCCTTACATTTCGTCCTCGATCATCATTCAGCTGATGGGCTCGGTCTACGCGCCCTGGGAAAAGCTAAAGAAAGAGGGCGGCGAGGCTGGCCGCAAGCAGCTCAACCAGTATACGCGTTACCTGACCGTCGTCCTGGCCCTGATCCAATCGTTCGGTATCTCGGCGGCGATGTTCCACGGCGGCATGACGATCGACAAGCAAAACGGCTTGTTCTTCATTGTTACCGCCATGGCGACCCTGACCGCCGGCACGCTGTTCCTGATGTGGCTGGGCGAACAGATTACGGCGCGCGGCGTCGGCAACGGATCGTCGATGATCATTTTCGCGGGTATCGTGGCCGTTCTGCCCAATACACTGTCGCTGCTTATCGGCCAGGCGCAGCAGGGCCAGATTACCGGTTTCGTGCTAATCCTGATCGTCGCAGTACTGATCGCCGCCATTGTCTTTATCGTCTTCATGGAGCGCGCTCAGCGCCGCCTGCTGGTGCAGTATCCAAAGCGCCAGGTGGGCAACCGCGTCCAGGGCGGAGAGAGCTCGTTCATGCCGTTGAAGGTGAACACGTCGGGCGTTATTCCGCCGATCTTTGCCTCGTCGCTGCTGCTGATGCCGACCTCGATCCTGACCTTCGTCGGCAAGAATCCGGAGAAGATCCCGACCTGGCTGCAATGGCTGCCGTCCCTGACGGGCATGCTGCAGCACGGCCAGCCCCTGTTCATGTCGCTCTATACGATCCTGATCATATTCTTCTGTTTCCTCTACACCTCGCTGGTCTTCAATCCGGACGAAACGGCGGAAAACCTGCGCAAGTACGGCGGCTTCCTGCCGGGCATCCGTCCCGGCAAGCGCACGGCCGAGTATCTCGACTACGTGCTGACGCGCATCACCGTCATCGGTGCGGGTTACATCACCATCGTCTGCTTGCTGCCTGAAGCCCTGATCGCCAACCTCGGCAACAGCTTCTATTTCGGCGGTACTTCGATCCTGATCGTCGTGACCGTGACCATGGACACCGTGGCGCAGATTCAATCGCATTTGCTGGCGCACCAGTATGACGGCCTGATCAAGAAGTCGAAGCTGAAGACCGGCAGCAAGGGCAGCGCGCCCGTCCGCCGTCTCGGCCGCTAGGTGGGGGACCTATGAACATCATCCTGTTCGGACCGCCGGCTGCCGGCAAGGGCACGCAGGCCAAGCTGCTGGTTGAACGCCGCGGCATGGTCCAGTTGTCGACCGGCGACATGTTGCGCGCCGCCATTGCCGACAAGACGGAATTGGGCCTGAAGGTCGAGCATATCATGCAGACCGGCGGGCTGGTGTCCGACGGGATCGTGATCGCCCTGATCGAAGAGAACCTGGAACGCGCTGAAAAGGCGGGGGGAGCGATCTTCGACGGCTTCCCGCGCACCGTGTCGCAGGCCGAGGCGCTCGACGCCATGCTGGGCAAGCGCGGCGCGATGGTCGATCGCGTCGTCCGCCTCAAGGTCGACGACGCCGCCCTGGTCGAACGAATCGCCAAGCGGTTTGCCGAGCAGGGACGTCCCGACGACAACCCGGAATCCTATAAGGTGCGTCTGGCGAAATATAACGCCGAGACCTTGCCTTTGCTGCCTTACTACGCCGCGCAGGCCAAGTTACACGAAGTGGACGGGATGGGCTCGGTCGACGACATAGCCGCCCGTATCGAGGCGGCGCTGAACTGATTTCGTTCTGGACAAGGGGATTGCGGGTATTTCGCAAGCCCTTTGAATAGGCGCAAACAAAAGATCGTGAAAAAAGTCTGACGAAACGCTTTTTCGCTTGCTTTTTTCGGGTCTGACCCATTGACGGGAGCTAAAACCCTTCTATAAGGGGCAGCTTCCGCGAAAACACGCGTATGAGCCTCTAGCCAGGCCGGGTTCGGCAAGGCAAGGGATGCATACGTGTCATCTTTCGTTTTAGATAATGCGCCGTAAGCATGGGCGCGTTGCAGGAGACTTACCTCGTGGCCCGTATCGCAGGCGTCAACATACCGACCAACAAGCGCGTGATCATCGCGCTTCAATATATCCACGGCATCGGCGCCAAGCACGCTGAAGAAATCGTCCACAAGGTCGGTATCGAAGAAGCACGCCGCGTCAATCAACTGACGGACGCCGAAGTCCTGCAGATCCGTGAAACCATCGACCGCGACTATACGGTCGAAGGCGATCTGCGCCGCGAAGTGTCCATGAACATCAAGCGTCTGATGGACCTGGCCTGCTACCGCGGTCTGCGTCACCGTAAGGGCCTGCCGGTCCGCGGTCAGCGCACGCACACCAATGCCCGCACGCGCAAGGGCCCGGCGAAACCGATCGCCGGCAAGAAGAAGTAAGGATTAGCCCATGGCCAAAGAACCTTCACGTATTAAAAAGCGCGAACGCAAGAACATCACGTCGGGCGTCGCCCACGTCAATGCCTCGTTCAACAACACCATGATCACCATCACCGACGCGCAGGGCAATGCCGTGTCGTGGTCGTCGGCCGGTACAATGGGCTTCAAGGGTTCGCGCAAGTCGACCCCTTACGCCGCCCAGGTTGCTGCTGAAGACGCGGGCCGCAAGGCCATCGAACACGGCGTCAAGACGCTGGAAGTCAGCGTCGCCGGTCCGGGCTCGGGCCGTGAATCGGCTCTGCGCGCGCTGCAGGCGGTTGGTTTCACCATCACGACCATTCGTGACGTGACGCCGATCCCGCACAACGGCTGCCGTCCGCCGAAGCGTCGTCGCGTTTAATATATACTCCCTATTTTTATCGTCGCCCTGGCGCATAGCCGGGGCGGCCTTTCCTGTCTTGAGGGACGTAAATGATCGAAAGAAACTGGCAACAGCTTATTCGTCCTGAGAAGCCACAAGTCGAAGCGGGTTCCGACCCCTCCCGCAAAATGCGCCTGGTCGCTGAACCGCTGGAACGCGGCTTCGGTGTGACGCTCGGCAACGCGCTGCGTCGCGTGCTTCTCTCCTCGCTGCAAGGCGCGGCTGTCACCTCCGTCCAGATCGACGGCGTGGTGCACGAATTCTCCTCCATCGAAGGCGTCCGTGAAGACGTCGTCGATATCATCCTGAACATCAAGCAACTGGCCCTGCGCATGCACGCAGAAGGCCCGAAGCGTATGGTTCTGCGCGCCACGGGCGCTGGTCCGGTCACCGCCGGCCAGATCGACGTCCCGGCCGACATCGAAGTGCTCAACCCCGACCACGTCATCTGTACGCTGGACGAGGGCGCTTCCGTCCGCATGGAATTCACCGTTCAGAACGGCAAGGGCTACGTCCCGGCCGACCGCCTGCGTCCGGAAGACGCGCCGATCGGCCTGATCGCCGTCGACGCCCTCTATTCGCCGGTCAAGAAGGTCGCTTACCGCGTCGAACCGACCCGCCAAGGACAATCGCTCGACTACGACAAGCTGATCCTCGACGTTGAAACCAATGCCGCGGTCACGCCGGTCGATGCCGTCGCTTTTGCGGCGCGCATCCTGCAAGACCAGCTGCAGATCTTCATCACCTTCGAAGAGCCGAAGGCCCCTGTCGTTGAAGAAGGCAAGCCCGAGCTGCCGTTCAACCCGGCCCTGCTCAAGAAGGTCGACGAACTGGAACTCAGCGTCCGTTCGGCGAACTGTCTGAAGAACGACAACATCGTCTACATTGGCGATCTGATCCAGAAGACGGAATCGGAAATGCTGCGCACGCCGAACTTCGGCCGCAAGTCGCTCAACGAAATCAAGGAAGTCCTGGCTTCCATGAACCTGAGCCTCGGCATGGACATCCCGAACTGGCCGCCGGAAAACGTCGAAGACCTGGCCAAGAAGTTCGAAGATCAAATCTAAAAGCATTTTAGACGAAGTGGTTACCGGTTCGTCGTTAAAAAATGCGCCAAGAAAAGACCTTCGGCCAAAGTCGGAAATATCAGAAACCCGGATGCGCAATCATCCGGGTTTCCTATTTTTAGGAACTGTTTTTTACAGCTCCGACTTACCGGGAAAGACCAAAACCTTGTCCCGGTAATTTCCATCTCGAACGGGATGGACGTCTGAAGCGGGCAGGGATCGCCGATCTCCTGACCTACGATTTCAGGCTCGTTTTTGGGAGATCGCGTCGGCTGCGTGCCACCGGTCTTTTGGAGAAATATTATGCGCCACGGTTCCGGTTACCGTAAGCTCGGTCGTACGACCTCTCACCGCATCTCGATGTTTGCCAACATGTCGGCATCGCTGATCAAGCACGAACAAATCATCACCACCCTGCCGAAGGCCAAGGAACTGCGTCCCTTCGTCGAAAAGCTGGTGACGCTGGCGAAGTCGGGCACGCTGCACGACCGCCGTATCGCCATCTCGCGCGTCCGCGACGTGCCGCAGGTTGCCAAGCTGTTCGACGTCATAGCCAAGCGCTATGCCGATCGTAACGGCGGCTATATCCGCATCCTGAAGGCCGGCTTCCGCCACGGCGACAACGCCCCAATGGCCGTCATCGAATTCGTCGACCGCGACGAAGCCGCCAAGGGCCTGGATTCGGGTCCGGTCTTTGCCGCCGGCGGCGACGAAGAGTAGGACTTTTTCCCGCTCAATCGCCGCTAGGCTCCTCGCTAAGCTCGGGCGGGCTTTGCCCTTGCCAAGTGACAAGTCACTTGGAGGCATGCTGAAACCATGAAGGCCCTCGATACTCGAGGGCCTTTTTGTTGGGTTTTTCGTTTCTGGGGCAACCGCATTAAGAATTTGGTCATCTCAGTTAACGCAGCCGTGATCGTTCGGCATGATGCTGTTATTTCGCAATTGCGCACTTCCGGGTTAGCCTCTTCGTGCGGAGGTCTGTCGTCGAGCAGCAGGCGCCGCAAACTTTTCCACCAAGTCCATCTCAAGAGGAGGGTATCATGTTGACTGACGACCTTATGAGCCGTGTGGCCGACCCCGCCGCAGCCACGCCGGAAGCCTCCGGCGAGTTCGCATTGAGTGACGACCTGATGCTTGAAGCTGCCGGCATCGACAGCGGGACCCCGGTCTTTTCTGCGCCGACGCTCGATCGCATCCGTGCATGTGATTGACGCTTAAGCTTCGTGTAGGCACCGGAAGCCGCTGGCCTCGCGCCGGCGGCTTCTTTTTTGGCTGCGCCCTTGACGGACGTGCAGCCGCCATGAACAGTCGCCCACCGGCTTTAATGAATGCGGGGCGTACATGTCTTTAAAAAACCTCCTGACCCTTGTTGCCGTCGTCGTATGCAGCGGTCTTTCGGCCTGCGCGACCTTGCCGCCGCCTGCGCCCCCGCCGCCGAAGCCGCTTGTGCTGGTGTCGATCGACGCATTTCGCGGTGACTATCTGGCGCGCGGCGTGACGCCCAACCTGCAGGCCCTGGCCGACGGCGGTGCCGTGGCGACCATGCGGCCGTCCTTCCCCAGCCTGACCTTTCCCAACCACTATACCTTGGTGACCGGAAAGGTCCCCGACCACCACGGCGTCGTCGCCAACTTCATGTACGATCCGACGCACCCCGCCGACCCCAACGACCCAAAGGCGGCCTATTTCACCAAGTCCAAGGCCGGTGACGGCTTCTGGTGGCAGGAGGCCAAACCCATGTGGGTCAGCGCCGAGCAGGCGGGCCTGAAGGTAGGGTCGGTCTACTGGCCGGGCTCGTGGGCGGTCATCGACGGCACAAAGCCGGCCTACGCGCTGCCGTTCGAGCAGACATCGAGCGAAGCGCGCGTCGATCAGGTCCTGCAATGGGCGGGCCTGTCCGAAGCGCAGCGGCCGAAAGTCTATATCCTCTATCTCAATATCGTCGATGAAACCGGCCACAAGAAGGGGCCGGACTCGCCCGAGCTCAACGCCGCCCTGACCGAGGTCGACACCGCCATCAGCCATTTGACGCAGGGCCTCCGCGACCGCGGCATCGACGCCAATATCGTCATCGTCTCCGACCACGGCATGATCAGCGTCTCGCCCAACCGCACAACCTATATTTCCAATGTGCTGGGCAAGGAAGGCATAGCACCGGACGTCAAGACCGACCCACGCTACGACCTGATCTACTACGGCTCTGTCGCCATGCTCAACCCGATGCCGGGGCATGAGGCGGAACTCGACAAGCTGACCAGGACGCATTTCGATCACATGCAGTGCTGGCACAAGAGCGATATCCCGGCACGCTTCAAATTCGGCAAGAATCGTCGCGTGCCGGAAATCATTTGCCTGGGCGAACCGGGCTGGCAGGTCGGCGGCCTGACCAGCATCGGCAGCGATGTCGGTAACCACGGCTACGACCCGGCGATACCGGAAATGCGCGCCATCTTCATCGCCAACGGCCCCGATATCAAGCCGGGCGTCCACCTCGACACTTTTGACAATGTCGATGTCTATGACGTCGAGATGGCGCTCCTGCACCTGAAGCCGGAGCCCAATGATGGCACCATCGCCCCCATCAAACCGGCCTTGAAATAGTCGCTGCTGACAGAAATAGGCGCTGTGCGGCCTGGAGGCTGTGGCGAGCACTGCCGAAATACGCTAAGCCCTAGGGACCTCGGGGAAACGATACATGTCTGACCAAGCCAAGCCACGCAAAGCCGCCGCCGCCTTCATCCTGGTGACGGTGTTTCTCGACATGCTGTCAATCGGCATCATCATCCCCGTCCTGGCGCCGCTGATCAAAAGCTTCCTCGGCGGTTCGGTGTCTGACGCCGCTATGTGGACAGGCGTTTTCGGTGCGGCGTGGGGCCTGGCGCAGTTCATCTTCTCCCCCATCCAGGGCGGACTGTCCGACAGCATAGGCCGCCGGCCGGTCGTGCTGGCCTCGAACTTCGGCACGGGCTGTGATTTCCTGCTGATGGCGCTTGCGCCCAATCTGTGGTGGCTGCTGGCTGGCCGCATCATCAGCGGCATCACCTCGGCCAGCATCTCGACGGCCTATGCCTATATGAGCGACGTGACCGCGCCCGAGGGCCGCGCCAAGATATTCGGCCTCATGGGCGCTGCTTTCGGTTTCGGTTTTATTGTCGGGCCTGGCCTGGGTGGTATTTTGGGCGGTGGGCTCCACTGGACCTGGTTGACGCAGATCGGCCTCGACTTCCTCAATTTCAACGGCAACCCCCATCTGCCGTTCTACGTAGCCGCGGCTCTCAGCCTGCTGAACTTCACCTATGGCTTCTTCGTCCTGCCGGAATCGCTGCCTCTGGACAAGCGCAAGCCGTTTAGTTTCCGCGCCTCCAACCCGGTCGGCGCCATTCGCTTTCTGGCGCGTTCTGCGCAGGTATTCAGGCTGTCGATCATGAACCTGCTGATGATGTTTGCCCACAGCGTCTTTCCAACCGCTTTCGTGCTCTTTGCCGGCTATCGCTTCGGCTGGGGGCCAAAAGAGGTCGGATTCTGCCTCGGCGGCGTCGGCGTTTTATCCATCCTCGTACAGGCCATACTGACCGGTCCGATCGTCAAGGTGCTGGGCGAACGAAGGACCATGTTCCTCGGCCTGACCTGCGGCTTTATCGCCTTTACCGGTTACGCCCTGGCGCCGTCCTGGGAAGTTTTCGTCGCCTTCATGCCCATCGGGGCAATGTGGGGCCTGACGACACCCAATATCCAGGCGTTGATGAGCGCAAAGGTCGACCCGCACGAGCAGGGGACCCTGCAGGGCGCCAATATGAGCCTGCAATCGATGTCGACCATTTTCGCACCGATAGCCTTCGGCGGCGTGCTCGCCTACGTCACCCACCCCGGCATGCCGAAGATGTACGGCGGCGCGCCGTTCCTGCTGGCTGCCCTGTTCGTGTTGTTCGGCCTGTTGCTTGGGTTCGGCGTAAAGCAATCGATGAAGGTCGAAGTCGCTTTCGCCGCCGGTCCGGCGGCCGATCCTGCGGCCGATCCGGTCGACTGAGGCCGTGCCTGCCGCCGTCGATGATTTTCTGCGCGATCTCGACCATCCGCTGAAGGCCGAAATCGAGGGGGTGCGCCAGGCCATCCTGGCGGCCGATCCAGCCATCAGCGAAGGCATCAAGTGGAACGCGCCCAGTTTCTTTTACAAGGACTGGTTCGCCACCTTCCACCTGCGCGCCAAATCGGGGGTGCAGATCATCCTGCATCGCGGCGCCAGGGTGAAGGACGTGCCCGACGCAGTGATCGATGATCCGGCGGGCCTGCTGGAATGGCTGGCTAAGGATCGCGCGACGGTGATGTTTGGCGGCATGACGGACATCGAGACAAAAAAGGCAGCGTTCAGCGATGTCATCCGGCACTGGATCGCCTGGCTTTAGGCGGCAGCAAACGCATCACCTGCTATACGAAAGTCTCCGTAATTAAGGCCTAATCCCGGCATTTCAAGGCCTTGATCCCGCCGCATTGGTAGCTATTTTTGTAGCTCAGGCGCCGCTTGCGCCAATGCTCACTCCGCCTCAGGGGACCTACCCAGATGAACCTTCGCAGCCTCAGTCAACGCCTGCTGACCGGCCTTTCCGCCGCAGCCCTCCTGGCCGCCTGTTCGCCCAGCCACGGCCAGGACGCCCAGAAGTTCAAGGGCAGCGGCTTCAACCAGGACATCGCCACCCAGCCACGCAAGGTGCCCGACTCGGCCCTCGGCATGAAGGCGTCGTTTGCACCCGTCGTGAAAAGCGTCGCGCCCGCAGTCGTCAACGTTTACGCCAAGAGCGTGACACGCCAGCAGATGGATCCGTTCTGGCAGATGTTCAGCGGCATGGAGCCGCGCGATCAGGTCCAGCAAAGCCTCGGTTCCGGCGTCATCGTGCGCAAGGACGGCATCGTCGTCACCAATAACCACGTTATCGAAGGCGGCACGTCTTTCATGGTCGTGCTCAACGACCGCCGCGAATATCCCGCCAAGGTGCTGCTGGCCGACCCGCGCACCGACCTGGCCGTGCTGCAACTGCAGATCAAGCCCGGTGAAACCTTCCCAACCCTGGCCATGGACGACGACCGCGATCTCGAAGTCGGCGACCTCGTGCTGGCCATCGGCAATCCGTTCGGCGTCGGCCAAACCGTGACCAACGGCATCATCTCGGCGCTCGACCGCACTCAGGTCGGTGGCGGCGAGGGCTCGTACATCCAGACCGATGCGGCCATCAATCCAGGTAATTCCGGCGGTGCCCTGGTCGACATGAACGGCCGGCTGATCGGCATCAATTCGATGATCCTGTCCGGTTCGGGCCAATCCTCCGGTGTCGGCTTTGCCATTCCGGCGGCGCTCGTCTCGCGCGTCGTCGCCGGCGCCATCGGCGGCCAGACGCACCTGCAACGGCCATGGCTCGGCGCCAAGGGCGACACCGTCACCAGCGAGATCGCCAAATCGCTGGGCATGGACCGCCCGACCGGTGTTCTTGTCTCGGACGTCTATCGCGGCAGTCCAGCCGATACAGGCGGCCTCAAGACCGGCGATGTCATCCTCAGCATCGACGGCCAGCCGGTGAACGATGCCTCAAGCCTGCGCTATCGCATCAACCTGATGCAGGTCAACCAGACGGCCGAC
>FSTD01000469.1_pt1 | contig 18998 bp, 23 predicted proteins | sample 1637101 | NCBI WGS metagenome assembly FSTD01 (sample SAMEA3914816, study PRJEB12502) | metagenome | biome: forest; material: soil | place: USA | collected 2011-09-16 | depth 0.3 m | reverse complement strand
ATTACGGACTCTCTGTCCGCCAGCCATTAAAAAGGGCTCCCGTCGAGGGAGCTTTTTTTAATGGGTTTCGACCGAGGGGTTTGAACCCTCGTCATCAAAAAGAGGGTTCGTAAACCGTAGCATCGCAGATGCGCAGGTTTCGGCGCAGCCAATCCCTCTCTGTCCGCCAGCCATTAAAAAGGCGATTATATACTTGACGAACCCAATTTCTGACTCCATAGTGGAATCAAGGAGTTACAATCATGTCGATCTTATCCAAAGCCTATTTCCACGATGAAGCCGCCGCTTTCGCATACGTTGAAAGCGTTGTCTGGGCTAATGGCCCGGTATGCCCTCATTGCGGCGGATATGATCGCATTTACGATCTCAAGGCTACGCGTATCGGTCTCAAGAAGTGCGGCCAGTGCCGGAAGCAATTCACCGTCCGCGTCGGCACCGTCTTTGAAAGCTCGCACCTGCCTTTGACCAAGTGGCTGCAAGCCTCCTACCTGATGTGCTGCTCCAAGAAGGGTATCAGCGCCCACCAACTGAGCCGCGTTCTGGAAATCACGTACAAGAGCGCGTGGTTCATGGCGCACCGCCTGCGTGAAGCTATGCGTTCGGGTGATATGTCGCCTTTCGGTGGCGAGGGCGCGATTGTCGAAGTCGATGAAACCTTTATCGGTAACGACAAGACCATGAAGCCCAAGGGCAGCAAGAAGGGCCGTGGCTACGCTCACAAGCATAAGGTTCTGTCGCTCGTGGATCGCAGCACCGGCAAGGCTCGCTCCATGGTCGTGGACAGCCTCAAGGCAAAGGACATCATGCCTATCCTAGAGGCAAACATTCATGCTGAAACGCACATCATGACCGATGAGGCGGGCCAGTATCACCACGTAAACAAGTCCTTCGCCGGTCACGACTTCACGTCGCACGGCAAGGGTGAGTACGTCCGGGGCGTTACGCATACCAACACGATTGAGGGTTATTTCTGGATCTTCAAGCGCGGCATGAAAGGCGTTTACCACCACTGTGCCAAGAAGCACTTGAACCGTTATCTCGCGGAATTTGACTTCCGCTATAACAACCGGGTCGCCCTTGGCTGCAATGATAGTGATCGCCAGATTGCGGCGCTTCATGGTATTGTCGGCAAGAGGCTAACCTACCGGGACTCATCGGCGGCGTAAAAGCGCGCAAAATACAGTCCCGTAGGAGGGGTGCAGCATGGGCGATCTTAAAATTCGTCTGCGGTTTAATCCAGGGCGCGAAGGATCGCCCATGGATAAACTTGCCGAGTTTGCTGCGCAGTCCGAGAAATTTCTACGCTCGTTAGCTGAAGACTTGGGTCTAGCTCCCAAAAAGGGCAGTTGGATAGCTAAGAATTTTACTAATGAGTCGGTTGCCTTTGATAGCCAATATTCTGAGTATGTAGACGCGCCAATTGCCCTAAAGGCGCGCCGTGCCTTGCAGGAATTGAGCGGAAGCGAACCGCTGTCGGCCTGCAATAACGGACTTATCAGTCATGCCACGGCTTCACATTTCGCTAAAATCGGCAAGGCATTAGACGCCGATGAATTCTTCTATATCGGGCTCTATAGTGAAGATGACGACGACGTAGTTGCCGAGTGGCGAGACGTTAGCCATAGGAAAATGTCTGAAATTCAGACCCTACTTGACGCCCCATTTATGACGTTTGGGTCCGTGCAGGGGGTGATTCATGCGTGGGTGTCGGGGTCCAATTTCTTTACCTTGCGGGAAAGCATTTCCGGCGCACTGGTTAGATGCAACTATGGCGCCGATCTGTATAACAAAGTCCATGCGGCTCACAACAGTCCGCATACCGTCGTTCATGTATACGGCGAGGTTAGTTGGAATCGCACTACCAATAGCGCCCTGTATGTTTCGGTGAAAGACATTGAGTCTTCGCGTGCCTTAACGGACGCCGAGTTTGCTCGGCTTTTCGGTAGCATGCCAAATTTCACCGGCGATTTGAGTACTTCAGATTTCATTGATTGGCTGAGGGATAATGAAGAGCATTAAGCCTGTTATCTACCTCGATGCATGCTGCTTTATCGATGCCGTCAAAAACGCAGTCGGCTTACTCCCCGCTGGCCGAGAGGATGATGTCTGGTACCTTAATGCTCTAATGCGAGCCCACAAGGCCGGTGAGGTGCAGCTTATTACATCGACACTATCGATCGCAGAGTGTGTCGCAGTTGAGCCGGGACAAGTTGATGTGCCGCAAGAAGTGCAAGAGAATTTTACGAGACTGCTTCTGTCTAACCAGTATGTAACGCTCGCGCCGCAGACGCCTAAAACTGGCCGGATTGTGCAAAGCCTGCGGTGGGAGCATGGAATTGTTCTCAAGGGAGCAGACAGTTTGCACTTCGCCGCCGCAATCGAATATGGCGCTCAAGAGTTCATCTCGACCGATGACCGTTTGAGGAAGCCTAAAATCGCTGAAGCGGCCACTAAATTGTCTGGAAAGTTTATTTCCGTTCGAGCCGCGAACACACTTTCGCTCCCGGACCATTATCTTCAAGGAGATTGGGTAAATGGCGACAAATGAGACTAAGTCTGAATCTCAACTCGACAAGTTCAAAGAAGCCGCTCGCGAACGCGAATGCGACGAGGGCGAAAACGCGCTTGATGACAAGCTAAAACAGATCGTGAAGCCGGAACCAGCCAAAGAGGAGAAGCCGGAATGAAGCGCCTTGGACTGCTTTTCATCTATGCGCTGGCGCTCCTTATTGGACGAGAGATCGTTGACCGAATTTTGGAAGCCCTGAACGCGCCCGATTGGACGTACTGGGTACCTCTGATTGCGGGAGCGCTAGCGTGGTTCATCGGCGGGTATATTATTATATTCCGGCGGTCCAAACCTAAGAAGATCACAGACGACAAACCCGCTTAACAGCGGGTTTTTTAATGCTCCCGCGTCAGGCGATTACGTGGGTTTGCGAAGTATATAATCGCCATTAAAAAGGGCTCCCGTCGAGGGAGCTTTTTTTATGGGTTTCGGCCGTGGGATTTGAAACCTCGTCATCAAAATGAGGGTTCGTAAACCGTAGAATCGCAGATGCGCAGGTTTCGGCGCAGCCAATCCCTCTCTGTCCGCCAGCCATTAAAAAGGGGTCCCGTTGAGGGAGCTTTTTTTATGGGTTTCGGCCGAGGGGTTTTCTCCAGTCGTCCGTTGACGACAATATGCGATGCGTAGGCAAGGCAATGACGCCCATGCCGAACGATCGTGCGAAGGGCAGTACCCCGGGTCAGTAAATGACCCTGGCCTCTTATCGTGCTTGCAATACCCACGGACTCTGGCAGGTTACCGTGTAACACCCGAGTGGAAGCGCCATGCCGGGGGTCGCGCACGTTGTGACATGGAGGGGGATATCGTGAAAACTGTTGCCTTTATCGCTGCTGTTCTGGCGCTTGGCTTGCCGATGACCGCGTCCGCCAAGCCGCGTAACAGCATATTCACGCTGGTCGTCAATTCGGAACATTTCGATGCCGGCAAGACCTACACGGGCAACGGCTTTGGATTGGCTCAAGGCGACATCCAGGTTTCGCCTACCTCGGTCATCCTGCTGGATGGCGACGTCCCGCGGGACATTGTCAGGAAAACCGGTGCTGGAAAACACACCACTCTGGCCACCGGTTCGCTGCTCTATTCCGCAGGCAGTGAACAGGTCATGTATTGCGCCAAGGACGACAACGGTGATTTCTTTTCGGCCACGACAACGCCCTGCCTGCTGGACAGCGACGGTGATGGCAGCTTCGACCAGGCCGTCAAAAGCAAACAGGACATGATGACGCCGGGCGCCCTCGTTTTCAACGACAACGCCAATATGGGCAGCCACTTTATCGGCAACAGACTATCTCCTGTGATCGCCTTGCCGGCGCCGGTGCCTTATCACCGCGACACTGCGCCTGCGCCGCGCATCTCCGCGGACATCATGTATCTTTCCGATTACAGGAAGGACCACCCCGGCCCCGTCCACTTCACCTTCGTGATCAGGGTCGCCAATGTCTATAACGTTGGCAGCCTGTTTGCGCAGCCGACGACGATAACCTTCGACGGCGCACCGGTCAGTGCCGATCTGTTCGGCATCAAGCTTACGGTCGTCGGCCTGGACAAATACGGCGAGCCAATTTGTCATCTGGAAGGCGGCTTGGACAACGTCACCCTGCCCTTTCTGATGCAAAACATGAAAGCCGCCTCTATCAACATCTATTGAGGCACGCAAAGACCGACCGGGGCGGCTTTGTGTTCGATGATTCATCGGCGCGACCGTCAATGGGCGAGAAGCAGCGGAAGGTGCGCAGTCTTGAGCACGTGGTTGCTGACTCCCCCCAGAATCATCTCACCGATGTGGCCGTGACCATAGGCGCCCATGACGAGCAGGTCGGCGCCGAGGTCCCCGGCCTTTTCCAGAAGACTATGACCGATGCCGTGGCGGTGGAGCGCGCAGTGGACGAATTGCGCTGTGACACCGTGACTGTGCAGATAATCCCTGACGTTGGCTTCGGCTGCGGGATCGACAGGCGCGTCCAGCGCTTCGACCTGAACGACGTAGACCTTTTGGGCATGAGCCATATGCGGGATGGCTGCGCGCAAGGCGCGCGACGACGCCAGGCTTCCGTCCCACGCCACCACCACTGTGGCGGATCGACCGGCGACGGACACGAGCGCTCCGGCTGCACGCGGATAGACCAGGACGGGGGCGCCGGTCCTGAACAAGGCCGTCAATACGATATCGAGCCCTCCTTCCGCCCGGCTGTCACAGGCCGATACGACGAGGTCGACGCTGCGACCTTCCCTGGGCAGGCATTCGGCTGGCGAACCAATGACGGTCCGGAAAACGACCCGCGGCTCACCGGCGATGGCGCCTACCCCATCCTGCTCCAGCACGAGGCCATGATGCGCCGCGTAACGGCTGGCGTATTCACGGGCGGTATCGGCAAGCACGAGGGCGTCGGATTCGAGGATGTCGCCGAGAGGCAGGCCATCACGGCCCGCAAGGCCCGTCGTTTCCAGCGTCTCGTGATAAAGCACCGGTGGCGCCGCAAAATGGACGATCCGCAAAGTACTGCGCGTCGCCCGAGTGATCGCAAACGCAGCGTGCAGGCTGTGCAAATCCTGACTTTCGCTGTGAAACGGACAGAGTATGGATTTGATCGACATCGTCGGACTCCCTGTTGAAGTTTGCAGACTAAACTTCAATTCGGGCGGCCGTATTGTTTTCGGTCAAACGCCTGCAAAAAACGCAGGGACACGACGCCGCACCCCGGCCTCGCCTTTCGCCTATCTTTCGCGCCGGAAGCGAGCTAAACCCTAGCGACACATCTGGCAGGGGCTTGAGCTTTTGAAAGATATTTTCGAGAAACTGGACCAGCGCAAGGGCCATTTCTACGATGCAATCCTGTTGGGTAATTTCAGCAACTGGCGCGGCTATGCGATCGCGATCGCTGCCGGCACTGCGGCCCTTGCCCTGCGGCTGATGCTGGCATCGGTTATCGGCGACCATGCCGCTTTCGCTTTTTTTGTCCCGGCCATCCTGATAAGCGCTATCGCCGGCGGCCTCGGCCCCGGGCTGACCGCCACCGGCCTCGCCATGATTTGCGTCCTTGCAGTCGGTGGACCTGCTGATACCCTGGCTTCGACCGCCGGTATTGTCGTTCTCTACGGCCTCATCGGCGGGACGATCGCGTGGATGGGCGAGGCCCTGCATGGCGTGCGGCGCGAGGCTGCCGTAATGGGCGAAAAACTCGACAGCCGTGAAAACCAGATCCGTTCGATCTTTCAAACCCTTCCCGATTCGGCGATCGTTATCGATGCGCACGGCCTGATCATTTCCTTCAACGCCAGCGCCGAGGCGCAGTTCGGTTACAGCGAAGCCGAGGTCCGCGGCCAGAACGTCAACCTCTTGATGCCACAGCCCTACCGCGATGAACATGACGGCTATATTCGCCATCACCTCGATACCGGTGAGAAACGTATCATCGGCAAGGGCCGGGTCGTGGCAGCACAGCGCAAGGACGGCTCGACCTTTCCGATCATGCTGACTGTCGGCAAGGTTCAATCCGGCGACACGACCTTTTTCACGGGTTTTATCCACGACCTTACCGAGCGGACGGCTTCGGCCGCGCGCCTGGAACAGCTGCACGGTGAGCTGGCGCGCCTGTCGCGCCTCAACGAGCTGGGTGAAATGGCATCGACCCTGGCGCATGAGCTGAACCAGCCGCTGTCTGCGATCGCCAATTTCCTGCACGGCAGCATCCGGCTTCTGAAAGACGCCGATACCGAACCCGCCACAACGGTGCGCCACGCGCTCGACGAAGCGGCCAAGCAATCCTTGCGCGCCGGCAAGATCATCCATCACCTGCGCGAATCGGCTACTCATGGCTATACCGAGATGAAGCGCGAAAGCCTGCGCTCGATCCTCGAAGAAGCCGCGGCCCTGGCCTTGACCGGATCAAGGGAGGCGGGTGTGCGCGCGCGCTTTGACTATACCGCAGCGGCGGACACGGTCTTTGTCGATCGCGTCCAGCTCCAGCAAGTCGTGATCAACCTCATGCGCAATGCCGTTGAAGCCATGCGCGAAAGCCCGCGCAAGGAGCTCACCCTTTCGACCCTGGCGTCGGGCGAGCGTGTCATTTCGGTGGAAATCGCCGACACCGGACCCGGCATCAGTGACGATTTCGCCGTCCAGGTTTTCGACCCCTTCGTTTCGACCAAGCCCGGCGGTATGGGAATCGGCCTGGCCATCTCAAAGCGTATCATCGAAGCGCACGACGGAGAGATCAGTGTAGTGCGTAACGACGATGGAGGCGCTACATTCCGATTCTCCCTGCCGCTGATGGACGAAAGTGAGGCTGCATGACCACCGACTGCATCATCCACATCGTCGACGACGAAACGTCCGTGCGTGCATCGCTGGCCTTTTTGCTGATGAGTTCCGGCTATTCCGTTCAGGCGCACGTCAGCTCGGCGGCCTTTCTGGCGGCCGCTCAGCCGGGACAGAAAGCCATACTGGTGACCGACCTGCGCATGCCCGACATGAACGGCATCGAACTGATCACCGCGATGCGTGCGAAGGGATTATCGCTGCCGGCGATCGTCGTGACGGGTCACGGCGATGTCCCGATGGCCGTGGCGGCCATGAAGGTTGGTGCGGCCGACTTCATCGAAAAGCCGTTTGGCGACGACGTCATTATCGATGCCATCGAGCGCGCGGCGGCCATCGCATCGGTAGTCCCCGATGGGATAACCGAGGCGCTTATTCGCGAGCGCGTCGAAGCACTGACCGCCCGCGAACGGGAAGTGCTGAGCGGGCTGGTCAACGGCCTGGCGAACAAGACGATTGCCTATGACCTGGAGATCAGTCCCCGCACGGTCGAAGTCCATCGCGCCAACGTCATGAGCAAGATGCAGGCAAAAAGCCTCGCCGAGCTCGTGCGCATGTCGCTTGCCCTCGGCGACGTCGTCACCGGACACGGTTGATCCGAATCAAACCGTTCCTGCCGGACATCGTCTAATCATCCGGCATGTCACTTCCCGACCCGAAACCCGCTGTCCTCGTTCTGGCCCGCGATGGGCTGTTCCGCGAGTCTCTGGAATTCGTGATCGGCGTCGAGGGCTGCAAGGTCATTGTGTCGGGTGACTGGCGCCGAGCGACCGCGGGCGATTTCGACTGTCTCGTCATAGACGAGCATGTGCTCGGCAAGGATTTTGATGGCGCAGGTTACCTCGCCGGCCTCGGCCGACAGGTGATTTTACTCTCCAGCCGTACGTTGCCCGTACCCGCCCTGCCGAACGCGCGACGCGTCTCGAAACCGTTGCGTGGCAGCAGCCTTGTCGATGAAATCCGCAGCGCCCTGACCGATTGCGCCTCTCGCCTACGCAGAAACCCGTAGGGACATAACCGAATATTCCGGTGCGCGATTTCGCGTCATGACTGTTTCCGTACTCAGCTTTCGGAGACTTCCATGTTCGACGCAGCCCCCGCGTTTTCGCCTTCGTCCACCCGCGCGCAGCCGTTTCCACCGGCGCCGGCACAAGGCCGTCTCGACGCTTTGCTGAGTGGCTCCGTGACAAACTTTGGCGTCGGTGAGGAGATCTACGCCGAGGGCGACCGGGCCGGCGCCCTGTACCAGGTCGCGTTCGGGATCGTTCGCGTTTATCGCCTGCTGGCCGACGGCCGGCGTCAGATCTGCGCCTTCCAGATGCCGGGTGAAATTTTCGGCTTCGAGGCCGGCGCCGAGCGTCATTTTTTTGCCGACGCGGTCGCCGTTACGGGCCTGCGCAGCATGCGCATGGCCTCGGCAGCCGAACTGTCGGGGGAGCTGCTTAATCTCGCCCTGCGCAGCCTCAGCCGCGCGCATGATCACATGCTGACCCTCAGCCGCCTGGGCGCCGGCAGCCGCGTCGCGTCGTTCCTTCTCGAAATGGCCGAACGCCAGGACTCGGAAGACAGCGGCGTTATCGACCTGCCGATGTCGCGGGCGGACATGGCCGACTATCTCGGCCTGACGATCGAAACCGTCTCGCGGGTCATGACCAAGCTGAAAGACGCGAAGATCATCCGCCTGCCCACCTATCGCCACATCGACGTCCTGCGCTGGGATGCGTTGCGCGAAATGGCCGAATAACAGGAGCGCGCAATGAACAGAGTCAAAGACAAGGTCGTCGTCGTCACCGGCGGCGCAATGGGGCTGGGGCTATCGGCCTGCCGGCTGCTGGCGCGCGAGGGCGCAAAGGTCGCGCTCGTCGATATCGATCCGAAAGGCGAGACCATGGCTGCGGAAATCCAGGCCGCCGGCGGGAATGCCGGCTTCTGGATGATGAATACGGTCCACGAGGACGAAGTGACCCGCACCTTCGCCGCCATCGCGCAGGCCTACGGGCGCATCGACTGCCTCGTCAACAATGCCGGAATCGCCGGAACCAATAAACCGACCGACCAGATCACTGTCGCTGAGTGGGACCAGGTGATGGACGTCAACGTCAAGGGCGTGTTCCTGTGCACCAAACACGTCATCCCGTACCTGCGCAAGGCCGGAGGAGGGTCGATCATCAACCTGTCCTCGATCTACGGCCTGGTCGGCGCTGCCGACAACCCGCCCTACCATGCGTCAAAAGGGGCCGTGCGCCTGATGTCGAAGACCGATGCCATGATCTACGCACCGGACAATATCCGCGTGAATTCGGTTCACCCCGGCTTTATCTGGACGCCGATGGTCGAAAAGGTGGCGCAAGCCGACCCCCAGGGCCTGGAGCACTTCAAGTCGACCGCCGGTCAGGCGCACCCGCTCGGCCGTTTGGGTGAACCCGACGATATCGGTTGGGCCATCGTCTATCTCGCTTCGGATGAGGCGACTTTCATCACCGGCTCTGAACTTGTGATCGATGGCGGCTATACCGCGCGCTGACGGTATCCGGGCCGGGGGAGGCAGCGTGATGATTCACAACACCGAGACCTTGAAGACGCTGCCACTGTTCAGCGAACTTGGCGGCGAGGAACTGGCGCACCTGGCTGCGCACAGCCACCTGCGCAAGTGCCCGCGCGGGCAGTACCTGTTCATGCACGGCGACGAGATCCGCAACTTCACCATAATTTGCCAGGGTACGGTTCAGGTCTTTCGCGAGACGCCGGACGGCCACGAAGTCACCAGCGACATCCTTATTGCCGGCGACTGTATCAACGCCGATGAAATCATCGGCAATCGCCATATTCACGCGACCAATGCGCGGGTCGTCGATGATGCCCAGGTCCTGGACGTTCCGATCGACTGGATGCGCAGCCACCTCAAGGATTTCGACGTCCTGGCGCCGCGTCTGCTGCAAAGCCTGTCCGAACGCCTGTACAGCGCCCAGCGCGAGGCCGAACATCGCTCGACGTTGTCAGCGACTCAGATTGCCGCCTGTTACCTGCAGGGGCTGTGCGTCCTTTATGATTTCGATCCGGCCGGGTTTAGCCTGCCCTATTCCAAGACGCTGATCGCGTCGCGCCTGCGCATGGAGCTGGCCACTTTTTCGCGGACGCTGCAAAAGCTGAAGGAGGTTGGAATCACGGTCACGGGCAACCACGTGGCCTTCACCAACCTGACCAGGGCCGAACGCTTCGTCTGCGATGACTGTTCGGTATCGCAAGACTGTCCGACGCGCCTCAGCCTTCTCAAGGCAACGCCGGTTCGCTAATCCTTCAGAGTGTTCAGGTAGGCAATGATCGAGGCGCGGTGATCCCTATCGGAAAAATTCATCGGCATTGTCGTTCCCGGATACATCGCCTCAGGGTTTGAAAGAAACGTATCCAGACGCTTCAACGTCCAGCGATCGCGATGATCACGGCCTTTTTGCAGGGCTGCCGAATAGTCGTAATCCGCCAGCGAACCCACACGACGATTGACCACGCCAAACAGCGCAGGTCCATTGTCGTTGAGCATATGTTTGCTGTTGTCATGACAGGTCGCGCAGTGGGCAGCGTAGATCAGGGCGCCGCGCCCAACCGCCGTGCGTGTGTCGTTCAGCGGCACCGGCTCTTTCGCCTGCGCTACCCCCGTCAGACTGACAATCATCACAGCGGCAAGGAGCCCCGTCATTTCCATGCGTATCATCGAGACCTCCGCTGTGAAATCGCAATATCAATGAAACGACTATGTCATCGTGCCTGCGCAGCGCCTTTGACTCTGATCAAACGGTGACCCGGTGTAAATTGACTCCCGTCAATGCCGCCAAGCAGGCATTCTGTTATTGCAGCCACCAGGGTAAGGCCGATTCAGGAAGGACCCCCATGGTCAGTCATCCGAAACGCGAAGGGCATTTCATCGATCGTATCGGCTGGCTTCGCGCCGCCGTTCTGGGCGCCAATGACGGTATCGTCTCGACCGCAAGCCTGATCGCCGGCATGGCCGCCAGCCAGGCCGGCAAGGAGACCGTTCTGCTGACGGGAATAGCTGCGCTCGTTGCCGGCTCTCTATCCATGGCCGCGGGTGAGTACGTCTCCGTCAGTTCCCAGGCGGATACGGAACGCGCCGACCTGGCGCGCGAAAAGCAGGAACTGAAGGATTTTCCAGACGCTGAAACAGAAGAGCTGACGCAGATCTACGTGGCGCGCGGCCTTGACCGTGCACTGGCGGCGCAGGTCGCCGCGCAGTTGATGCAGAAGGATGCGCTCAAGGCCCATGCGCGTGATGAACTTGGCCTCAGCGATCATATGGAGGCGAGACCGGTACAGGCCGCTCTGACGTCGGCGGCGACCTTTGCCACGGGCGCCATGCTGCCCCTGCTCGTTACCCTCATCGCGCCGCGGCCTGTGATTCTTTGGGCCGTATCGGCAAGCGCGCTGGTCTTTCTTGCGGGGCTCGGCGTCCTTGGCGCCCGTGGCGGTGGCGCCAGCCCCATGAAAGCGGCTGTGCGGGTCACCTTCTGGGGCGCGGTTGCCCTGGCTATCACCGCAGGCGTCGGTCACCTTTTCGGGGCGGCGGTTTGACCCCGGTCAAACCGCTCCCAGCGGCACGTGTCATAGTGGTTTTCGTTTCCAACCAAGGAGCACGCCATGCCTGCCGACACACTTTCCCCACGGGCCGCAAAAGCGGCATCCACAAAAGCAATTCCCGCTGCCGATGCCGCCGCGGACGCCCGCGTTGACGAAAATCTGGCAACGCTGCAGCAAACCGGCGAAACGATTGATCACGCGAGCGCGGAATGCCGCAACATTATCTCGGATAATATCGCGGCCGCCGTCGAAACAGGCACCTTGACCTCACAGCTGATCGCGGCGTTCGGAAAATCGTACGTCGAGGCGTATAACACCTCAATGCACACTATCTCCGAGATCAGCCGCGACGCAGCGGCGTGCCGGACGCCGGCGGATTTTGCCGAGCTGCAAAAGCGGTCCATGGCGCTGTTCACCGGGAGTTTCAACGCCAATAGCAAACGTTGCAGCGACATGTTCGGCATCTATACAAAGGCGTTAGAGCCCCTGGTCGCCCGCGCGGCCTTCGCCCCCGAACGCCTGTTCAAAGCCGTGGCGGACTAGAGAAAACATCTTGCGTTGCGTCTGGATGCCCCCCGCAGCCAGGCGCCAGGCCGGCGCGGCGCCCCCCCTTCCTCAGACGCGTCGGCCACCCATCGAGACATGAATAGCAAGACGCCGGCCGCGTATGCGACCGGCGTCTTTGTTCATGGTGATCAGCGGCCAGAGCATTTCCCGACCGAGTGGATTGCCGGTTGGGCGCAGGAAATGCGACCAAACAAAAACCAGAGCATTTCCCGACCGAGTAGATTGCTGGCTGGGCGCAGGAAATGCGACCACACAAAAACCAGAGCATTTCCCGACCAAGTGCATTGCCGGTTGGGCGCAGGAAATGCGACCAAATAAAAACTGGAGCACTTCCCGTTCCTGTCTATTTGAACGGGAAGTGCTCTAAACGCTTTTGATCCAGGCCAGTATCTCCGGCGGCCGGCGAGATCCGGCGGCGGCGGATTCAGCAGCCACACCGATTACGATCGGAGCCACCGCCTGCGTGTCCGCAGGAATACCCAGGCGTGCTTTCCAGTCGCCCCGGTTCAGGATATCCACGGCCGTACCGATGATGCACGTCCCCAGCCCCATGCCACAAGCCGCCAGCAGAACGTTCGCAGCAGCCAGCCAGCTGTCGGCACCGTCGGGAGACACCGTCGGCCGGCTGTATATGACAATAAGCGTCCCGGCATTGTGAAAAATGCTGCCGGACGTTTCCGATCCGGACGCATCGGAGATTTCCTGCAGCAACGCGGAATCCTGGACGACAGCGAAGGCCCACGGCTCTTCATGCAGGGCCGTCGGCGCCTGCACGGCGGCGTAAAGCAAGGCATAGATCGTCGCGTCGGGAACGATGTCGCCGGAAAAATTTCGCACGGCACGACGAGAATAGATGGCGTCCATTATGCTCATGGCTTCACGCGCCGGCAGGAAAGCCGGTCGCGCCCGCGGCGTCATGCTTGGATCCGCACCGATTCTTGCGACCCCGGACATGGTCAGTGCGTCAGCAGGAGAGGAATGCGGCTGTGCTTCAGCACATAGTCGGTGACGCCGCCAAGCAGCATTTCGCTGATATGGCCGTGGCCATAGGCGCCCATAACCAGAAGTTCGGCCTCCAGTCTTTCCGCGCGCGACAGCAACTGCTCACCGATCGGGGTAACGCCACAAGGGGCGTGGATCCACTGGGCAGCTATGCAGTGACTGCGCAGATAGGCGATAACATCGGCCTCAAGCTCAGGGTCCCGGCGCTCATCGGCGTCCTGGATGCAAAGCAGATAGACTTCGCTGGCATGGAGCATATGCGGAACGGCTTCGCGCAAGGCGCGCGAGGCGGCCTGACTGCCGTCCCAGGCAATGACGACCGTCTTTGCATAACCGTTCGTTGACAGGACTGATCCGGGATTGCGTGGCAAGGCCAGAACAGGTCTCTCGGTCTGCAGGAGGGCCGTCAGGACAGTATCCAGATAACCGTCGGACCGGTTGTCGTAACCGCAGATGACAAGATCGACCGAGCGCGCCTCTGTGGGAAGGCAGTCGGCGACCTTGGCGGTGTGAACACGCAAGGTCGCATGAGCCTGTCCGGCAACGCTGTCGTATGCAGAACCGTCACTATGAAACGGCACGCCGTTGCGCTCAGCCATATCGGTTACGTAATCTTCGGCAGCGCGGCTCAGGTCGCGCTCTTCCTGTTCGAGGCGCTCCATCGTCGTGCCGTCGCCATAGGCCATTTGCGCAAAGGACGGCACGCCCATGGCATCGATATAGCTCAGGGGCGGATTGGCGATGTGCAAGACCCTCAGGGCTGCATGCGATGCGCGCGTCAGTGTAAAGGCCGTGCTGACGACATTCAGTTCCTGGACTTCGCCGCTGAAAACGCAGAGGATGGATTTGATGGACATGTCATGCTCCTGTGTAGCTAAGGACTGCCCGGAGCATGCCTCGGTGCAATCGATATGGCTTTGACTGCGATCAAACGCCCTTTCGCCCGAGTTGCCTGGCCACCATCAGATGGCGTTCGCGCGTGGTTTCGCCACCCTCTACCAGGCCAAAGACGGTGAGCTTGACGGGCGCGAAGCCGCAAAAAGCGAACAGGTTCTTGAATGCCTTGCCGCCATGCGCGTGAAAGACAAAAGAGTAGAACGCGCCGGGCATGCCCATGGTTTGGATCAGGCGCACTGACCGCCCCTTGAGAAGCGCGGCCTCAAGCGGGTTGTTGGCGTCGATCGCATAGGCAAAGCCGGGCGTGAAGACGCGCTCGCAAAAACCCTTCAGGAGGGCCGGCACGCCGAACTGCCACATCGGGTAGATAAAGACGATATGATCGGCGTCCTTGATGGCATCCTGAACGCGGATCAGGTCGGGCTCGGGTGGCTGTTCACCGTGATAGCCTTCGTGCAGGATCGGGTCGAAGGCCAGATCGGCGATTTTCATCGTCCGCACCTGATGCCCGCCCGCTTCAGCGCCCTGACGGTAGGCGTCGGTCAGGGCGGCGCTGAAGCTTTCGCGCCGTCGCGCCGGGTTGCCGTTGATGACGAGAATGGACTTGGACATGAAATGACTCCGCGGAATGATCGCGCAACACAATCATCCTGGTGCGCACACGGCCTTGACCTTGATCAAAAAGGCGGAGGGCAGCCCTCCGCCCTCCCTGCTCAGAAACGATAAGCCAGGCCGATCGAAGCCACGGTCGGATCAAGCGTCACTTCGGATCTCAAGGCACCCCCGTTGATCTTTGCGTCGGTCTTGTAGAACACTTTCTTCACATCGAGATTGAGCGCCCAATGATCTTTCAGGGCTATATCGACACCGGCCTGAAGGGCGGTCCCGGCCTTGTTGCGCAGGCTGACGGTGAAGCCGTTCTTGTCCTTACCGCCATACCATTGCATAAAGTTGACGCCGGCGCCGACATAGGGACTGACCTTGCCGGCCGGATTAAAGTGGTATTGCAGGGCGACGACCGGCGGCAGGACCCAGGTGTCATGAACCTCGACATCCGTCGATGGCCCGACCGCCTTGATGGTGTGCCTGGAGGTGCCGAGAATGGCTTCGACGGCGATGTGATCGGTGAAAAAATAGGTGAACCCGAGCGTCGGTACCGTGCTGTTGCTGACGTCAACGTGCAGGCCGCTGTCGACGCCGCCGGCGGTGAATATTTCACCTTTTTCCGAAGGTGCGACTGTGGTCAGGCGCGTTGTAATGATGAATTGCCTGGCGTGCTTGGGCGTGAAGTCTTCAGCGTGCGCGCTCAGGGAAATACCCAGCGCAGCAAACGCGGCAAGGCCGATCAGGGTTGAAAACTTGGACATGGGAGGTCTCCTTCTTATGTGCCGATATTACCGGCACCGACCTACCCCGCAGCGCAGCAAGACGATTTGACCGCGGTCAAGTCCCGTCGCGCCAATCTGTCGCATGTCATTCGACAGCTCTGGCGACAGCTCCGGCAGCGGCGCCGGCCTCGCCGTCACCGGCCGGCGGCCTGTGGTCCTGGCTCCAGCCCTTGCGCCGTTCGGGGCCGTCGTATTTGACGTCTGACTTGCGCCGCCGGTCCGGCCCGAAAAAGCCCGCGACCTTGATGAAAGGGCGCGGAAAATCAATGATTGAAACCACCTTGCGGAACAGCTCCATCGCTGTCACCGGCTTGCAGCAGAACTCCGTGGCCCCGGCGTCGCGCGCGGCCTCGACGTGTGTCCGTTCTGAGTGCGCTGTGAGCATTATGATAGGTATGAATTTGTTGCCGCTGTCCGACGAGTTGCGGACGAGGGTGATGAACTCAATCCCATTCAGGACTTCCATCTGGTAGTCGACAATGACAATGTCGATCGAATCGTGGCTCAGGCGGTGAAAAGCTTCGGTTGCGTCACGCGCTTCAAAGACGTGTACGGCACCGAACCCGCGCAGGATCGTCTTGACGATATGCGTCATGTGGCTGTTGTCGTCGACAACCAGAAGCCGCACGCGTGCTAGGCTGGCCATGGAGACCTCCGCCATTGCATGCTCTGGCACAGGTCGGAATTCCGCGCGTTGCAGATAAAATCCGATCCGGAAAATGCGCCTGTCTCCGCCTTCTGCATACCTTGATCTGCGACTCCACGCGCGGCGACAACCGCCGATCCCGTGAAGCCATAGTGCAGCATGCTTCGGGGTACGCCCTTGATATGAATCAATTCCTCCCGGCAGCGCCTGCCCTACGATAGCTGTCATGGACACCGCGTTACCGGAACACAGACTTTCCCCCTATATCCGCGACCTGCTGCAGAGCGGCCGGACCCTTCCCCGCATCAAAGTGGCTGTCGTCCATCCAGTCGATCGTCATGCGATCGAGGCCGTTGTCGAGGCGGTGGCGCAAGGCCTGATCAATCCCGTCCTCGTCGGCCCGCGGGAGCGCATAAACAAGGCCGCCGGTGACGCCGGCGCCGACATCTCGGCCTGGCCGGTAATCGATAGCGAACACAGTCACGCTGCCGCGGCCATGTCCGTCGCAATGGCAGCACGCGGCGAGGTCGAGGCGCTCATGAAAGGCGCACTGCATACCGACGAGCTGTTGCATTGTGTCGTCGCGCCCGAGTCGCACCTGCGTACGGAACGGCGCATTTCGCACGCCTATCTGCTCGACGCGCCTGCTTACTCAAAGCCGCTGATCATCACCGATGCCGCCGTCAACATCCTGCCTGATCTGGCGGAGAAGGCGGATATCTGCCGCAATGCCATCGGCCTGTGGCATAACCTCTTCGGTTTTGAGCGCAAGCCCAAAGTCGCCCTTCTGTCCGCTGTCGAAACGGTTTCAGCCGACCTGCCCTCCACTCTTGACGCCGCCGCGCTATGCAAGATGTGCGACCGAGGCCAGATCACCGACGCCGTTCTCGACGGCCCCCTAGCCTTCGACACGATTATTTCACCGGCTGCGGCAGCCGACAAAGGATTGACATCACCCGTGGCGGGAGACGCCGACATTATCGTCGTGCCCAATATCGAAGCCGGCAATGCCCTGGCCAAGGCCCTGATCTATCTGGGTGATGCCCATGCCGCCGGCATCGTGCTCGGGGCCCGCGTGCCGATCATCCTGACCAGCCGCGCCGACAGCGTTCCTGCGCGCCTGCTGTCCTGCGTCGTTGCGCAATATCTTGTCGAGGCGCGCCGTCAGGGCCGTCTGAAATGACGGATGCGCTTCTGACGCTGAATGCCGGATCATCGAGCCTGAAATTCCAGCTGTTCGGCTTGACGAAGGATCTGCCCCTGCTGGCCGGTGGCAAGGTGAGCGGTATCGGCAGCGTCCCGCAATTTCGGATGCATGCAAACGACGGCAGCCATGGCGAATGTGGCGACCTGCCGAGCCATACCGATGCAGCTTCGGCGCTTGGCTATATCCTGGACCGGCTGGAGGCGGGCTCCGCGCAATGGCGGCTGATGGCCTGCGCCCACCGCGTCGTACACGGTGGGCCGGACTTCACGCATGCCGTCGAACTCAATTCGGAGGTCCTGAGGGTTTTGGGGAGCCTCATTCCGCTGGCGCCCCTGCATCAGCAGGATAATCTCGCGCCCGTCGCCGGTCTTTGGCAACGCCACCCGTGCCTGCGCCAGTTCGCCTGTTTCGACACGGCATTCCACGCCGGTCATGACGCCCTGACGACCACCTACGCCCTGCCTGCATCAATCCGCGATTCGGGCGTCCGAAGGTATGGCTTTCACGGCCTGTCCTACGCCTGGATCGCCCAGCGTCTGAAGGAAGATCTGCCGCATCTGGCGGAAGGACGCGTCATTGCTGCGCATCTCGGTAACGGCGCCAGCCTCTGCGCACTGAAGAGCGGGCGCAGTATCGACACCACCATGGGACTGACTGCCCTCGATGGACTGCCGATGGGCACCCGCTGCGGCAGTCTCGATCCGGGAGCCGTCCTCTATATGCAGACCGCCCTGAACCTGAGCCCGGCTGCAGTCGAGGACGTGCTCTACAACCAATCAGGCTTGAAAGGCCTCTCCGGAATCAGCAACGACGTCGCCACCCTGCTCGACAGCTCCGACCCGCGTGCATTGTTTGCCCTTGATTACTTCGTACTGAAGGCCGCACAGAACATCGCGGCCATGGCGGTATCGGTCGGCGGCATCGACGCGATCGTCTTTACCGGTGGCATCGGCGAGAATGCGTCGTCCATCCGGGAGAAAATTCTCAGCCGCCTCGGCTTTCTGCAGCCCTTTGAGACGCATGTGATCCCGGCCAACGAAGAACGTGCCATGGCGCTCGAAGTCCAGGCGCGCTACTTCGGCGGGAAATAATATGAGCGATTGACCGAAATCAATTTCTAATTGCACAAACGCACCCATAGATTAGGGGCAACATGCTCATCGTGTTGCTCTTGCTAGAGCGGATTTCGATCAAATAGATTCGAAATCTCGCTCTAACTTTTTGTTCTGTCGCATTTTCTACGACGAACCGGTGGCCACTTCGTCGGCAAATGCTCTAACTTAAAGGCCGTGCCTCCCCCCCTTGGCGCGGCCTTTCTTTGTCGCTGTCACGCCACCTTCGAATAGCGATTTTCTCCCCCGGTCCGGGCGTAATGATCGAACACGCAAGCGACCGACCGCACCAGCATTTTGAGCGGCGCCTGGAAGGTTACGACCCTGCCGGCGACAGTGACGATACCCCTGTCGGCAAACTCGGCCAGGTCGGCGATCGCCGCGTCGAGATAGTCTTCGGCATAGCCATGCACCTTGAGGACAGCGGCGACATCGACCGCAAACCGGCACATCAGCTCGGAGATCACCGCCCCGCGCACGCGATCATCGCCCTGGAAGGCCCAGCCGCGCACCGTCGGCAGGCGGCCGTCCCGGACCGTTCCCTGATAGGTCGTGCTTTGCGGAATATTCTGGGCGATGCCGCCGTCGAGCTGGCTGATTGATGAGGCGCCAAAGGCAATCAAACGGTCATTCGGCAGATCGGTATAGCCCATGAAGTTGCGCCGCAAGGTCCCGTTGCGCGCCGCGCGCGCCAGCCCGTCT
>FSTD01000340.1_pt1 | contig 19960 bp, 18 predicted proteins | sample 1637101 | NCBI WGS metagenome assembly FSTD01 (sample SAMEA3914816, study PRJEB12502) | metagenome | biome: forest; material: soil | place: USA | collected 2011-09-16 | depth 0.3 m | reverse complement strand
GACCTCGACCGATCCGATCGTGGCGCAAAGTCTGGGCGGCTTCTGGGGGCTAGGCCTGAACGGCCTGCTGAAGTCCCTGTTCACCTTTATGCACCTGCCCGCCGGCGCCATTATCGCCAGCCTGCTGTTCGGCGGTCTCGCCCTCTACGGCTTTAACGAAACCCTGAGCCTGAAACTCAACTCCTACCTCCGTCTCGTCCAGGGCCTCGGCAATACCTTGAGCGCCGTCGGCCTCGGCCGCTTCACCTCCGGCGTCACCGAAAGCCTGAAGGCCGGCGTCACCGCCAAGGTCAAGGCGACAGCTGCACCGAAGATGCGCAAACCCAAGGCGCCGGTTGAACTCGACGAAGACGACGACGGTTTTGAAACCGTTGATGAACTGCCGCCTGCCGCCGTCGCCACGCGTATCCAGCCGACCGTCGCCGCGCCCAAACCTGCCCCGAAGCCGATCTTCGAAGACGAAGACGACATTATCCCTGTACAGCCGCTTAAGGCCCCGGTTCAGCCAGCCGAAAAACAGCCGGCCTTCGACTTCCTGCGCCCCGGCAATTTCCGCCTGCCCGAGCTGTCGATCCTGGCCAAGCCCAAGCCGCGCAGCCAGGCCTATGACGAGGATTCCCTGCGCCAGAACGCCCGCATGCTGGAAAGCGTCCTGGCCGAGTTCGGCGTCCGCGGCGTCATCGACCAGATCCGTCCAGGTCCGGTCGTCACGCTTTACGAACTGGCGCCAGCCGCCGGCGTGAAGGGCGCGCGCGTCGTTGCCCTTGCCGACGATATCGCCCGCAACATGTCCGCCCGCTCCTGCCGCGTCTCGATCGTCCAGGGCCGCAACGCCATCGGTATCGAACTGCCGAACCAGACGCGCGAAACCGTGTACCTGCGCGACCTGCTGGCCTCGGCCGAGTTCGAACGCGCCGGCCACAGCCTGCCTATGGCGCTCGGCGAAACCATCGGCGGCGAGCCTTACATCACCGATCTCGCCAAGATGCCCCATCTGCTGATCGCCGGCACCACCGGCTCGGGCAAATCGGTCGGCGTCAACGCCATGATTCTGTCGATCCTGTACCGCCTCGATCCGGAGCAGTGCAAATTCATCATGATCGACCCGAAGATGCTGGAACTCAGCGTCTATGACGGCATCCCGCACCTGCTGACCCCCGTCGTCACCGACCCGAAAAAGGCCGTCGTCGCGCTTAAATGGACGGTCAAGGAGATGGAGGACCGCTATCGCCGCATGTCAAAGATCGGCGTGCGCAATATCGCCAGCTTCAACGAGCGCGCCCGCGCCACCGCCGCCGAAGGCAAGAACTTCGTCCGCAAGGTCCAGACCGGCTTCGACGAAACGGGGCAACCCGTCTACGAATTCGACGAAATGGTGCCCGAACCCATGCCCTACCTCGTCGTCGTCATCGACGAGGTCGCCGACCTGATGATGGTCGCCGGCAAGGATATCGAAGGCGCCGTCCAGCGCCTGGCCCAGATGGCGCGCGCCGCCGGCATCCACCTGATCATGGCCACCCAGCGTCCGTCGGTCGATGTCATCACCGGCACCATCAAGGCCAACTTCCCGACGCGGATCTCGTTCCAGGTCACGTCAAAGATCGATTCGCGCACCATCCTCGGCGAACAGGGCGCTGAACAGCTGCTCGGCCAGGGCGACATGCTCTATATGGCCGGCGGCGGCCGGATCACCCGCCTGCATGGCCCGTTCGTCTCCGACGGCGAGGTCGAGGCCGTGGCGCAATATCTGCGAGACCAAGGGCAGCCACAATATCTCGACGACGTCACCTATGGCGGCGAAGACGAAGGCGGCAGCGACGGCGGCGCGGGCGAAGGCGGAGGGTCCGGCGACGATCTTTACGACAAGGCCGTCTATTTCGTCACTTTCGACCGCAAGGCCTCGACCAGCTATATCCAGCGCAAGCTGCAGATCGGCTATAATCGCGCGGCCAGCCTGATGGAAAAGATGGAACAGGAAGGCGTGGTCGGCCCGGCAAACCACGTTGGCAAGCGCGATATCCTGGTCGGCCCGCCTCCCGGCCACTAACCAGAGACTCGCTGCGGTGGCAGGCGCCTGAATGTGGTCTGGCCACGGCGCAAAATTTGTCACTCAGGCCATTAACGTTTCCTGGCTGTAACACCTTGTATTTTTCTATAATTTCACCATCTTTGCCATACGTCCTTAACAAAGGCGTGACCAATTCAACACATCTGTCGCGGGAATGTATACCGATGGCCTGTTTGCCGTCATATCAAATTGACCCCGGTGGCAATTGGCCTTAATCCGATTTTGACACATCTACGCCAAAATGGATGTGTACAAGTGGCATATTGTCTGACCACGCTGTGCGAGTAGAGTTTAAATCGATGAAACCCTTTGTCACCATCGCCCTGTGCGCGACTGTTCTGGCCTTCGCCGGAAGCAGTTCGGCGTGGGCTGTGACGGGTCAATCGAAAGCCAAGCCGCAAACGACCGAAGCCACCAACCTGACACCTGTGACCGTCAGCGACAGCTATATCAGCGACCAGACAACGACCCTCAACAAGCCGCGCTCGAAAGTCTTTCAGTTCGACCTGAAGGGCAAGTGGGGCCTGAAGTTCGACGTCAGCCAGCCTGAGGCTCGCCCGTCCGGCCTCAACGATATCGACGCCGGTGCGTTCTACAAGATTACACCGTCGGTTCGCGTCGGTGGGACCCTCGGTTTCGGCGAAAAGACCGAAGCCTTCAAGCCCGAAGGCAATCTGGTTCGTAATCCGCAGGACAAGTCGCATCCGCGCGTCCGCCTGGAAACAACCTTCAAGTTCTAATCTTCCAATCTAAACGCGTCGACCGCCGCAACACCCGACAGCCCGCTGTCGCGTAATGTACCGATCGTGTCGCAATTGACGCCCCCCAGGCCGTAAACCGGCACGGGAGACGCGTCGGCATAAACGCGCACACCCTTGACACCCAAGGCCCCGACATCGATCGCTGAGTGACTTTGGCTGGCAAAAACCGGTGAAACGAATACGGCGCGCAAGGAATTGACCTCAGGCCGCTTCAGGGTTGCCGGATCGTGACACGCCGCCGTCAGAATCATCCCGCTGTTGCGCACCAGGATCTCGGGCGCCTGGTCGATATTGCGTTCGGGCAGATGGACACCGTGCGCCCCGACCTCGGCCGCAAGCGCTTCATCGGCGCCGATCAGCAATATCAGCCCGTGATCATCGGCGATCCGCCGCAACAACCGCGCCCGTTGCAAGGCATGGCCTTCGCCGAAATGGCGGTAGACCATGCCGCATCCCGCCGGCAGATGCGGTGCGATATCTTCGGGGTGCGGTGTCCGGGCGGGATCGGTAAAGAAAAAAAGCACGGGCAGGGCATCTGGCGACGGATGGAAAAGCGAGTTCCCAAGTTCGGGGACGTGCGCTATGTCCTTCGCCTTGTCGAGCAGATACTGGAAACGGGTTCTATATGTCATTGCGTAAACAGACCGTACCCCAAAGTGCGCCCACCCCTTTGACGGACGGCTATTCTAGGACCATCAGCCGGATGCACAAGGCTTTAAAAGCCGCGGGCCGGGCGCCGGACAGTGCCATCCTTACCGCAGTCTCGAAAAACCAGGACTGGGGCGTAATCGAACCCGTGCTCAATGCCGGCCAGCGACGCTTCGGGGAAAATCGCGTCCAGGAAGCATCTGAACGCTGGAACGGCAAGCGCGATACCTATCCTGACCTCGAATTGCGCCTGATCGGCCCCTTGCAAAGCAACAAGGCTGGCGACGCCGTAGGCTTTTTCGACGTCATCGAAAGCATCGACCGCGACAAGATCGCACGCGTCGTCGCCGATGAAATTCAAAAACAGGGGCGATCGCCGCAGCTCTACGCCCAGGTCAATATCGGCGAGGAAGACCAGAAGGCCGGCATTGCGCCGTCAGAAGCCGACGCTTTCCTGCAGATCGCACGCGACACCTACGGCCTCACCATCTCCGGCCTGATGTGCATTCCGCCGGTCGAAGGCCCGCGCGGGCCCTATTTTGCCTTGCTGAAAAAGATCGCCGATCGTAACGGCATTATCCACCTCAGCATGGGGATGAGTGACGATTTCGAGACGGCCCTGGCCTTCGGCTCAACTGAAATCCGCATAGGCTCTGCCATCTTCGGCGCCAGATAACGGGTGAAGGGCCCGCGGCCCTTCCCGCCGGAGGGCCTACTCTTTTATTTCTACCGTGCTCCCGGGCCCTGCCTCCCGCAGCAACTCAACCAGGTCCCCCTTCGCCAGGGCCACACACCCTTCGGTGCCGGAATAGTCCTCCCGCGCCAGGTGCATAAAGATCGCCGAGCCCATTCCTGGCACAACGGGGTCATCATTATGCCCCAGAACGACGATAAGATCGTACACATGGTCGTCACGCCATAACTTTTCGTGACTTGCATCGAAGGGCAACTTGACGTGCGTATTATAGTCAGGACTCGCCGTATCGTCGCACCAGCCGTCGTCCGGCGACAAAGCCACCACCGGCAACGCGGTTTGCGGTGCCTCAACCCGGTCGGGTCGGTAGAAAACATACCGAATCGGCCATTTTCCCACCGGTGACTTGCCGTCGCCTTCCCTTTTGTCCCAAGCCGCGATCACGCCCCCTTTTCCCAGGGCTGCACGCACACTATGTAGGTTTAGCCCTAGCCGTCCGTCGCTATATGCGGTAAAATTTTTCAGCATTTCCGGTGATTTGCGGCTAACCATAACGATAAGACTTAAAGATACAGGATCATGGTGCAACAAAAAACCCTCCTTATTGTCGATGATGATGATGAACTGCGCGAAGCCCTGGCTGAGCAACTGGAGCTTCACGAAGAATTCAAGGTCATTCAGGCCGCCAACGGCTCGGAAGGGTTGCGACTGGGCAAGAGCGTCAATGCCGACCTGATCCTGCTCGACGTCGACCTGCCCGACATGGACGGCCGCGAAGCCTGCCGCCTGCTGCGCAAGGGCGGTCTGACGACGCCGGTGATCATGCTGACCGGACAGACCTCGGACTCGGATACAATCCTCGGTCTCGATGCCGGCGCCAATGACTACGTCACCAAGCCATTCCGTTTCGCCGTGCTGCTGGCGCGCATCCGGGCGCAGGTCCGCAGCCACGAAACCTCGGAAGACGCAACCTTCCGCATCGGGCCCTATGAATTCAAACCGGCCCTGAAGGTCCTGGTCGATCAGACACAGAAAAAGACGCGCCTGACCGAAAAGGAAACCAATATCCTTAAGTACCTTTATCGCGCCGGCGGCAAACCGATCACGCGCGAAGAGCTGCTGACCGAAGTGTGGGGCTATAATGCCGGCGTAACGACGCACACGCTGGAAACCCACGTCTATCGCCTGCGCCAGAAGATCGAACCCGATCCCGCCAATGCCCGCCTGCTGATGACGGACGCGGGTGGATACAGGCTACAGTTCTAACTGGCTGGCTGATCATGCACAAATCGCGACGTCTTCCCTTCTCCCCACTCGAGGGGAGAAGGTGGACCAGCTTGCTGGTCCGGATGAGGGGTTAACACGGCCGCCAAGAAATCCTCAGCCGCAAAGCTACTACTCTGCCTGCGTTTCCGCCTCGACATACCAGCAGAACCACGTCACCGCCGCCATATCACCACCGGCAGCTTCAAATGCTGCCCACCGGATCAGGAAAAGCATCCCTCAGCTCCTGCTGAAAGTCGAACTCGGCCTTGATCTCGGCCAGATCACGCAACGACAATTCCGCCGCCATGCGCACACGCACGTCCCATGGCAGGTCTTCCGGAACATTCTGGCAAGGATCAACCGCCACCCAATAAACTTCGCCGATGGCCTCCGGCGTCCGCAACTGCAGCTGTCCACCGAGATTGAGCAGATTCAGCCCCTTGGCCGCCTCGATAACCGCCGGCAGGTCGTCGAACCTCCAGGCATATTCATTGTGACGGAAGTCGGCCCTGGCCAGGATATCGGCCGGCAAGCGGTTCTCAGCAAGTTCGGTCATAAGGTTCTAAATCTCAATCGTAACCTGGATCGGAGCGTGATCCGACGGACGGTCCCATTCGCGCACAGTGTCGTGTATTTTCGCTTCGATCGGCCCCTTCAAGCGGTTCATCAGGCCCGGATTGAGCAGGACGTGATCCAGCCGCAATCCCCGGTTCGAGGCGCGGAAATCGGCAGCGCGATAGCTCCACCACGTGAAAATCTTTTGCGGATTGGCGTAAGCAGCGCGGAACGGGTCGTGCAACTGCCCCGCTTCCATAAAGGTCTCGAACGTCTCGATCTCAACCGGCGTATGGCTGACCACCTTCAGCATCTGGCGGTGGCTCCAGACATCGAACTCGCCCGGCGCGATATTCAAATCACCGCAGATCAGCAGCGGATGATCCTTTGATCGCGCATGCAGGTGTTCGCTCATGCGCTCATAGAATTCGAGCTTGTGGCCGAACTTGTCATTGGCGTCGCGGTCGGGCACGTCGCCGCCGGCCGGAATATAGAAGTTCCAGATCTCGACGCCGTCTATCTTTATGGCTTGCGCCCGCGCCTCGCCGCGGCGGCAGAAGGGCGGTACGCCCACGACCTCAAACGGGATTTTCGACGCCAGCGCAACACCATGCCAGCCCTTTTGCCCCATCACCAGAATATGCGGATATCCCGCCGCCTCGAAGGCTTCGCGCGGAAATTCGGACTCCTTGCACTTGATTTCCTGGATGCAGATGATGTCAGGCGCGGCCTGGCTAAGAAAGCGCGCGACCTGTTCCATGCGCAGGCGAACGGAATTGACGTTCCAGGTGACGAGAGACAGGCGCATGTTTTCCGGGGGGACTAGAGCGATGTGCTAAACATCGCGACCAAACAAAACTCGGCGCCTAAACACCTGAGACATAACAAAAAACCCGGTCCGAGGGCACGGACCGGGTAAGATTTTGGCACATAACACGAAGAGAAAAAAGGGAAAAACGCACGCTTGCGAAGTCCACCGCCGTATGACTTCGTTGTGGGAATAATGACACGCTTGAGAAAAATCTCAACTAAAAAATGTCAAATTCGCATTATTTTTTCGATGTGGGCTTGGCGAGCACAAATAAATCGGGGCTGAGCCGCGAATCACGCGTGAAACTCATCAGCTTGACGGTCGTCGGCCGCCCTTGCGCATCAACGATCGTCCAATCGCGCAAAGCCAGGAATCCATCCGCCGATTGCCCGAACGTCATGGTCACCGACCCCTCGATCTGCTTGCGCCGGTCGCGCGCCTTCAGCGTGAATCCCGATGGACTCGATGTAACCGCCGTCACGATCACGCCTTCATCGAAGCGGATCTGCTTCGACAAGAACAACGACAGCGGCGTGTCACTCAGGGGGTAGGCATCAAATGATTTCAGGCGCGGGTCCCACATCTTGACCTGGCTGCCGTCAGAGACGATCAGCACAGACGATGGCGCGTCATATTCGAAGCGAATCTTGCCCGGACGCGCCAGATACCAGTTACCCTGGGTCACGCGGCCGCGAAAATCTGTCTGCTCGAACCGCCCTTGCCCAGTGCTCAGGGCCTGCAAATAGGCAGTCGCCCTTGCAATGCGCGCCTTGTCCGCTGCATTGAAGGCCGGCGCCGAGATATAGCCATTGAAACCGTTTTTTCCCGATTGCGCCAATGCAGGCGCGGCGGCAACACTTAAACACATAAGGCTGGCCGAGAAAAGATTGGCCAACATCAGGCGGCGGGTCGGGGCGGGCATGAAAAATCCTCTTAATCTGGTGTGCTTAGATCATTATTGGCGGCACACGGCAATTCAAGGGCGCGAAAAAGACCGCAGCCTCCCCTTTGTGGCCGCAGAATGAAGCCCGGGTGAACAGCGCACCCACCGAAATTTCATCGAGGAGACAAAACCCGCCGCGTTTGGACTTAAATTTGCCGGACTGTTGCGATTGATGTAAACGAACTCTTGTCACACCCCCTTGGCGCCATGCTATAGAGGGCGCTGCCCTGAGACGGCGATAATCTCAAAGACTTCCCGCAAAACAGCGGACAAGGGGGGTCTCAAAACGATGCGGAGCGATCATTCGATGACGACTATGCGTACTTCGGCCCTGGTTCTGGGGGCTCTGGCGGCCTGCCTCTCCTTAGGCGCCTGCTCCACCATGGGCAAGAAGCCTGCGGCACCGGCATCGGCCTACACCACGCCTCCCGAAGGCGACGACAAGATTTCGATCGCCCACCTGTTCGGCGGCGGTGACAAGAAGAAGACGCAATCCTACAACGAGCAGGCCGGAATCGGCGTCAACGCCTATCTGTGGCGTGCCTCGCTCGACACCATTACCTTCATGCCCCTGACCTCGGCCGATCCTTACGGCGGCGTGATCATCACCGACTGGTACGCCAACCCGCAAAAGCCGGACGAGCGTTTCAAGGTCACCGTCTATATCCTCGATTCGCGCCTGCGCGCCGACGCCCTGAACGTCTCTGTCTACAAGCAGGTTCAGACGAACGGCCAATGGATGGATGCCGACGTCTCGCAGCAAACCCAACTCGACATCGAAAACGCTATCCTGACGCGCGCCCGCGAGCTTCGCCTTTCAAACGTCAAGAACTAAGCCGGTTTTCAGCTGGAGCGATGTGCCAAAAAGTGTGCAGCGGTTTTTGGCTAAACATTGCGACAAAGTAAAAATCCAGAGCATGATGACATTATCTAATGTCGTCATGCCCTAAGCTTTAAAGGCCGCTGCGGGAACCCCCAGCGGTCTTTTTCCATTCCGGCTTTTGCCGCGAAAAACCTGTTGGCCACAACCGCCAACCCACCGTATAAGCCAACCCCTACCTTATAAGCTTCAGACCGTTTCAGGCCTTATGTCCGCACGTTACAATCCCAAAGAAACCGAACCCCGTCAGCGCCAGCGTTGGGACGATGCGCAGGTCTTCCTGACGCACGTCGATCCGGCAAAGCCGAAATACTACGTGCTCGAAATGTTCCCCTACCCGTCGGGCCGCATCCATATGGGGCACGTGCGCAACTACGCTATGGGCGACCTGGTGGCGCGCTTCAAGCGGGCGCGCGGGTTCAACGTCCTGCACCCCATGGGCTGGGACGCGTTCGGCATGCCGGCCGAAAACGCCGCCATGGAGCGCAAGATCCATCCCAAGGGCTGGACCTATGAAAATATTGCCAATATGCGCAGCGAGTTGAAGCGCCTGGGGTTATCGATCGACTGGACACGCGAATTCGCCACGTGTGATCCGGCCTATTATGGCAAGCAGCAGAAATGGTTCACCGACCTGCTGAAAAACGACCTCGTCTACCGCCGTGAAAGCCAGGTCAACTGGGACCCGGTGGACATGACCGTCCTGGCCAATGAACAGGTCATCGACGGCAAGGGCTGGCGCTCGGGCGCACCGGTTGAAAAGAAAAAACTGACCCAGTGGTTCATGCGCATCACGCGCTTTGCCGAAGATCTGATCGCCGGTCTGGATACGCTCGACCGCTGGCCGGACAAGGTCCGCCTGATGCAGTCCAACTGGATCGGCAAGTCGCGCGGCCTGCAGATGACCTTCCCGTTCGCCGAAGACGCGCCTGTCGGTTTCAATACCGGCATCGAGGTCTATACCACGCGTCCGGACACCCTGTTCGGTGCGTCGTTCCTGGCGATCGCTGCGGATCATCCGTTGGCGGATCATTGCGCCCGGCAGAACCCGGAACTGGCCGCCTTTATCAAGTCGATCAGCAAGGGCGGCGTCTCCCAGGCCGATATCGACACCGCTGAAAAACTCGGCTTCAACACCGGCGTCAAGGTCAAGCACCCCTTCAAGCCGGGTGAAACGCTCGATGTCTGGGTCGCCAATTTCGTCCTGATGGATTACGGTACCGGCGCCATTTTCGGCTGCCCGGCTCACGATCAGCGCGACTTCGACTTCGCCACAAAATACGGCCTGAGCATCACCGAAGTCGTTCTGCCGCAAGGCGCCGACCCGGCGGAATTCAAGGTCGGCAATGAACCCTATGCCGGCCCCGGCACGATCTTCAACTCGGCTTTCCTCGACGGTCTCGACATCGAGGCAGCCAAGAACGCGGCGATCGAGAAGATCGAAGCCATGGGCCTGGGCCAGGGCGCGACGGTGTTCCGCTTGCGCGATTGGGGTGTGTCTCGTCAGCGCTATTGGGGCTGCCCGATCCCGGTCATCCACTGCGAAGACTGCGGCGTCGTGCCCGTGCCTGACGATCAGTTGCCTGTCGTCCTGCCTGAGGACGTCACGTTCGACGTCCCCGGCAACCCGCTCGAACGCCACCCGACGTGGAAACACGTCAAATGCCCGTGCTGCGCCAAGGACGCGCGCCGCGAAACCGACACGCTCGACACGTTTGTCGACTCGTCGTGGTATTTCGCCCGCTTCACCGATCCGACGGCGGTCGAGCCGATCAACAAGGACGCCGCCGACTACTGGATGGCGGTCGATCAGTATATCGGCGGCATCGAGCACGCCGTTCTGCACCTGCTCTACGCACGCTTCATCACGCGTGCTCTGAAGTCCTGCGGTTATCTTTCGGTCGCCGAACCTTTCGCCGGCCTGTTCACACAAGGCATGCTGACGCACGAAACCTATAAAGACGCCAATGGTGACTGGATAGAACCCGCGGACGTCGAAGTCGGCAGCGACGCTGGCAAACGTATTGCCAGGCAAGTCTCGACCGGCCGGGACCTGACGATCGGCGACATTGAAAAGATGTCGAAGTCCAAGAAAAATACCGTCGCTCCGGGCGATATCTTCGATACCTACGGCGTCGACGCCGCCCGCCTGTTTGTCCTGTCGGACTCACCGCCGGAGCGCGACGTGCAATGGTCGACCTCGGGGGTCGAAGGCTCGTGGCGCTTTACCCATCGCGTTTGGGACCTGTTCGACACCCTCCCGGACAGCGAGAGTCCGTGCACGGACGAAGCCGCCGCTGCCGACCTGCTGAAGGCCGCGCACAAGGCCGTCAAGTTCGTCACTGAAGGCTTCGAAGGCTTCCGCTTCAACTCGGCGATCGCCAAGCTATACGAACTGGTGACTACCATCCGCACCAGCGACGTGGCAAAGACCGGAACAAAGGCTCGCCGCGAAGCCCTGACCCTGCTCGCCGGACTGATCGCGCCCGTGACACCGCACCTGGCCGAGGAATGCTGGACACGCCTGGGTAATGACACGCTGATTGCGCAAGGCGAATGGCCGAAATTCGACCCGGCCATGGCGCAGGACGACGTCTATGTCCTGCCCGTTCAGGTCAACGGCAAGCGCCGGGGTGAAATTTCCGTGCCCAATGGCGCCAGCGAGGCCGAGATTCGTGAAACCGCGCTTGCGGACGACGGCGTTAAGCGGCATCTTGCGGGCCTCGAGATCCGCAAGGTCATTGTTGTACCGAACCGGATCCTCAATTTCGTGGTTGGATAAGGCCCATGCGAACCGCACTTCGTCTGCTGACCCTTGGTTGTCTCTTGACCGCGCCGTTTACGCTCACGGCATGCGCCGGCTTCACGCCGCTCTACGCCCAGCAGGGCCTGACGAGCAGCCTGTCGCAAATCGCCATCGAGACGCCGCAAACGCGCACCGGCTACTTCCTTGAGCAGCAATTGCGCAACGGGTTGGGCGGCGACGCCGGCAAGCAAAAGCCCTACACCCTGACGGTCGACCTCAAGGAGCAGCACTATCAGGTCGGCTATCGCGTCGATGACACCTCTACGCGCTCGGAGCTGACCGACAACGTCAGTTTCGTCCTCAAGAACAGTTCCGGCAAGGTCCTGCTGACCGACAGCTTTACCGAAACCGTGACCTACAGCACCTCGGCCTCGCCGTTTACCGGCATCGTCTCGCAACAGGACGCGCAGAAGCGGGTGGCAACAAGCGCGGCGCAAAAGATCCAGACGTCCCTGGCGCTCTATTTTCACGACGCCAAATAGGTCAAGATGAAGCTCTCCAAAAAGGCTGAGATCGACGCCTTTTTCCGCCAACCGCCGGCCCACATGACCGGCGCCCTGATCTATGGCAAGGACCGCAGCCAGGTCCTGGAGCGATCCACCGTCCTCGCCAAGCAGATCGTGCCCGACATCAACGATCCGTTCAATGTCTCGCTGCTGACAGAAACAGATCTCGAAGGCGACCCGGCACGCCTGGAAGGTGAACTGCAATCCCTGTCCTTGATGGGCGGCCGCCGGCTTATCCGTTTGAAATTCTTCACGGAAAAGGCCACGCTCGACAAGGCCGTGGCGCAGATTCTCAAAGCCCACGCAGCCGGCGAATATAATCACGAAGCCTTTATCATCATCGAATCCGGCTCGCTGGGCGGCGAGTCCGCTCTGCGCCGCCTCGCCGATGCCGACAAGAATCTCGCCAGCATTGCCTGCTACGACGACGAAACCGGCGACATCATCCGCATGGCGCGCGAAACCGTGGCCGAAAATGGCGTGTCGCTGAACACCGCCGCCATGGATATTTTCGCCCAGCGCCTGCCCAAAGAACGCGGCATCGCCCGCCAGGAAATCGAACGGCTGATCCTGTTTATTGGCCCGCATTCGCACAAGACGCTGACCGAGACGGAACTGCAGGATTTCCTCGGCGTCGAACCCGAAGCTTCATTGTTCAAGGCCGCCTCAGACGCGTTCGGCGGCCGTATGAAGGCCGCGCAATCGGGCCTGCGCCGTGCCTTCGCCGAGGGTGAAACAGGCCCCGACGCCGTACGCGCCCTCAGCTCGCATTTCGGCAAGGTCAAGCTACTCAAGAACCATCTGCAAAAAGGGATGGACTCGAAAAGCGCCGCCCGTGCCGCCGGCGTCTTCTGGAAAGACGAGGACGATATGCTGCGTCAGGCCAAGGCCTGGCACTTCGATACGCTCGATGGCCTGGCGCGCGACATCGTCGACACCGACAAGCAGTGCAAATCGACGGGCATGCCGGATCTGCTGATCGCCGAACGCCTTTATATGCAAATCGCCGGCAAGGCCTCGCGCGCGGGCCTCTGAGCGGTTTTAGGCTTTGCCCTTCATCAGGCGCCGGCAAACCTCGTCAAGCTGCTCCAGCGTGGCATAGGACAGCCGCAATTCGCCCTTGCCGCCCTTGTCATCAAGCTTGACCTTCAAACCCAACGCCTCTTGCAGATCCTGCTCAAGCGATAGCGTATCGGCGTCGTTGCCTGTCTTGACGCGCGGCGCAGCGACCTTCGGCGGCCCAGCCAGCTCGTCACGCACCAGGGCTTCCGCCTGGCGCACCGACATCCCGTCGGCGATAATCCTGTCCGCCAGGCCCTCCGGATTGTGCGCCGTCACCAGCGCCCGCGCGTGACCAACGCTCAGCCGGCCTTGCAACACATGATCTTGCACGACTTCCGGCAAGGCCAGCAGACGCAGCATATTGGCAATATGACTGCGCGATTTGCCGACAACCTGCGCCAAAGCGTCCTGCGTACGCCCGAAACGCTCCATCAGCACCTTATAGGCTCTCGCTTCTTCGATGCCGTTGAGGTCGGCGCGCTGCACGTTTTCGATAATGCCGATTTCCAGCACCTCAAGATCGTCGAGCTCACGGACAATCACCGGCACGCTGTGCAACCCGGCCTTCTGAGCCGCGCGCCAGCGGCGTTCACCGGCAACAATCTGGTATTTCCCGGGCTGACCGGGGGCCGGACGAACGAGGATCGGCTGCAATACCCCCTTCTCCTTGATCGACGCCGCCAGGTCGTCGATATCGCCTTCGGTGAAGATCCGGCGCGGCTGATCAGGATTGCGAACCAGCAGATCGATCGGCTGTTCCGGCGTGCGATAACCCTCCGATGGACGCTCGACAATCGGCATCGCAGCGGGCGTTCGCGTGGGCGTATCGCCTAACAGAGCGGATAAACCACGGCCCAAACCTCTTTGTTTTTCAGACATTTAGTAAAATATCCTTTCCGCTCAGGCGGATAGCTTGCTGGTGGGGGCGCGACGCGCTCGTTCGCGCGCGACCAGTTCTTTCGCCAGTTTGATATAGGCCTGGCTGCCGGAGCATTTCATATCGTAAATCAAGGCGGGCTTGCCGAACGACGGCGCCTCGGACACGCGTACATTCCGTGGTATGACCGTGTCATACACGAGATGACCGAAGTGTGACCGGACGTCGCGCTCGACGTGCCCGGACAGAGCATTGCGCTTGTCGAACATCGTCAGCACGATACCCTGCAGGCTGAGGCGCGGGTTCAAGGACCCCCGCACAAGATCGATCGTACGCAACAGCTGGCTGAGGCCCTCAAGGGCAAAAAACTCACACTGCAAGGGCACCATGACGGCATCGGCCGCGCTCATCGCATTGACCGTCAGCAGGTTCAGCGACGGTGGGCAATCGATCAGGATATAGTCATAAGGCGGATTATCCTGGTCCAGACTAAGCAAAGCATCGCGCAGACGGTACGACCGGCGCTCAGCCTGACCCAATTCGATCTCTACACCCGACAGGTCGGGATCGGATGGCAGCACGAATAATCCGGGCACGGATGTTTTCACCGCCGAGTCGCCGATCGGCATCTGATCGACGATGACGTCATACAGCGAACTGATGCGGTCAGACTTGGAAATGCCGAGGCCCGTCGAGGCATTACCTTGCGGATCCAGGTCGATCAGCAACACGCGCTGACCAATAGCCGCCAGGGCTGTCCCAAGGTTGATGGCGGTCGTGGTCTTGCCGACGCCGCCTTTTTGGTTGGCGATCGCCAGGACTCTGGGCCCCGTCTGTTCAGTTTCCCGGACGATGGTGGTCTGCGGGACGGCTTTATCGGGCACGTTTAAGCCTCCGAATATGCACTACACGACCCCGCGGGTCGCTGAGGGACTCATATTGGTCTACCTCGAATCGCCACTCTTTGCCAGCCTCGGCGAGTTCACTTTCCACGTTTTCCCCCTTTAAAAACCAGCCTTCGGCGCCGTTCTTGAAGAAGGATTGGGCAAAGCCGAACAACTTCGGAAAGGGAGCAAAAGCCCGCGCAGTGACCACATCAACAGCAATGTCGAGGTTTTCGGCGCGGTCGTTGATGACGCTCGCCGGCAGACTCAGATCTTCGACCAGACCCTGTAGAAACCGACAGCGCTTGGCCAGCGAATCGATCAGATAGACGTGCGGGACAGGGCCTTCACTGTGTTTGAGCAGGATGGCCAGGACAATACCGGGAAAGCCGGCCCCGGCCCCTAAGTCTGCCCAAACGTGCGCATCCGGACGGCGATCTAACAATTGCGCGCTGTCTAGGACGTGCCTCGACCAATAGTGCGGTAGCGTCGCGGGCCCCACGAGGTTCATGACCTCGTTCTGTTTCGTCAGTTGCGCCTGGAACAGTTTAAGATCGGCGACAGCCTCGTGTTTCACGTGAAACATCAGCTTGGCCGCCATTTCGTCCGGCGTCATCGGCAAAGGTTCAGACATAGGCCTTTATGCCGTCCGCTTGGCTTGATTGCGGACATAAAACAGCAATGTCGTCAGAGCGCCCTGCGTAATGCCTTCTATACGCCCCGCCTGTCCAATCGTCAGGGGACGGACTCTATTGAGCTTTTCCCGCGCTTCATTGGACAAACCCGGGATGCTCAAAAAATCAATATTTGCGGACAAGGCCAGGCCTTCATCCTTACGGAAAGACTCGATCTCCGCCTTCTGTCGCGACATATAGCCCGCATACAGAGCATCTATCTCAACCTGCTCATAAAGCGCGTCTGGCCAGGCCTTGATCTCAGGCCAAAGAACTTCAAGCTTGCCGCGTGCGCAGCTGTCATAGGCGAGAAGCTGCATGACATTACGCCGCTGACCATCGCCGTTAACCTGGATATCATGCGCCAGCGCCTCCTTAGGTGTGGCTATCAGCTCAGCGGCCCGGCCGCGAATCGTCGCCAGAGCATCGCGCTTGGCTTGCCAATGGCCCTTACGAGCAGCGCCGACTACGCCTGCAGCCACACCCCTATCCGTGAGGCGCTGATCGGCATTGTCAGCGCGCAAGGATAAGCGAAACTCCGCCCGGCTGGTGAACATGCGATAGGGTTCCGTCACGCCACGCGTCACGAGATCATCGATCATGACCCCGATATAGGCTTCATCACGCCCAAGCACAATCGGACTGTAGCCGCCTGCCTTCGCCGCGGCATTCATACCCGCCATCAGCCCCTGTGCGCCCGCCTCTTCATAGCCGGTCGTGCCATTGATCTGCCCGGCCAGAAACAACCCGGGCAAAGGCTTAAGTTCAAGCGTTGCATCAAGCTCGCGTGGATCAACATAGTCATATTCAATGGCATAGCCGAAACGCTTGATGACCACATCCTCGAGCCCGACGATGGTGTGCAGGAAGGCTTCCTGCGTCGCCTCCGACACCGAGGTTGAAACGCCATTGGGATAGACGGTGTCATCATCATAGCCCTCGGGCTCGAGAAACACCTGGTGGCTCGTCTTGTCGGCAAACTTGACGACCTTATCCTCAATCGACGGACAATAGCGCGGCCCGCGGCCCGACAGATGCCCTCCATAGACAGCGGATTCGTTCAGCCGATCGGCAATAATGGCGTGCGTCTTTTCGTTGGTAAAGGTGATGCCGCAATCGATCTGCGGCCGGTCGATCGACGCCGTCAGATACGAAAAAGGCTCGATCGGATCATCGCCAACCTGCTTCTCCAGACGGTCCCAGTGGATGGTCTTGCCATCCAGTCGCGCCGGCGTTCCCGTCTTCAACCGCCCCATATCTAGCTGGAGGTCATAAAGCTTTTGCCCCAAGCCATTTGCCGGCTGATCGTCCCAACGACCCGCCGACATACGCTTGTCACCGATATGGATGACGCCACGCAAAAACGTCCCGGTCGTAAGCACAACAGCCTTGGCGAGATAGCTCTGCCCATCGGCATCGACGACACCACCCACATGACCCCGCTCGACGACGAGATCTTCGATCGCGGCTTCCACGATCGTCAAGTTCGCCGTCTGCGCCAGCTCGGCCTGCATGGCTTCGCGGTAGAGCTTGCGGTCGATCTGTGCCCGTGGCCCGCGCACCGCCGGTCCCTTTGACCTATTCAGCACCTTGAACTGCATGCCACCGATATCGGCCATGCGGCCCATAAGGCCATCCAGCGCATCGATTTCACGAACCAGATGCCCCTTGCCCAAACCGCCGATCGCCGGGTTGCACGACATTTCGCCCAAGGCGGCCTTGCGATGCGTCAGCAACAAGGTCTTGGCGCCCATGCGCGCCGCCGCCGTCGCGGCTTCGCAGCCGGCATGGCCGCCGCCAACGACAATTACGTCCCACAAAGTGTTACTCGGATTGGTCATGATGCTCTCAGATTGGGCGCTGGCTATAGCAGACAACGCCCCATGCGTCGACTCAGTGTTTCACGTGAAACACGAATTGACCGCCTACTTGCCGATACAAAAGGTCGAGAAAACGACATCGAGAATACCTTCAACATCGTAACGCCCGAACAGGGCTTCGAAGCTATTAATCGCTGCGCGGATATTCTCGGCGGTTAACTCAGGCACAGCCAGTCGCGACCGTCGGGCGACCGCCAATTGATCACGGGCCTCCCGCAATCGCTCGACATGACGTTCCCGCGTGGCTGCGGGGAAGGTCTGCGAACTTAGATCATTGGTGACGCGATCTTCGACAGCCTTAACAAGCTCAGCCAGGCCGACAGCACTATTCAGGCTCAAGCGATAGATCAGTGTTTCACGTGAAACATCGGGCGGTGAACCAAGATCAATCTTGTTGAGCACAAGAATATCACCGTCGCGCAAATCAATGTCCGCGATTTCAAACGGTCGCGAGCTATCAACCACCCATACCCGCAGATCAGCTTCCTCAGCCTTCGCCCGTGCCCGGCGGATGCCCTCCCGTTCGACCACCTCGTCCGTATCGCGCAAACCCGCGGTATCATAAAGCAAAACGGAATAGGGTCCGATACGCAGCTGAGCCTCAATGACGTCACGCGTGGTCCCGGCGATCGGCGTAACAATGGCGGCTTCGGCTTTCAGAAACGCATTAAACAGACTCGATTTTCCGGCGTTTGGCTCCCCCAGAATGACAATGCGATAGCCCTCGCGAATCTGCCGGCCTCGCTGAGAGTCCGTAATAGCCGCATCCAGGGTCGCTTCCAAAGCGGCAATGCGGTCGATGATACTATCGACCAATTCTGCCGGCAGATCTTCGTCAGGGAAATCGATATAGACTTCGATCCGCGCCAAAAGCTCGACGAGGTCGTGGTGCCACGCATCGTATTGCGCTTTCAACCCGCCGCCCATTTGTGTCAGGGCCTGGCGCCTTTGTGCCTCGGACTCGGCATCCACGAGATCAGCAATAGCCTCGGCTTGGGTCAGGTCAAACTTGCCATTTTCCAGAGCGCGGCGAGAAAATTCACCGGGCTCGGCCAACGTCAGGTTCAGTTCAGTCAAAATAGCATATAGGCGATCGAGCACGGCTTTAGAACCATGCACGTGCAGCTCGACGCAGTCTTCACCGGTAAAGCTGTGCGGCGCCTTGAACCAGAGAGCCACGGCCTGATCGATCAGCACGCCTTGATAAACCAAGTCTGTATAAGTTGCTTGGCGCGGTGTAAATGTCTTGGAACTGAGCTTCTGCAATGCCCAAAGGGCTTGCGGACCGGACAGGCGGATGATCGATACGCCCGCCCTGCCCTGCGCGCTGGCGAGGGCGAAAATGGTGTGTTTCACGTGAAACACTCCTTACTTGCTGTCCGGCTTGCCTGCGGTAAACGGGTTCATGCTGGATTTGGCCGCTGTCTGGAACATCTTGAAAAACTGGTCTTGCGCCGTGATACCCAGGCTGGACCAGCTTTTCATGATTTCTTCCGGCTGCATCGAGTGAATGTTCTGCTCGACACGCGCACGCATCTGTTCGACCATGAAGGTGTTCAACGGCTCAACATCTGGCAGGCCCAAAAAGGCCCTGGCTTCCGCCGGTGAACATTCGCAATTGACCGTAACCTTCATTGCACATCCTTAAGGTAAGTACAGCTCGTTCCAAACGATCTATCGTTTGGCAAGGGCAAAGCCCGCCGCCGCTTTTGCGCCGAGCCCACGCGGCCTATGAGCGCTTATGTGTTCATGGACTGGAAGAACTCAGCATTGTTCTTCGTCTGACGCAACTTGTCACTTAGGAATTCGATCGCATCCTGGGCGCCCATCGGGTTGAGGATACGGCGCAGGACGTAGGTCTTTTGCAGGTTCGACTTGTCGGTAAGCAATTCTTCCTTACGCGTGCCGGACTTGAGAACATCCATGGCCGGGAAGACGCGCTTGTCGGCAACCTTGCGGTCGAGCACGATTTCCGAGTTACCCGTGCCCTTGAATTCTTCGAAGATGACTTCGTCCATGCGCGAACCCGTATCGATCAGGGCGGTGGCGATGATCGTCAGCGAGCCGCCCTCTTCGATGTTCCGCGCGGCGCCGAAGAAGCGCTTCGGGCGTTGCAGCGCGTTGGCGTCGACACCACCGGTCAGGACCTTGCCCGATGACGGCACGACGGTGTTGTAGGCGCGGCCGAGGCGGGTTATCGAGTCGAGCAGGATGACAACATCGCGCTTGTGTTCAACCAGGCGCTTAGCCTTTTCAATAACCATTTCAGCAACTTGCACGTGGCGCGTCGCCGGCTCGTCGAAGGTCGAGGAGATGACTTCGCCGCGCACGGTGCGCTGCATGTCGGTCACTTCTTCCGGGCGTTCGTCGATCAGAAGGACGATCAGGTAGCAGTCCGGATGGTTGGCGGCGACCGACTTGGCGATGTTCTGCAACATGACGGTCTTACCGACGCGCGGCGGCGCGACGATCAGGCAGCGTTGGCCCTTGCCGAGCGGCGCGACGATGTCGATGATGCGGCCGGAACGATCCTTCAAGGTCGGATCGTCCATTTCCATCCACAGACGTTCGTCCGGATAGAGCGGCGTCAGGTTGTCGAAGTGGACCTTGTGGCGGATGTTTTCCGGGTCTTCGAAATTGATCGT
>FSTD01000176.1_pt1 | contig 20859 bp, 16 predicted proteins | sample 1637101 | NCBI WGS metagenome assembly FSTD01 (sample SAMEA3914816, study PRJEB12502) | metagenome | biome: forest; material: soil | place: USA | collected 2011-09-16 | depth 0.3 m | reverse complement strand
GGCCAGGGTCTTGCGGACGTAGTCGGCCGTGGCCGAATCAAGCGCCGAAAACCCCGGGCTGACGGCATCGCCTTCGCCCAGAATCACGGCGTGGATGGCGTCGGCGGGTGCTTTGGCGGCAAGCTTGATCTGCATGATAGTCTCCGGGAATCTGTCGTCGTGTCTGGTAGCGATATGTCGCGTCTATGCCCCTTTTTGCCTGCGGACAGAAGCTTTTTTTGCGCGGCGATCGTTGCGGGCGCGACAAATTCCCCGGTCACGCCGCAGACCGGGATATTGCGGCGATATTTCTGGCGCAAAGCCGCTTAGTTACTTGTAATTAACCCCGTATGCGGTCAAAAGGAGAGCGAACTCGCGGCGGGGCTGAAACACTCCGCACTCAGGAACTATTCAGGCCCCGCCCGTCTTCATGCGCACACTGGACCGCTATATTTTCCGCCAGCTGATCGGACCGGTGTTCGGCGCAGTCGCGGCCTTGACGGCGATCGCGTTGCTGAGCCAGTCGCTGAGCCAGTTCGACCTGGTGGTCGAGCGCGGCCAGAGCGGCTGGACCTTCGCCAAGGTCGCCCTCTTGTCGCTGCCGCAACTGGCCGGCCTCATCTTTCCCATCGCCCTGTTTGTCGGCACGCTGGTGGCGCTTACGCGTTTGCAGGGCGAGCACGAAATCACCGCGGCGCGCGCGGCGGGTGAGCCGTTGCTGCGCATCGCCTCGCCAATGATTCGCATCGGCGTCTACTTCACCCTGGTCGCGCTTGCCTTCAACCTGTTCGTTCAGCCGTTTACGGCGCGCGCGATGCGCCAGGAGCTGTTCCGCATCAAGAACGACCTGATCTCCAGCCTGGTCAAGGAGGGTGAGTTTTCGACGTCCGAGTCCGGCTTGACGATCTTCGTCCAGAGCATCGACCAGAACGGCCTTCTGAAACAGATCTACATCCGTACGCCGGCGGTCAACGGCCAGGACAGCACCTACGTCGCCAAGGAAGGCCGCATCAAGGTCGTCAACGGCGCATCGATCCTGATCATGCGCAAGGGCTCCAGGCAGTCGATGTCGGACAAGCGCACGATCAGTGACACGACCTTCGATCAGGTCAATATCGACGTGACGCCCTATTTCAGCAACGACGACTTCCTGCAATACAAGGAAGGCGACCGCTATATGCACGAGTTGCTGTTCCCCAATCTTGCTTACGACGGCGAAAAGATCAGCCCGAACAAGCTTCAGGCCGAAGCGCAGGCGCGTTTGTCGGGTCCTCTGTACAATCTCTGCTTCATGTTGCTGGCCATTGTCAGCATCCTGGGCGGGCGTTTCAGCCGCACCGGCTACGGCCCGCGTATTGCCGCCGCCGCGGGCATAGCCGCCGTGATCCGTATCCTGGGTGTCGCCGTCGAAACCGCGTGCCAGGACATGGGTTTCCTCAATATCCTGCAATATGCCGTGCCCCTGGTGCCGATTCTGGTCTGCCTGCATCTGATGCGCAAACACGATATGCTGCGCACGACCGGCGTGGCGCGCAGTTTCTCCGTCCTCCAGCCCCTGACGTGAGCATATGCAAATGACCTGGCAGGACGCTCTCGGCTACCTCAACCCCTGGCGCAAAAGCCGTCTTGAGACCTATATTCTCAGGACATGCATCACCATGTTCGGTTCGGCGCTGCTGGTCGTGTCCAGCCTGATTTTCCTGCTCGACTATATCGGCATCTCGAAATCGCTCGGTGCCCGGGCCGATGTCTCCGGCCTCAGCATCCTGGGCCTTATCCTGCAAAAATCGCCAAGCTCGATCCTGGTGTTGCTGCCGTTCGCCTTTCTTTTCGGCTCGATCTTTGCCTTCGTCAGCCTCAACCGCCGCAGCGAACTGATCGCCATGCGCGCGGCAGGCGTTTCGGCCTGGCGGTTTGTGCTGCCGGCAACCGTGATTGCCTTCTTGTTCGGTATCCTCACCATCACCGTACTCAATCCTGTCGCGTCGATGCTGCAGGACAATTACGAAAAGGTCGCCAACCGCATCGAAGAATCGGCGCCGCAAACCGCCGGCAAGGCCGTCTATCTGCGCCAGGGCGAAAAGCAGAAGCAGACGGTCATCCGCGCCGAGAGCGAAGATGGCAATGCCGGCCGGCTGAGCGGCGTGACGTTCTGGACATACGATGTCGATGCCAAGGGCGTGCCGCAATTCAGCAGCCGCGTCGACGCCCAGGAAGCGACGCTTGGACCGGGCGGCTGGGTGTTGAAGAATGCCTGGGAAGCCAAGCCCGGCGAGCCCGGCCTCTATTATGAACGCCTTGGTATTCCATCGACGCTGGACGCCAAGGCAGCCTTCCACAAGTACGCCTCGACTCAGTCGGTTCCGTTCTGGCAGTTGCCGGAACTTATCCACCGCAACGCAGTCGCCGGTTCGCCGACGACAATGTACCGGTTGAAGATGCACCAGCTGCTTTCGACGCCGGTGATGTTTGCCGCCATGGCCATGCTCGGCGCCGTGTTTTCGCTGCGCCTGATGCGCCTGGGTGGGCTGACGCCGCTGGTGATTTCGGGCGTCAGCCTTGGTTTTGTCGTCTTCTTCGTCAATCAACTGTTCTCGAGCATGGGCAAGGCCGACGTCATTCCGGTGATTCTGGCGGGCTGGTCGCCTGCCATCCTTGCCATGCTTGCGGCGATGACGCTCCTTGTCTACACCGAGGATGGCTAGGATGAGTGATAAGCGGATCAGCGGGGATAAGCGGCAAACGGAGACTCGCCGCCGCCATATTTATGCTATAGGACCTTGGGTGTCCGGAGTTGGTTTTGTCGCGCAATTGGGCCGGGAAGTGGAGACGCTGGACCGGGTTGCGCTCTGCAGTAAGGCCATGATGAAGCGCTATTCTCTTAAAGTCGGTGCTGGTCTGATTTCCCTGGCCATGGGCGCAGGAATCGTCAGCCCCGTGCTGGCGCAAACCCGGCTGATGACGGTGGGTGAAGGCGCTCAGGCGACGGCGGGCGGTACGGCGACGCAGCTTGCCTTCGAGTTGGCGATGACGCAGGCCGATACGCATCTCAGTACAGGCTCTGAGCTGTCGTTCGAAATGGCCATGGCGCAGGCCGCGCTAGCCGGCAATGGGATGCCTGCCCCTGTTATGGCGACGGCACCGGGGCAAACGACTCGCGCCCTGGCCGGCCCTGATGGCGTCGGGCCGGATGGCCTGGTTCCGGGCGGGGCTTACGTTCAGGCCGACCAGATCGAAACCCCGGACAGCGATACCGTCATTGCCCGCGGTCACGTCGAAATGCGCTACAAGGACCGGATCATCCGCGCCGATTCCGTCACCTATAACAGCCGCACCGGCAAGACGATCGCGGAAGGGCACACGCAAACCATCAGCGAAGACGGCTCGGTGCAATTCTCCGACAAGGTCACCTATGACGACAATATGTCGTCGGGCGTCAGCGAGAACTTTGCCGCCGTCAGCAAGGACAATTCGAAGGTTTTTGCGCGCCGCGTCGAGCGCGTCAACGACTTCACGACGCGATTGAGCAATATCGTCTATACGCCCTGCCAGCTCTGTCAGGCGAAGGGCGTGACGCGCGAGCCGTCGTGGTCGATCGAAGCGGGGACGATCACCCAGCGCAAAGACAAGAAGATGGTCTATTACAACAATGCCGTCGTGAAGATTCACGGCGTGCCGGTGTTGTACATGCCCTATATGTGGACGCCGGATCCCGAGCTCGAACGCGCCTCGGGTTTCCTGCAGCCGAAGGTCCAGTTTTCGCGCAAGCGCGGCGGTCTTTCTTATGAACAGCCCTATTTGTGGTCGCTCTCGCCCTACTCGCAGCTGATTGTCAGCCCGCAATTCAATGCCGGGGTCAATCCGCTCGTCAATGTGGAGTTCGACCGCCATTTCTATTCCGGCGAGTTGCACGCCCGCTTCGGCTTTACTAACGAATCTTTCTTCGACAATGCCGGTGCGCGCATCGGTCCTGCGGCGACGCGCGACTATCTGCTGGCCGACGGCGCCTTCAAGATCAATCAGGACTGGCGCTGGAGCTTCACGGCGCAGCACATCAAGGACAAGTACGCCGATCCGACGGGCCGCGAGTACGACAACGCCAACTTCTTCGAGCGCTACAGCATCGATGATCCGTTTCAGCAAATCGGCGAATGGACGGCCAACTCGCGCGAACTGATCAGCCAGGCGCACATTACGCGCCAGACGGACACCAGCTATGTGTCGCTGTCGGTGGCCAACTTCCAGAGCCTGGCCGTCAGCGGCCAGTACGTCGATTCCATCACGGGACTTGCCGGGCCGACGATAAGCGATCACAGCCTCGCCGTCGATTCCAACCTCTATCCTGCCATCGCGCCGATGATCGAGGCCTATTGGTCGCCCAAATCGCGCCTGCTGGGGGGACAATTGACCCTCTCGGCCAACGCCCTGGCGCTGATTCACAAGCTCTATGTTCCCAATGGGGCACCGGCCTATGTTCAGGGTTTGCTGCCGGCGCAGCAGGGGGCTTACGATACCGCGCGCGCCAGCCTCGGCGCGTCGTGGTACGGTAATATGACGACGCGCAGCGGCGTGCGCTGGGGGCCCTTCTTCGACGTCCGCCACGACCAGTATCGTGTGACGCATCTTGATGCATCCGGCAAGGAAGCCAGTATTTCCCGCGACCTCGGCACCGTCGGCTTCAATTTCAGCTACCCGCTGTATAAGCGTTACGACAAATTTACAGCCATTATTGAGCCGCTGGCGCAATTCGCGGTTTCTCCGGCGGCGCAGGTCAATCCGTATCTGCCGACCGAGGACAGCCAGTCGTTCGAGTTCGACAGCACCAACCTGTTCACGGCCAACCGCTCGCCAGGCTTCGACATTTATGAGGGCGGATCGCGCCTGAACCTCGGCGTGCGTTCGCAGCTCAAGTTCGACTCCGGGCTTGAGGTCGAGGGCCTTGTCGGGCGGATTCTGCGTGACAAACCGGAGACACAGTTCCTGAAAACGGTCTCGGGCTATACCTATGACCCGTCCGGCCTCGGCAACAAGAATTCCGACTGGGTGGTCGACGGCAGCTTCGATACTGGCAAGGGGCTGTATGGCTATACCCGGCTGCGTCTCGACAGCGAAACGACGCGGTTAAGTCAGGGGGAATGGGGCCTTAGCGCCTTCAACCCGAAGACCGTGGCCACTGTGCGGTATATTTTCAACGATCTCCTGGTGACGCCTTATGTCGCCAGCGGAAAACTTGTCCGCTTCGGCGACAATTACCGCAATCTGCAACTCTATGCCCGCCACTTCTTCACGGATAACTGGGGCGTATCGACACGCCTGGACCGCGATATGGTCAACAAGCGCTGGCGCCGGTCGACGATCAGCCTCATTTACCGTGACGACTGCAGCTGGTACGAACTTGTCTATCAGCGCAATGAGAGCGATCTCTACGCCCACAACGGCAAGCCGCAATCTTCGATACTATTCCGCCTTAACCTTGCCACATTGGGAACGTCAGGTTCCGAGTTCAACGATGTCCGCTAAAACCCCAGGTCAAGCTCACCCTATGCCGATGATGTCCACATACCGCACCGCCCTGAAAGTAACCGGCGTCAGCCTGTTTGCCCTGACGGCGGGGCTCTTTGCCGCGACGGCCGGCCTGGCCCAAACCCCGTTGCAGACCCAGACGCCGGATACCGGTTCGGCGGCGCTGGCTTCGGCGCCCGGCTTCGATCAGAACGCCCCGGCGCCGCAATTGCCTGCGCTTGGCGAAGGCATGCTGATGTCGGTCAACAAGGATATGGTCACGTCCTATGACCTGAAGCAGCGCATGCTTCTGTTGATCGTGACGTCGGGTGTCCAGGTCACCCAGGAAAACTATGCCGCCCTGCAACAGCAGGCCGTGAGCAGCCTTATCGACGAGCACCTGCAACAGCAGGAAATGACTCACTGGAAAGTCACTGTCACGGACAAGGATGTCGACGAAGAAATCGAGCGCATGGCCCATCAGAGCGGCCTGACCGGGCCGCAATTGCTGGCGGAACTGAAAAAGGTCGGCGTCGAGGCGCAAACCCTGCGCGATCAGATTTCGGCCCAGAGCGGCTGGAGCCAGTTGGTCGGCGGCCGCTACCATTCGAGCGCTTCGGTCGGCAAGGCGCAGGTCGAGGCGATGATGGACCGCGTTATCTCCGACGGCCAGAAGCGTCAGTTCAACATTGCCGAGATCTACCTTGATCCCGCGCAGGCCGGCGGCCTTGAAGCTGCCCAGAAGGGCGCACAGCAGCTGTACACGCAGATCCAGGCCAAGGTCGCGCCCTTCCAGGCCGTGGCGCGCCAGTTCTCCAACGCGCCGTCAGCCCCGCAAGGCGGCGACGAAGGCTGGATCGCTGCCGGCAGCCTCGACCCGCAGATCGAGTCCGTCGTCGAAACGATGAACCCCGGCGACATGAGTGCGCCGATCACGACCAAGGACGGCGTCCATATTGTCCTTTTGCGCAACAAGTCCGACGGCAATGCCGACATGGTCTTCCACGTCAAGCAAGCCGCCGTGCCCCTGCCCGCCAACGCAACACCTGCCCAGGTGAGCGGTGCAGAGAGCCAGCTTGCCGCTTACAGGTCGCGCGCCAAGACGTGCGAAGGCGTCGATGACGTCAAGGCGTCGGGCATCCAGGTCACCGATCTCGGCGAAGCCCAGCTGAGCCTGTTGCAGACGTCTTATGCCAATGCGTTGCGGCCGTTGAAGCTCAATCAATCGACGCCGCCGATGCGCAACGCTCAGAACGTGAATGTCCTGTTCGTTTGCGATCGCCAACTGGCCGGTGAAAACGCCGTGACGCGCGATCAGGTCCAGGAAAGCCTGGTCAACGAGCGGCTGTCGATGCTCGGCAAACGCTATCTGCGTGAACTGCGCAGCAGCGCGACGATCGAGAACCACTAATCCGCACTCGCCGGCGATTTATCCTTGACCTGAAGCGTCAAGCTTCTTAGCTCGCGGGCATGGCCTCTGCACGTCCTCCCCTTATCGCCAAACTCCCGCTCGTCGTTAGCCTGGGCGATCCCTGTGGCATCGGCCCCGAGATCGTGGCCAAGGCCTGGCGGGCCTGCCGCGAAGACCCCGGGCTGGCTTTTTGCGTCATCGGCGACGTGGAAACGGTCGCTGCGCAGGACGTGCCTGTCGCGCGCATAAACGAGCGGGGCGACGCCGCAGGGGTCTTTGCAAAGGCCCTGCCCGTCCTTGACCGGCCTTTGAGCGAGAAGGCCATTCCCGGGCAGCCCGATCCCGTTCACGCGCCGCATATTATCGACTGGATCCGGCAGGGCGTCGCTTTGTGCCGCGCCGGCCAGGCGCGCGGGCTGGTCACCGCACCGATCGCCAAATCGATACTTTACCAATCCGGCTTTACCTTCCCGGGGCATACCGAGTTTCTGGCCGAGCTGTGCCGCGAAGACGGCGCCGCCGAAGCCCGAATGCCGGTGATGATGCTGACGGCGCGCGACCTGCGCGTTGTGCTCGCCACCATCCATGTCCCCCTGGCGAATGTACCTGGGAGCCTGTCCATCGCGCAGCTGGTTCAGTTGTCACGCATTACGCGCGACGCCTTAGTCCAGGACTTTGCCGTTGCCGCACCGCGGCTGGTCATGGCGGGGTTGAATCCGCACGCCGGCGAAGACGGTACGATCGGTACGGAGGAAATGGACATCTTACGCCCGGCGGTTGCGGCCTTGCGTGAGGCCGGCGTCGATATCAGCGGGCCGTTTCCCGCGGACAGCCTCTTCCATGACGACGCACGTGCCCGTTACGACGGCGTTGTGTGCATGTATCATGATCAGGGGCTGATCGCGCTCAAGACGCTCGATTTCTGGGGCGGCGTCAATATTACCCTGGGACTGCCCATCGTGCGGACTTCTCCCGACCACGGCACCGGCTTTGACATCGCCGGCAAGGGCGTCGCGTGTGCCGACAGCTTTGTGAATGCCTTAAAGGCCGCCAACCAGATCAGCCGCAACCGGATGAGACAATGACGCCTGCCGACCTGCCCAGTTTGCGCGAAAGCCTTGAAGCGCACGGCCTGATGGCGAAGAAGAGCTTCGGCCAGCATTTCCTGCTCGACCTCAACATCACGCGCAAGATCGTACGCCTCGGCGGGCCGTTTGACGGCGACGCGGTAATCGAGGTCGGCCCTGGCCCGGGCGGGCTGACGCGTGCATTGCTCGAGACCGGCGCGCGCAAGGTATTTGCGGTCGAAAAGGATTCCCGCTTCGTCGAACTGCTCGGGGACCTGAGCGAGGCCTACGGCGAGCGGTTCGAAATCATCGACGGTGACGCACTGAAAGTCGACGAGCGCCAATTGCTTGCGGCGGACAAGTCGTCGACATTAATGCTTGCGGATGCCAGGGCGCATATCGTTTCCAACCTTCCCTACAACGTCGGAACGCCCTTGTTGATCAAGTGGTTGACCGGACCGTGGCAACCGGCATCGATGACATTGATGTTTCAACTGGAAGTGGCGCTGCGGATCGTCGCCCCCGCCGGCGATGACGATTACGGGCGCCTGAGCGTCATTGCCCAGGTTCTGTGCGATTGTGAGAAGCTGATGGACCTGCCAGCACGCGCCTTTACACCGCCGCCGAAGGTCGATAGCGCCGTGGTCAAGCTGACACCGAAGGCGGTTCAGCCGGATAAGGCTGTCATCAAGAACCTGGAAAGGATCACGGCCGCGGCTTTTGGCCAGCGCCGCAAGATGCTGCGGTCGTCATTGAAAAGCTTGGGTGGCGAGGTCTTGCTGGAAAAGGCCAGGATCGATCCGACGATGCGCGCCGAACAGGTTGGCCCTCAGGCTTTTTTGGTGCTGGCTGAGCTGATCTAATGGGGTTTGGGGCCTGTGGCCCCATGAACCTTTCTTCACTTCAATAGAAAAGCCCCGCCTTAAGGGCGGGGCTTTTCTATTGAAATAAGGGAAGACTTGGGGCCACAGGCCCCAAACCCCATTAGATTTTCTCGACCATCAACTCGTCGACAAACGGCGAAATCCACAGTCCCCGTGACCGGCGCGAGATTTCCGCGTGGTAGATGTGCACCAGCTCGGCATAGGAGCGGTCGAAATCGTCATTGAGGATAACGTAGTCGTATTCCGCCCAGTGCGAAATCTCGCTCTTGGCGCGGCCGATGCGGCGCGAAATGACGTCGTCATCGTCCTGGGCGCGGGCGACCAGACGGCGCTCCAGTTCCAGCATCGAGGGCGGCAGAATGAAGACGCGCACGACGTCCGAGGGCGCCTTGGCTGAAATACGCTGTGCGCCTTGCCAATCGATATCGAACAGCACGTTCTTGCCGTGGCTGAGCGCGCGTTCCACCGGCTCACGCAGCGAGCCGTAACGTGCATCGTGCACGGAGGCATATTCGAGCAGTGCTTTTTCGGCGATCAGCTCGTCCATGTGCGACTCGTCGATAAAGTGGTATTCGCGGCCGTTCTTTTCGCCCGGGCGCGGCCCGCGCGTGGTGACGGAAATCGACAGGTCGAGGTCGGCGTGATCGGACACCAGCCGGCGGCACAGCGACGTCTTGCCGGCCCCGGAGGGAGCGGCGACAATGAGCATCAGACCACGCCTCAGTCGGTCGGTGTTTGGCGAGTTCGTGCCCGGCATGGTTTACTCCACATTCTGAATCTGTTCGCGGAACTGGTCGATGACCGACTTAAGCTCCAGTCCCGTTTGCGTCAATTCGATAAAGGCCGACTTGGAGCACAAGGTATTGGCTTCACGCATGAATTCCTGCGCCAGGAAATCAAGCTTGCGCCCCGGAGCAGCTTCCCCGTCGATCAGGGTATGCGCCTGTTCGAGGTGTGAGGTCAGGCGGTCGAGTTCTTCACGAACGTCCGCCTTGGCGGCCAGCATGGCCGCTTCCTGCAGGATGCGATCTTCAAGGCTTTCCTTGCCGGCGTCCGGCAAGATCTCTGCCAGACGGCGGCTGAATCGCTCACGGATGACGTCTACCTGGGCGTCAGCCAGGGATTTCGCGCGCTCGACGGCCGCTGCCATGGTCACGAGATGACCCTTGAGAATGCCTTCCAGCGCCCGGCCCTCGCTGTCGCGCGCGGCCTTGAGCAGGTCGAACAGCCTGGCGATATCGTGCGCCACGGCGGCCTCGCCGTCCTCGGTCAGGCTGGCGCGTTCATCGCCGGTGGTTTCGACAACGCCGCGCAAGCCCAGAAGGCCGTCAGCCGATGGCGTGGTCGCCTTGCCCTCTTCGACGAGGGCCTGGCCGGCAGCGAGGTAAAAATCGAGAATGTCGCGGTTCAGAGTCACGCCCGCGGTGGCATTTGCATTGCTCACCGATAGCGTCAGGTTCATCTGACCGCGCTGGAACCGCGCCTTCGACAGGTCACGGCCGAGCCGTTCGACGGCCTCGAACCCCGGCGGAAACCGGTACTTGATATCAAGCGTGCGGCCATTGACGCTGCGCACTTCGAGGGCCCAGTTGATGTCACCCGAAGCGCCCTCGCAGCGCGCGAAACCGGTCATGCTTGAAAGCGTCATGGTGTCACGTATCCATCGAAAGGACTGGGATCGAAAGGACTGGGGATGACAGCCGCAGGCGACAGCGCATCACGCCTTGCCGCGCAGGCGGATTGTCTTGGCGGACTTGGAGGTGGATTTGGCGGTGGATTTGGCCGAGGTGGATTTGCGCAGGCCAGACTTGGCCAAAGCGGATTTTTTCACCGGTACCGGCGCCGCGACCGGCGCTGTGTCTACCGCCGGCGTAGAGTAATGGTTGACACCGGCTTCCATCTGGCGCCAGCGCGCCACATTGGCAAGGTGCTCTTCGTAAGTGGCGGCAAAGGCGTGCCCGCCAGTGCCGTTGGCGACGAAATAGACGTCCTCGGTTTGGGCTGGATTGAGCACGGCGGCGATAGAGGCGCGCCCGGGATTATCGATGGGCGTTACCGGCAAGCTGCTGATCAGATAGGTATTCCAGGGCGTGCGCGTGTCGATCTCGGCCCGTGTCAGACCGCGTCCCAGGGGCTCGCCGTGCGAAATGCCATAGATCACCGTCGGATCGGATTCCAGCCGCATGCCTTTGCGCAGACGGTTGACGAACACGGCTGCGACGCGCGGGCGCTCCGACGGGATACCGGTTTCGCGCTCGACGACCGAGGCCAGAATAAGGGCGTCTTCCTTGGTGCTGAACGGCAGATTCTTGGCGCGCGTCGGCCACAGTTGATCGAGCGTTTTACGGCCCGCTTCGAGCATGCGATCGAGCACGGCCTGGCGGCTTTCACCGCGCTGGTAGAGGTAGGTTTCCGGCAAGAGCGAGCCTTCCGGCGGCACGTCAACGTCGCCGACGAGGTCCTTGGTCGCCATCAGGATGCGCACGGCCTGGGCTGAGGTGCGGCCTTCGGGAATGGTGACGTAGGTCTGCTCAACGCGCCCTTCGGCGATCTGCTTCAACACCGCGATCAACGACGCGCCGGCGGGGAAATCGTACGTGCCTGCCTTCAGGTCATTGGTATGCTTGCCCATCTTGGCCGCGACGCGGAACATCAATGCCGAATGGATGACCTTCTTCGCCTCGAGTTCGCGGCCCATCGCGGCGACGCTCATTCCGCTTGGGAAGGTGACTTCGGTATCGGTTTTCGGCCCCGGCCCGAACAGCTGAGCGGACAGAAAGAGGACGCCGGCAAAGATCAGCAGGGTGACACCCGCGGCAAGCCCGGCCAGCGGGCCAGTCAGACCCTTGCCACCGTCAGGCTTGCCGGAATCGGGCGTCAAACGGGTCATGCCTCGACCTTACCGAGAATGAGAGCGGCGTTGGTGCCGCCGAAACCAAACGAGTTCGACATGACCTTGTTGATGACCATCTTCTTGGCCTTGTGCGGCACAAGATCGATCGGCGTATCGACGTCGGGATTATCAAGATTGAGAGTCGGTGGCGCGATCTGGTCGCGGATGGCCAGGGCGCAGAAGATGGCCTCGACGGCGCCTGCGCCACCCAGGAGGTGGCCGATCGCCGACTTGGTCGAGGAGACCGTGCCGGTCTTGGCGCGTTCGCCGAGAAATTTTTCGATCGCCTTCAGTTCGATGCCGTCGGCCATGGTCGAGGTGCCGTGGCTGTTGACGTAGTCGATCTCGGCCGGATCGATACCGGCATCCTTGGCCGCGGCCACCATGGCGCGATAGCCGCCATTGCCGTCTTCGGAAGGCGCGGTGATGTGATAGGCATCGCCGGACAGGGCATAGCCCAGGACCTCGGCATAGATCTTGGCGCCGCGGGCCTTGGCGTGTTCGTATTCTTCGAGAACGACAACGCCGGCGCCTTCGCCCATGACAAAGCCGTCGCGGTCCTTGTCGTAGGGGCGCGATGCCTTTTCCGGCGCGTCATTAAAAGCCGTGCACAGGGCGCGGCAGGCGATAAAGCCGGCAATGCCGATGGGGACGATGGCCGATTCCGCTCCGCCGGCGACCATGACGTCGGCGTCGCCGTGCGCGATCAGGCGGGCCGCGTCGCCAATGGCGTGGGCGCCGGTGGCGCAGGCCGTGACCACGGCGTGGTTCGGGCCCTTGAGCTTATGGCGGATCGAGACCTGACCCGAGGCCAGATTGATCAGCGACGACGGAATGAAGAAGGGCGAAATGCGTTTGGGACCCTTGTCGCGCAGTTCCAGCGCGGTTTCGGCAATGATGCCCAAACCACCGATGCCGGAGCCGATCATGACGCCGGTGGCGATCTGGTCTTCTTCGTTTTCGGGATGCCAGTTGGCGTCGTCGAGGGCTTCGTCGGCCGCGGCGATGGCGTAGAGGATGAAGTCGTCGACCTTGCGGCGTTCCTTGTTCGACAGGACCTTCGACGGATCGAAGGAGCCTTCGATGTCCGGTCCACCACCGCCACGTCCGTCAACGGTCGGGACTTCGCAGGCGACAGTACAGGCGTAGTCGGTCGTGTCGAAAGCCGTGATGCTGCCCGCGCCGGATTGGCCGGCAATCAAGCGCTTCCACGAAATTTCAACACCCGCGCCCAAAGGCGAAATCAGACCCAGACCCGTAATAACGACGCGACGAACCATATAGCTTCCACCCCTACGGCAGTTTTGGCCGCAATCTTTGCCGGCCATTTTTGGCGGTGATCCTTGCCGGCCGCAAACGGGCGTGCCGATCACCTGTCTTGAAATCTCGCCCGGCCCAAAAGACCGCGCGTTCGAAAAGAATAGTGCACAAACAAACAGAGCGCGGCCAAACCCCGCCTAAGCAGAAGGGCCTGAAAACCGCGCTCCGTGACAGCCGTTGTCAGGCCTTAAGCCGCCAGCTTTTCCTGGATATAGTTGACGGCGTCGCCAACGGTCAGGATGTGTTCAGCCGAGTCATCGGGGATTTCGATATCGAATTCTTCTTCGAAAGCCATAACCAGCTCGACGATGTCGAGGCTGTCGGCTTCCAGATCGTCGATAAAGCTCGCCTTTTCGGTGACCTTGTCCGGATCAGCATCCAGATGGTCGATCACAATCTTGCGAACACGTTCAAGAACTTCAGACATTTATAGTCCCTTCAGAGGTTTAGATATTCAGATCCCACACAAGGCCAGCAACGCCGGCCGGGGCTTTCAGAATCCGGATTTGACTTGTATTCACACATCCAGCGCGATTCAAGCCATTTCGCGCCTTGCCTAGCATACTCTTTCCCAAACCAAAAGCGCCTTCACTGTGCAGTGCAACGTGAAGGCGCTGTGGTTATCGCGCCCTATATCATGGCCATGCCGCCGTTGACGTGCAAGGTCTGGCCCGTGACATAGGCGGCTTCATTGCTGGCGAGGTAGACGCAGGCCGCGGCAATATCGGCGCCCTTGCCGAGGTCGCCGGCCGGAATCTTGGTCAGGATGGCGGCGCGCTGGGCGTCGTTCAGTTCGTCGGTCATCGGCGAAGCGATGAAGCCCGGCGCGACGCAGTTGACGGTGATATTGCGGCTGGCGACTTCTTGCGCGAGGGCCTTGGAAAAGCCGATCATACCGGCCTTGGAGGCAGCGTAGTTGGTCTGCCCCGGATTGCCGGTCACCCCGACGATCGAGGTGATGCCGATAATACGGCCGAAGCGGCGCTTCATCATGCCCTTGGTCGCGGCGCGCGCCAGGCGGAAATAGGCTTCCAGATTGACCTTGATGACCGTCTCCCAGTCCTCGTCCTTCATGCGCAGGATCAGGCCATCCTTGGTGATGCCGGCATTGGCAATCAGGATATCGAGACCCGACCCGGCGGCCTCTTCGGCCTTGGCGACGAGGCCATCGACCTGGGCCGAATCCGACAGGTTGCAGGGCGCGATGAAAGCGCCTTCGCCCAGTTCCTTTGCCAGGTCGGCAAGGACGGCCTCGCGCGTGCCCGACAGCACGACCTTGGCGCCCTGGGCGTGGAGGCTGCGGGCGATTTCGGCGCCGAGGCCACCGGTGGCGCCGGTGACAAGGGCTGTTTTTCCGCTCAGTTCAAACATGCGATCTCCCGCCAGATTTTATAGTTTTCGATAGCGCGGCCTTAAGGTAAACCGCACGCCTGATCAAGGATTTATGGTTCACGCCTTCAGCGAACTGGCGAACGCCTCGAAATCGGCCGCGCCGTTCAGTGCCACGGCCTGTGCTTCCGGCGCGATGCGCTTGATCATGCCGGTCAGGACCTTGCCGGCGCCGAGCTCGGCGATTGTCGTCGCCCCGCCCTCACCCGCCAGCCATTGCGCCGACTCGCGCCAGCGCACGCGGCCCGTAACCTGTTGCACCAACAGGTCGGCAATTTCCGACTTGTCGGCGACCGGGCGCGCGGTAACGTTGGCGACCAATGTCGACACGGGCTGATTGATCGTCACCCGGCCTAGCGCCGCGCGCATTTCTTCGGCGGCCGGCTTCATCAACGGGCAGTGGAAGGGCGCCGAGACATTGAGCATGGCCGCCTTGGCGCCGAGTTCCTTGGCCTTCTCGACCGCGGCGTTGACGGCGGCCTTTTCACCGGAGATGACGATCTGGCCGGCATTGTTGTCATTGGCGACCACGACCACACCGGCGCTTGACCCCGCGGCGCACGCGGCTTCGGCCAGTTCGAGGTCGGCCTTGCCGATCAGGGCCGCCATGGCGCCGACGCCGACCGGCACGGCGCGCTGCATGGCCTGGCCGCGGAGCTTCAGCAGGCGAGCCGTATCTGCCAGCGTGAAGGTTCCGGCGGCGGCGTGGGCCGAGTATTCGCCGAGGCTGTGGCCAGCGACATATTTGGCTGCCGAACAAGCGACGCCGAAGTCGCCCTCAAGGACGCGCGCCACGGCAAGCGACACGGCCATGATCGCCGGCTGGGCATTTTCCGTCAGCGTCAACTGGTCTTCAGGTCCTTCGCGCATCAGCTGGAAGAGCTTTTGGCCGAGGGCCGCGTCGATTTCGTTGAAGACGTCGCGCGCCCGGGCGAAATTGTCAAAAAGCTCCGCCCCCATGCCGATGCTCTGGGAACCCTGACCGGGAAAAACGAAAGCCAATGTCATGATATCACCTGCGGAAAAAACGGGACCTTCCGTTAGGCCAAAGCCCTGCTCCGGGCAAGCCCAAAGTGCCGCTGCAGCCGGTTGGGCGGTAACCGGGTAGTTCATTGCCAGGACACACCTTCCGGTTTACGGTGGCGATAACGGGCAAAGCATAAGTCCGAGCGAATGGCCAGTGCCGAGGGGAGTCGGGATGGGACGTCACACGCGGTTATCGCGTCGCTCGCTGCTGGGTCAAACCGGCGCGCTTTTGTTGGTTTCGCCGGCGGCCATCTTGCCTGTCACGGCCAGGGCCGCGGATACGCCACCACCGTTATCGGCGTTCGGCAAGTTGCCCGCCATCGGCAAGGTGGCGATGTCCCCTGACGGCAAACGCGTCGCTTTCGTTTCACAAGCCAACGGCCTTCAGCTGGTCGAAGTCGATATAGAGACCGGAGCCAGGGCTTACGCGCCGGTCCAGGACGCGAATTCGATTCCCGTCATGATGTGGGCGAGCAACGACAGCGTCTTTTACACGGCGTCGCATACCGAAAAATCGATGGGCATGCGTTACGAGATCTGGGCGGGTTATTTGCTCAACATCCGTACAGGCAAGCGCTACCGGGTCTATAGCGAGATGCCCGAATACGGGCTCAGCCTGGTCGATGACTTCCACCGCATCCACCGCGACGGCGCCTATTACATGACCGCGTCGAACTACCATGTCACCGCGTCCAACTATCTGATCGACTATATTACGGCCATCTACGCCTTTTCCCTGGCCCACGGTTCGGTGCGCCTCGACGAGGACGGCCGCCGCATCGTCAACTGGGCGGTGGCGGGCGACGGCCGGGTCATTGCGCGTTCGGAATTCGACGATGACACGCGGCTGTGGAGCTTGCGTTACAAGGGCGATCATGGCTGGCACGTCATCTATTCGAAAGTGTGCGACGACGAGCTGCCGGTGCTCAAAGGCATCGGACGCGACGGCCGGTCGGTGCTGCTCTATTTCCGCGATGATCCGTTCAGCGACGCCTATGTCGAATTGCAGCCGGACGGGCAGTTCGGCACGCCCCTGATGACCAATCACAGCCGGTATTCGCCGCTGTTCAATCCGAAAACCCATGCCCTCGCGGGCTTTTCAAGCGAGACGAGTATTCAGGACTATGTCTTTTATGATCCGGCATTCGGCAGCTTGCCGGGGGAAATCGGCAGGGTAGCCGGGGCGGCTCACGCAGAAATCACCGATGTGAGCGAAGACCCCAAACAGCTGGTGCTGCTCACCGAAGAGCCGGGCTGCCCGGCGAGTTATACCGCGGTCAATCTCAATACGGGCGGGCGGCGCCTTATCGGCTCGACCTATCCCGATCTGCCGGCGGCGTGGCTGTCGCCGAAGCAACGCATCCGTTACCCTGCCGGCGACGGGCTGATGATAGATGCCTTGCTGACAAGGCCGGTCAAGGCCGGGAACGGGCCCTGCGCGCTTGTCGTCCTGCCGCACGGCGGGCCGGAGTCGTTTGACGACGAGCGGTTTGACTGGATGGCGCAGGCGCTGGCGTCGCGAGGTTATATGGTTTTGCAGGCAAATTATCGCGGCTCATCCGGCTACGGCCACGAATTTGTCGCGCGGGGCTATGGCGAATGGGGCCGCAGGATGCAGACCGACCTGTCGGATGGTGTGCGTTACCTCGTGGACCAGGGGCTGGCCGATCCGGCGCGCGTCGCTATCGCGGGCGCGTCCTACGGCGGCTACGCGGCCATGGCCGGGGTCGCCTTGCAGTCGGGGATATATAATTGCGCCGTTGCCATGTCGGGCATCAGTGACGTGCGTGCCTATATGGCTGATATGCTGCGCGACGCGCGCTATAACCGCAATCATCGCACCTATCGTTACTGGGGCCGCTTTGTCGGTGATGAAAGCGGCTGGGACGCGATTTCGCCACTGCGGCATGCGAGCCAGGTCACCGCGCCTCTGCTCTTGCTGCATGGCAGGGACGACGCGGTGGTCGGCTTTGAGCAAAGTGCGCGCATGTGTGACGCTCTGCGGCAGCTGGGAAAAGCGGCGGACCTTGTGCTGTTGAACGACGAAGATCATTACCTGTCGAAGGAAGCGACGCGCGTTCAGACGCTCGAGGCGATGATGGCTTTTCTGGCGAAATACAATCCGCCCGGAAAGTAGGTTACCGGGGAGGCTGGCCGTCGCAATGCGGGTAGCGCTCACTCAATCGGCACTTGAAAATAAGCTTGCCGCGGCACCGGGATCGGCATAATTTGCGTATCAACACGCCGGTATTCAAAAACCTGAGCGTTCGGGGGGATTTTATGACCAAGCCGACAGATTTTTCACGCCGCTTCGTCGCGGGGGCCCTGGCGTCCGCCGGGCTCGGCAGCTTATTTACGCCCAAAGCCGGTCGGGCGCAGACAACAGCGCCGGCGGCAGCGCCGTTGCCTCCTCCCTTAAGTGCCTATAGCAAGCTGCCGGCGATCCAGCACGTCGCCCTGTCGCCCGACGGCAAGCGCGTGGCGATGGTCATGAGCAAGAACGGCGAGCGCGTCATTTACGACTATGACCTCACAACGAAGAAAGCAGCGGCGGCCGTCATTGAAGGCGACAAGCTGCGCTACGTGATGTGGGCGGACAATAGCCACGTCCTGGTGGTGACATCGGCGACGGAGCGGTATTATGGCTCGACCTACGAACAATCCTATGGCCTGATCATGGACCTGCCGGCCGGCAAGCGGCTGCAGATGTATGCCAATATCTCAGGCGTTCCGAGTTCGGTTGTGACTGGCGACTTCTATCGCGTCAAGATGGACGGTGTTTACCGGGTGACCGCCTCCGGTTTCAAGTTACCCGAAGGCATGGGTATCGCCGAAGGCGGCTCACACCATACGGAGACCTACAACCGCTGCCTCTATGCCTTCAACACGACGACATCGCACCCGCTGCGCCTCGACGAAGACTCGCGGCCTGTCCAGGAATGGGTCGTCAAGCCAGATGGCCACGTCGCCGCACGCAGCGAGTTCGACGACGACACGAAACTGTGGACTTTGCGCGTCAAGACCGAAAAGGGCTGGAGCACTGTCTATTCCGTGAAGGCGCCGCTCGACATGCCGTCGCTCAAAGGACTGGGGCGCGATGGCGAGTCAATCCTGATCCGCATCAACGGTGGGGATGACGCCGGACGCTATTTCGAGGTGTCCACCACCGGCACCCTGGCGCCGCTAGAGCTCAAGGGCAACGACAACTACCCTATTCACAGTGAACTGACGAGCGCCCTGGTGGGCTTCGGCAACAGCGGCCCGGTCGAGACCTGGGTATTCTACGACGAAGTCATGGGACGCCTGCCGCGACTGATCAACAAGGCCCTGCCCAATCGCAAGAACACGCTGCTGGCGACGGCTGAAAATGCGCGTCAGGTGCTTATTCTGAGCGAAGGCGACGGCGATTCCGGCACCTACTATTTCTTCGACTTCAGTGAAGGGGCGTACAAGGAAATCGGCTCGTCCTATCCTGACCTGCCGGGCGACTGGGTGGCGGAAAAACAATATATTTCCTACAAGGCGGCCGATGGGCTGGAGATACCCGCCTATGTCACGCTGCCGCCGGATCGTGACGCCAAGAACATCGCCCTGGTCGTCCTGCCGCACGGCGGCCCGCAATCATACGACGACTCGGGCTTCGACTGGCTGTCGCAATCCATAGCTTCACGCGGTTATGTCGTCCTGCAACCCAATTTCCGTGGGTCGGCGGGATATGGGGACACGTTTACGGCTGCGGGTTACGGCGAGTGGGGGCGCAAGATGCAATCCGATCTCAGCGACGGCGTCCGTCACCTCGTCAAGCAAGGTATGGTCGATCCGAAGCGCGTTGCCATCGCAGGCGCCTCCTACGGTGGTTATGCTGCCCTGGCGGGAGTCACGCTGGACACCAGTGTCTATAACTGCGCTGTCGCCATCGCCGGCGTGTCGGATCTCAAGGCGATGCAGGAATGGGAACTCGTCGAAAACAGCGGCGCAAAACGCGATAGTACGACAATGCTCTACTGGAAGCGCTTTATGGGCGACGCATCAAAGCTCGACGAAGTTTCGCCGGTCAAGCACGTCGATGCCGTCAAGGCGCCGGTCCTGCTGATTCACGGCAAGGACGATACCGTCGTGCCGTTCGAGCAAAGCCAAAAGTTCTATGACGCCATGAAGAAGGCCGGAAAACCGATTGAACTGGTGGCCATGCAGCAAGAGGACCATTGGTTGTCGCGTGAACCGACGCGTATCCAGACGGTCGAAGCCATGGTCGGATTCCTTGTGAAGAACAATCCGCCGGTGTGATCGACACTTCGCTGTCAGTTGCGCGCCGCGCCATCATACGCTCGCGGCTGCGCGACCTTGTGAGGTAAAAAAACCCCGCCCGACGAGGCTTGCCGAACGCTGCGGCGAGGTCTATCGTCCCGCATCCTTTTTGCGGAAAATCCAGGAGAGAACGTCATGAAGTCTTTTGTTATCGGTCTGACGGTTGCGGCGCTTGCCGTTGCCTCCCCCGCCCTTGCCGCCCTCAAGGTCGGCGACAAGGCCCCGACCTTCACGCTCAAGGCCGCGACCGACGGCAAGGTCCGCTCGTTCTCGCTGAAGACCGCCCTGAAGGACGGGCCCGTCGTGGTTTATTTCTATCCGAAGGCTTTTACCGGCGGCTGCTCGCTGGAAGCCCACCAGTTTTCGGAAGCCATTGACAAGTTCAGCGCCAAGCACGTTTCGGTAATCGGCGTCTCGACCGACGATATCGGCACCTTGCAAAAGTTCTCCTCGGCCGACTGCCAGGGCAAGTTCCCGGTGGCTGCCGACACGACCGCCAAGGTCGCCACGGCCTATGACGCCAAAATGTCGGACGCCAAGATGGCAAACCGCATTTCCTACGTCATCGGCCAGGACGGCAAGATCAGCTTTGTCCACGACAGCGGCGATGCATCGACCCACGTCAGCGCCCTGCTTACGGCGGTTGGCGCCGGGTAATCGTCCCTGCGTCCTATCCCGCTTGCGTTTTGGCGGGACTTCATCTAAGAGAGCGCTCCCCTGGAGGGTGGTCGGCTGGTGAATGCGCCTGTCCGATCCATCGCCGTTGCCGGACTTCCGCCGGCAGTGGCGCCACCCTTCGCTTCGGAAGAGGATACATATGGCTTATTACGAACATGTCGTGATTGCACGACAAGACATTTCGCCGCAACAGGCGGAAGCGCTCAACGAAACCCTGAAAGCTCTGATCGAAGAAAACGGCGGCCACATCGCCAAGATCGAATATTGGGGCCTGCGCAACCTGACCTATCGCGTCAAGAAGAACCGCAAGGGGCACTACTCCCTGCTGACGATCGACGCCCCGGCTCCGGCCGTCAAGGAAATGGAGCGCCAGCTCTCGATCAACGAAGACGTCATCCGCTT
>FSTD01000065.1_pt1 | contig 21019 bp, 21 predicted proteins | sample 1637101 | NCBI WGS metagenome assembly FSTD01 (sample SAMEA3914816, study PRJEB12502) | metagenome | biome: forest; material: soil | place: USA | collected 2011-09-16 | depth 0.3 m | reverse complement strand
TTTTGCGGATTACGGTCCATCAGGTAGATCGACGCCAGGTCGGCGGCGACCGAAGACTTGGCGACGCCCTGGAGACGGTTTTCGATCTGATATTGCAGCAGGTCGGCGGCCTGGTCGAGCAGGTCGACATCGACGAGGCGGCGCACGATCTTGCGCACCATTTCATCGCCATCGGTGCCTATCGGCGTCAGGCTGCGGAAATCATTGAACAGTCCAAGTGCTTCGACCGGTTGCAGCCCATCGGCCATGCCGCCGAGGAAGAGGTTGCGGAAGGCCTGGCTGAGCGAGGTCTGAATCTCGACAGCCTGGGGCTGGTCGCCGAACTGCTTGCCGGCGGTCGTCAAGACCTGCAGGGCCTCGCGGTAGCGGCCCTGGCTGAGATAGATCTGGCCCATGCTGCTGATGATCTGCAACTCGGTGCCGTCGCCGCGCCAGCGGAAGCGCAAGCCGTCGAGCGCCGCAATGGTTTCCGGCGCCGTGGCGCGATTGAGCGCGAACCTCAGCATGGCGGCGCGCATCATGGCCGGGGCGGCGATGCGGTCGTCGGACGCCTTGGCCACGGCCTCGAAGACATTCAGTGCGCGCACCTTGTCGCCCATGGCCTCGATGATCTGAGCGTCGATGAGGTAGGCCGCCAGCTTTTCCAGCGGCGGCGCCTCCTGATTGACGGCGTAGGTAATCATCTTGTCGGCGGTCTTCAGGTCCTTCGTCTGCATGGCGGCGTAGGCATAGGCGGCGCCGAGACGGGTGCGCCATTCCACCGGGAACTGATCCATGGCCTTAAGGCCGGCCTTGAAATCCTTGACGGCGTCCGGGTAGTGGCCGTTCTTGGTTTCGGCGTAGGCCTGCCACAGGCGCGCTGCCGGATCCGCCGCCAACTGCGGCGAGGACAGGTCAGCGGTGGCATCGGCGTAGCGCCCTGTCAGCATGCGCGCGGCGACGCGCAGGCCGCGCACCTGCGGGTCATCGAGCGCGCGCGGGCTTTGACGCGTCAGCATGTCGAGCACGCCCTGCGCCTCGTAGGCCATGCCTTGCCCGACGAGATAACGTGCCAGCGCCAGGCGGCCCTTGGTGCCGGCGTTCGGTCCAAGTTGCGCTTCGTCGGCGGCGACGACCTGCAGGGCAGAGTAGCGCGCCAGGAAGCCCTCTTCCGGCCGCGCGGCCCAATCGGTATTCGTCAGGCTGGGGTAAAGGGCGTTTTTGTATTCCAGACGCGAATCGTCGGGCTTGGCGTTGGGATCGATCGGCGACAAGGTCAGGCCATCTGGCCGGGTGACCTCGATCAGGTCGCCGTCGATGGCGACCTTGACGTCGGGTGTCATATGCGCGACCACCACGCCTTGCGCCGTCGAGACGAGCGTCGCCTCCAGCATGGTGCGCGCCGTTATCAGGTTCTTGACCGGACCGCGCGCCGTGGCCACCGCCATGCGGTCACCGACGCTGGGGTCGCGAATCCAGGCGATGCGGGTGGCGCCGGCCAGGTTGAGATTGAGGCTGGGCGCGCCCGAAGAGTCGTCGCGGACGACCGACACCGCCACCGCCTTGTTGTCGAGCGAACGTCCGCCGAGCCGCACGCGCCAGACCAGGCCGTCACTCTGGGCGGACAGGCTGCCGGCCGACGGTGCCTTAAGGCGCAGCGCGGTGAAGCCGTCATTGTGCGTCCACTGGGCATCCTGAACGACCTGGCCATCCTTGAGCTCGGCCGGCAGACGCAGGTCGACTTCGCGATCGAAGACGATCCACACGGACTCGCCGCGCCGGAACACCGCCGCCGCGACCGGTCCGGGGAAGGTAAAGGTCAGGTCGCGGCCACCGCTTTCCGCGCCGACGACCTCGGGCTTGATGACCGGCAGGACGACCTTGGCTTCAGCGGCCGGCGATTGGCTGGCCTTTTCCGCCGCTTTTTCATCCCTGCCGCCGAGGAGCTGCTGGAGGTTGATGCTGATCGGGGTGTTGGCGCCCGGCGCGGGCGCGGCTTCGGCATGCGCTTGCGGGTCGATCTGGACGAACACCGCCCCGTCTTCGCGGCCGAAATGCGTGTCGTAACCGTCGGCGACCTTTATCCACAGTTCGGTCGCGCGGGCGTCGCTTTTCAAATCGACCGACGTAATGCCGATCGGCGGGTTGGAGCGGATGTCGCCGAGATCGGGTTTGAGGCTGCCCGGCATGCGGATAACGACCATGCCGCCCTTTGCGCCGCCCTTTGGATCGCTTTCCCGGCGCACCGAGGCGCGGCTTCCGACCGTGCCGTAGATCTCGATGCGCCCGGAGTTGGCGTTGCGGCCGACGCGGATATCGATATCGGCGCGCGAGGCAATATTGAGATTGAGCGGATCGCCGATGGCCAGTCCGGTCAAGCCGAAGCTGGCGGCGGCAACGATGGCTGCCGTCGCGCGCAGCGCCGTGCCCAGCGAAAGCGGCCGGTGAACGGAGGGACTAAGGCCTGGGGATTTGAGAAGCGCACGCGCGGCCTCGAGCCCCCCGTCGGCGTCCTGGCCTTCCGGGGCGGCGGCGGGCTTTTCAGGCTTGCGCGCACGAATCATGACCGCAACATGCCTAATCCGGGTTTAACCTTGGTTAACAAGACCTTCGTAGACAAAATAAACGCACGTCGATTTTTTTACTTTTGCCGCGAAGTGGAAAAACGGAATCCCCCTTACAATTTCTTTGCGGGAAAGATTTACCGCATTCATTTACGTTTGATTAAGACTCTCCTATTCTGGGCGGGCTGGGATTTTCACTGTGTATCCGGCTTTTCAGGAAAGATAAATTCGATGGCTATGACCGATGGCATGAACAAAAGCGCCGACTCCCACGGCATTACGCAAGGCGACGGCGGCGCGATGGACCGCATGTCGACCAGCGGCGGCAGCGGCAAGGATACTTTGCAAGGCCATAGCGGCCATGACAAATATTACGGTGGCGACGGCAGCGACACCTTCATTCTGTCGGCGAAATCGGCGGCATTGGGGCACCAAGGCGCTTCGCTCGGTTTCGACGATCAATTCGCCTATATGGCGGACTTCCAGGGCGCCGGCAGCTACTCGGCAACCAACAACGACTTCCTGGCGTTCTCGGGCTTCGGCGCCGGTTCACACATCGATCTCGTTCACACGGGCACTTCGGGTAGCGTGGGTGCGGTTCTATATTACTACACGATCACGGACGGCGTCAGCGGCGCGGTGGTGAATTTCGCCATCAATTCGACGAACGGGCACGCCCTCAGCGCCGGCGACTACGCGTTCTACTAGGTCGCGACTTACTGGGCCGCGATCTACTGGGCCGCGATTTTGAATACGGTATAATATACACGAGCCCGGCTGGCATTCAGCCGGGCTTTTTGCCGCTTTTGTGCCCGGTCCGGACGTACCGAATCCTTGCTTCAATGGTTAACAAATAGCTGAAAATCATAGTTAAACGCCCTTAATGAAATTTGATTTCGCCATTTGCGTGTACCCTGTTTTCTTTCCTGCCGAACTCTGCAATCTGACGTTCGAGATTTGGTTTACCTGTCGTTTACCAAAGCCTTCCATTCACATGCGCGACGGAGCTTCCGTCCGAAATTAAAACAAATGGGGATATCCAATGGCTACAGTTGATGGAGTTACAGTAGCGGCCGACGTTCACGGCGTCGTCCAGGGTGACGGCGGCGCGGTCGACAAGATGGCCGGTGGCGCAGGCAAGGACACGCTTGAAGGCCACGCTGCGTTCAATCAGTATTTCGGCGGTGCCGGCAGCGACACCTTCGTCGTCAGCGCCAAGTTCGCCGGCCTGGCTCACGAAGGCGCTTCGCTGGCCTTTGCCGACCAGTACGCCTATATGGCCGACTTCCAGGGCGCCGGCGGTTATTCGTCGGGCGACAATGACTTCATCGCTCTGAGCGGCTTCGGCGCCGGTTCGCACCTCGACCTGGCCCACGTCGGCACGTCGGGCACCTCGGGCGCGACCCTCTACTACTACACCATCACCGATGGCGTGACGGGTGACGTGACCAACTTCGTGATCAACTCGGTCAACGGCCACGGCCTGGCCGCCGGCGACTACGCCTTCTATTGATCCGATCCGGTTAAGTGTATCGCGTAAAAATGGCGTGGGACGGACTGTCCCACGCCATTTTCTTTTGTCTCAGCTACGTTAGGCTTTAGCCTTGGTTAGGCTTTAGGCTTGGCCGGTGTCTTTGCGCCCGGCTTGGCGGCGGGCGCAGGTGTTGGTGCTGCCGCGCCCGTGGTCACGCCGCCGTTGGCGGTGGCCTTGTCGAGCTTCTGTTGCAGGCCATCGGACGCTTTCATGCGGTTGGTCAGTTTTTCCGTGAGTTCCCGCGCCGCATCCGGCGTCATGGCGCCGAGAATGGCGGCCAGGGCGCGGTCCTTCATGCCGGCGGCGATCGGCAGGCGGACCTCATCGCTCATCGTCGTCAGGACGGCGGCGGCGTCCTTCGGCTTCATCGATTCATAAACCTTGACCATGCGCACCGTGTCGTCGGCCGACGTCTTGGTTGCCTGGTCGAGCAGGGCCTGAATTTGCCCTTTCAGGCCTTGCAGCTGCGTTATCCGCGCGTCGAGCTTGGAATCGGCGGCATCGATCAATTGCTGGCGGGAGTTGAGCCCCTGTTCGCGCTGGTCCAATTCGGCGCGGCGCTGACCGAGGCTTTGCAGGATGTTGAGCTCATTGGGCGAAATGCCGGCCTGGGCCGCCAGGTCCTTGACCGAGGTGGCGCAAATGGGGGCTGTAGGGGCTGTCGCAGCCGCATCCTTGCCGCTTGAGGCGGCATCGGCCGCTTTCAGGATCGGGTCGACCGCGTAGCTTTCCGTCGGATCGTCGATCTTGTCGACTTCGTCGGCGTTCCTGGCAGCCTTATCAGCCTTGGCTTTTACTTTCGCAACCGGTTTATCGGCTTTCTTGTCGGCGGCGAACGCCTGCGCCTGGTGAAAGACGTCCGGCAGGACGTCGAGGCTGGTAACGGCCTTCATGGCCAGAACGCCGGCCACGGCAACGAAAACGATCGGCAAAAGGCGGGGAAGGTTGGACATTTACTCTGATTATCTCTTGCTTTGGCTCTTGCCCTGGGGGGCATCGCCGCCGAACAGGTCGTCTTCAACGGACAAGACCTGCCGCGTCGGCAGGGTCAGGGTCCGGATCATTTCATTGAGATTGGCGACGACCAGTTCGGACATCTGCACCTTGTCCATGATCTCGCTTTCGTCCTCTTCGGGGACTTCGGGCAGGACGCTTCGCCGCACCTCCCCGTTTAACCGTGCCGCCGGACTGCGAAAGCGGATGACGTCGCGCTCGAACGGGTCGCGGGCGTCGGCCTTTTTGGCTTCGGCGTCTCTCGCAACACCGCGAGCGACTGCCGGTGTCTTGGGCGGAACCGCCCAGGCAGGATTATAGTCGGCGTCGTCTTCGAGACGCGGCTGCGGGCGAACGGGGCGCACCGGTTCTGGACGCATGGGTTCCGGACGGGTCATTTCGAGGCGCTTGGCCGTTTGCTCGGCGCGGCTTTGCAGGCTCATCATCGATACGAGGTTGGTCTCGATCTCGTGGGCGGAGCGCTCGGCGCGGGCCACCTGGTTGTCCAGCTTTTGCATCAGTTCGCGCGCCGCCAGAATGCGACCATGCAGCAGTTCCTGGCTGTCGTCGGCGTCGCTGCGGAGTTCCTTCAGGCTGTGGTGGGCGCGGATGGCCGCCTGGTCGAGTTCCGCCACGGCGCGGGCGAACTCTTCCTGGCCGGCGCGCAGGACCTTAAGGCGGGCGTTGAGGCGCATGCCGAAGAGCAGGGTCAGCACAAGCAGCCCCGCTAAAAAACCCTCAATGATGTAGGTCCAAAGGCTCATTGCCGCTGAACTATCCTCTCAAGTTTTGTGAAATGTCCGAATTCTTCGAACGACATTTAACCTGCGGACTATTTCTTCCGCATCTGCGTCAGCCTGCGCTTGGCCGATGACGCCAGGGGCGCATCGACGCGGACGGCGATCGAATGGCCCTTGCGTCCCATCCGGCCGGTCGTCAGCGGAATCGATCCGCAGCGCAGCTGAACCGGAGAATCAGCGTTTGCATTCAACACGATCGTCTCTCCGACCTTGAAGTTCAAGACCTGAGATAGAGGTAATTGCTGCTCGTCGAGCACGGCGCGCACTTCCATCTGAGTCGTCCACAGTTCTGTCGCCAGGTGGCTTTCCCAGATGTTGTCGCGGCCGAATTTTTCGCCCATGAACTGCTGCAGAAGCATCTTGCGGATCGGCTCGAGCGTGGCGTAGGGCAGCAGGAGCTCGACGCGGCCGCCGCGGTCTTCCATGTCGATGCGCAGCTTGACCAGGATCGCCGCATTGGCAGGACGCGCGATGGCGGCGAAGCGCGGGTTGGTTTCCAGGCGGTCGAGGTTGAAATTGACGGGCGTCAGGGGCTCGAACGCCGCCTTGGCGTCATTGAGCACGACTTCGACCATCCGCTGCACCAGCACGCGTTCGATCGTCGTATAGGGGCGGCCTTCGATGCGCAGCGCCGCCGTACCACGACGGCCGCCGAGGAGGACATCGACGATCGAATAGATCAGGTTTGAATCGACCGTCAGCAGGCCGTAGTTGTCGAGCTCTTCGGCGCGGAACACGGCCAGGATGGCCGGCAGCGGGATCGAATTGAGATAGTCGCCGAAGCGGATCGAGGAGATGTTGTCGAGCGAGACTTCGACGTTGTCGGACGTAAAATTGCGCAAGGACGTCGTCATCAGGCGCACCAGCCGGTCGAAGACGATTTCGAGCATCGGCAGGCGTTCGTAGGACACCATTGCCGAGTTGATGATCGCGCGGATGCCCGAGCGTTCGTTGTAGTCGTCTTCGGACAGGTCGAAGCCAAGCAGGCTGTCGATTTCGTCCTGGTTGAGGATGCGCTCTGCCCCAACGGGCATGTTGAAGCGCTCGCCCATGGTGCCGCCACCGACCATGGCTTCCCATTCGGCGGCCAAATCACCGCCGTCACCCCCGCCCCCGCCGGTTGCGGCCTCAGCTTCGGCGGCAAGCTCAGCCTCCCACTGGGCCATCATGGCTTCCTGATCGACTTCTCCCGTCATATCAGAAAGCTCCGGCGCGCCGCAAAATCAGGATACGCAACAGACATCAGGTGATCAGTTTCTCTTCGATCAGGACCGCATTGATCTTGTGGGGCGCCAGGACGAGGTTGATGCGGCGCAGGATTTCGAGACGCAGCTGGTAGTCGCCCGCTGAGGACGACAGGTCTTCGGGGCGCAGTTCGCCCATGAAGCCCTGCAGGATATCGTTGACGCGCGGCATGCTTTCCTGCAGCAGGTCGACGGTTTCCTGGTCGCCGACCTCGAAGGTCAGCTTGAGCTTCAGGTAGGAGGCGTGGCCATCGGGGCTTTCGATATTGGCGACGACGTCGGGCAGGGTAAAGTAGGTCACGCCGTCAGGCCCTTCGGCGATGACCGGCAGGGTCTTCGGATCGACCTTGGCCGCTTCGCCGCCTTCTTTTTTCTTGTCCTTTTTCTTGTCGTCCTTCTTGGCGTGGGCGTCGGCCTTGCCGGCTTCAGCCGCCGGAGGCGTCTTGGGCTTCATGAACATGAAATAGGCCGCGGTTCCGCCACCGCCGAGCACCAGCACGGCCGCGCCAGCTATGGCGATAAGCATGACCGGCAGGCCTTTTTTCTTCGGCGTGTCCTCGCCTTCGGCGCCGTCACCGTCCACGGGAGGCGCTTCGGCTTCCTTTTTCTTGTCCTTGGTCTTTGCCAAACCCGTCCACCACAGTTGAGAGCCGCAAGGCACGAAGCCTGGACCCAAATCCTAAACAAACCCTGAGCCCAAAAGCTGATACCGCAGCGCACCCCCCGGACCGATCCGGCCATAATCCCTAAACATGGTTAACGATTGCTTGTTACCGGGTCACAGGCGCGGCATTTTTTGCCGACCCTCAAAGCGGGTGATTTGCCACACCCGTCAACAGAATTGATTATTTTCAATTGGTTATGATTTTTTTCGGCGATGGCACACGGATTGCACCTTCAAAAACATGGTTAACGCCGGACCTTTGCGCAAAATGCCGCCGTCGTGACGCTCACCGAAGACAACCTTTTGATATCGCACGCCAAGTTGAGATCTCGCCCCCATGGATAACGCCAATTACGTCGCCTTGTCGCGTCAGATCACCTTGCAAAGGGAACTGGACATTTCGGCCAATAACCTGGCCAACATGAACACGACGGGCTTTAAATTCGAAGAATTGCTGGTCGGCAGCCAATATGGCGCCCCGGCGTACGACGATCCGATCCGGACGCCGGCCAATTTTGCCTATGACAACGGCGTCGGACGCAACTTTCGTCAGGGCACGCTGGTGCAGACCGGTTCGGTCTATGACGTGGCGCTGGACGGGGACGGCACCTTCTTCACCGTGCAGACCGCCAAGGGTATAGGCTATACACGCGACGGCTCATTCATTCTCGGCCCCGACGGCACGCTGGAGACGCAGGGCGGCTCTCCCGTGCAGAGCGACGGCGGGCCGATCATCCTCGATCCGAAAAATGGCGAACCGACGATCAGCGCCGACGGCATCATTACCCAGATGGTTCTGGGGCAGCCCGTGCGCGTCGCCAAGCTCAATATCGTCCGCATCGACAACCTGTCGAACATGCAGAAGGAAGGCGACGGAACCTATTCGCTGAAGCCCGGCGCCAACGCCATTCCGGCGACGGATGCGCGGGTCCATCAGGGCATGCTCGAATCGTCCAACGTCAATCCGATGGTCGAGGTGACCAGGCTGGTGCAGATCAACCGCGCCTACCAAAGCCTCGAAGCCATCATGGAACAGAACAACCAGTTGAACCGCACGGCCGTCGAACGGCTGGGCAAGGTCGCGTAAAGGATTTAACCGATGAGAGCTCTGCGCACCGCTACGACCGGGATGGCCGCTCAACAGATGAATGTTGAAGTCATCTCCAACAACATCGCCAACATGAACACGATCGGCTTCAAGAAGCAGCGGGCCGAGTTCCAGGACCTGCTCTACGAAAACGTCGAGCGCATGGGAGCGCAGTCGTCGGATTCGGGCACCGTCGTGCCGACCGGCATCCAGATCGGCGCCGGCGTCAAGACGGGCTCGGTCTATCGTATCATGGGCCAGGGCACACCGACCCTGACCGGCAACCAGTACGACGTCGCCATCGAGGGCAAGGGCTATTTCCAGATTCTGATGCCGTCGGGCGAAACCGGCTATACACGCGCCGGCAACTTCGCGGTCGACGATCAGGGCCGCCTTGTCACCCCGGATGGCTATCAGGTCCAGCCGGCCATCACGATTCCGCAGGACTCGACCGGCGTGACGATCTCCAAGTCCGGCGAGGTCCAGGTGCAGCAAGCCGGCAACGCCACGCCGACCGTCGTCGGCCAGTTGCAGCTGGCGACCTTTTATAATGAAGCCGGCCTCGACGCGATCGGCGATAACTATTTCCTCGAGAGCGGATCGTCGGGCGCTGCCAATATCGCCAATCCCGGTCAGCCCGGCTACGGCAATCTGCTGCAGAACTATATCGAAGCCTCGAACGTCGACGCCGTCAGCGAAATCACCGCCTTGATTGTCGCGCAGCGCGCCTACGAAATGAACTCGAAGGTCATCACCACGGCCGATCAAATGCTGCAAACCACCAGCCAGCTGGCGAGGGCGTAAATGAAAAAGGTCTTTTTAATGCGCTCACATGCCGCGCGGGCCTACGCGGCTCGGCATCACCGCATGGGCGGCGGCGGGCAGTCGCCCTTGCCAAGCGTCAGGGCGCTTGGAGTCGTTGCCGCCGTTCTCCTGCTTACACCAGCGCTGGCGCTGGCCGACACGCTGGTGCTCAAATCGGCGCCGACCGATGGCGACGGGCGCATCACGATCGGCGACGTCTTTGACAATGCGGGCGCCCAGGCGAACGTCATCATCGGCTACCGCACGGGCGCTACCGCGGTTCTTGATGCCGGTACCGTGCAGATGGTCGCCAGCCGCAATGGCGCCACCTGGGACAATCCGCGCGGCCAGCGCCGTATCATCGTCGCCAGCGGCGCTGACGGCTCGGCACCGGACGACACGCAGGCGGCCCCTGTCGCCAGCGTGCAAAAGACCAGCCTGAACAAGGAAGTCTTAGTCTATGCCCATTCGATGAACGCCGGCGATATCGTTCAGCCGGAAGACCTGCAATTTGCGTCGGTTCAAGCCCAGGCTGCGACAGGCGGCCTGCCGCGCGACGCCCGCAGCGCCATCGGCAAGGTCGTACGCTTTCCTACCCGCGAAGGCGGGGTCGTGCATACCGGCGATCTCACCTCGCCGACCGTCATCAAGCGCGCCGAGGCCGTCAAGGTCACCTGGGCCAGCAATGGCATGGCGCTGAGCATGACCGGTATCGCCAGCAAGGACGGCGCCATCGGCGATCTGATCCAGATCCAGAACCCCACCTCCAAGAAGATGGTCGATGCCATCGTGACCGGCCCGGGCGAGGCCCTGACCGGTCCCGCCGCCGATGAACTGCGTACCCGCCAAACCCTGTCACTTAGGTAATTGTCGCGCATTTTAACTCCAAAGCCCGATCTGTGATTGGCCGCTTTGGAAATGCGCTCGGAGATAATGTCATGCGTATGAATACCATTGTATCCTTTGTTCTCATCGCCGGTTGCACCGCCCTGTCGGGCTGCGGCTCGGTTCGCGAAGCCATCAATGGCCCGTCGTTGACGCCCATGGGGTATCCGGCGGCCATTGTGCCGCAACAGCAGATGGTCATGGCGCCGGGTCCCAACACCACGCCGGCTTCGGCCAATTCGTTGTGGCGGACCGGAGCGCGCACCTTTTTCAACGACCAGCGCGCCCGCGGCATCGGCGACATCCTGACGGTCTCGGTCGAAATCGACGACAGCGCGCAGACGAGCGATTCGGCCACCGGCTCGCGCACCAATTCGTACAAGGCAGCGACGCCCAATGTCTTTGGGTTCGAATCGTCGCTCGGCAAGATCTTCCCGTCGCAATACGATCCCGCCAATGCGCTGGGGGCATCTGGCTCGGCGACCAATGCCGGCGCCGGCGCGATCAAGCGGGCTGAAAAAATCTCCGTCACTATCGCCGCCGTCGTTTCGGGCGTGCTGCCGAACGGCAACCTGATCATCCAGGGGACGCAGGAAGTGCGCACCGACCACGAGGTGCGCGTTCTGACGGTCTCAGGCATCGCCCGGCCCGAAGATATCTCGTCGGAAAACACCATCAAGCATACGCAGCTGGCCGAGGCGCGGATCTCCTACGGCGGGCGCGGGGATCAGTCGAACATGACCACACCGCCGGTCGCGCAGAAGCTTATGGACCGGTATAGCCCGTTTTAGGATTCAAAGCCTCGGCGAGTCGTTTGAGTTTATTGCGGAAAGTGAATCCAGCTTGATTCAGGCGATCAGGTATTGGTTGCGCACGTTCCGGATGCGCATGGACGCGTATTCGTCGCCGCAATTGGCCTGTAGCGTGTCGAATCAAGCTATTGAATTTGCGATGTAAATTGAATCACATCTAATGTGCGCCGACCGCGTCCGAGACCGTGGAAAAGCCATCGGCCTTCAAGCGGGCCGCTAAGTCACGGCGAACGGCGTCGGCGAGGCCTGGCCCGTTATAGACCAGAGCCGAATAGAGCTGGACCAGGGACGCGCCAGCGCGGATCTTTGCGTAGGCGCGAGCGCCACTATCGATGCCGCCTGCGCCGATGAGCAGCAGTTTCCCGGCGCTGGCGGCGCGGGCAATTTTCAGTGCCTGGGTGGAGAGGTCGAACAGGGGCGCACCCGACATGCCGCCGGCCTCGCTCTTGAATGCCGAGCGCAAACCATCGCGCGACAGCGTCGTATTTGACACGATCAGCCCATCGAGGCCGTGCGACATCGTCGATTCGACCGTATCGGCAATTTCTGCCTCGCTGAGATCGGGTGCGATTTTGAGGAATACCGGCATATTGATACCGGAGGCCGCCTTCAGCGCGGCCCGGGTCTGCGCAATCTGCGCCAGCAATTCGTCGAGATGCGACTTGCCCTGAAGTGCGCGCAGGCCCGGCGTGTTGGGCGAGGATATATTGACGGTGAAGTAGTCGCCCTGCCCCCACAGCCGTTTCAGGCCGGTGATATAGTCGGCCATGCGGTCAACGGCGTCCTTATTGGCACCGATATTCACGCCGATCACACCGTCGCGCTTATGGGCGGTATTGTGCGCCATATTGCCGGCAAAGGCGTCCAGGCCCTTATTGTTGAAGCCCATGCGGTTAATGACGGCCTGGTCTTCGCTCAGGCGGAACAGCCTCGGTTTCGGGTTACCGTCCTGCGGCAGCGGCGTCACCGTGCCGCATTCGACAAAGCCGAATCCTGAGCGCAGCATGGCCAGCGGGACCTCGGCGTTCTTGTCGAAGCCCGCGGCCAGGCCGATGCAGTTGCGAAAGTCCAGGGCACCGCCGTCGTAGGGAACGGAGACGGCGAGCGAAGGCGTTTCGAGCCGGGATACCGGGCCAAGGCCAACTTTCAACAGTTGAATCGTCGCTGTATGGGCGTCTTCAGGCGACAGCAGATGCAGTGCCCGCGTAGCCAGGCGGTACATTATTGAGCGCCCTTGGCGACGTATATCCCGTCGTAGACCGGGCGGCCGGCGACGTCGATTTCGAATACGGTCGCTGTCGCCGTGGCGTAGCCGGTGCGCACCTTTTCGATAACGCTCATCGAGGCTGCGCCCTCGAACAGATAGTCGCTGACAAGCAGTTGAACACCCGGATTGTGAGCGACCACCAGCATGCACTGGCCTTCTGTCTCATTGTTGTCGATGAAACGCCGCAAGGCATCCGCCCCGGCGTTGTAAAAGTCCTTGGAGGTAATCGCCCGGATGCCACCGAATACGCCTTCGACCTCGGCAAAGGTTTCACGCGTCCGCGCGGCGGCCGACACCAGGGCGAAATCCGGCGTGATGCCGTATTCCTTCATCGCTGCGGCGACGCTTCTGGCTTCTTCGTGGCCACGCGTCGTCAGGCGGCGGTCGAAATCCTCGCCCGAAGGCGCATCTTTTTCCGCCTTGGCATGGCGCATGAGGATCAGATATTTCATGAGGCCGTTGATAGTCTCAGAATCTGCGCGATATCAACGCTTTTTTGAATACCGGCGCGGCAAGAGAGTCAGGCGTTTTCCAGCACCTGCGGCGCGACGGGCACGCACGAGGTCGGTACGGGTGCCCCTGCGCCGGCCAGTACGCCGCGCAATTCCGGCAATAACGACTTCTGCTGCACTTTTGCCGTGGTGGCGACGAAGGGCTTGCGGCCCGCCTCCATCAGGATCAGGCCGCCGGTCAGCGGCCAGATGTGCGGGACGATCTTCTCAATCGGCTTGGCCCAGCGCAGCAGGGCCCTTATCGGCGGCACATAAAGCGCGTGCGACCACGCCATGGGTTCGAGCTCGGCATCGCGCACGGCGTTTTCCAGCTGGCCGCGCGAATAGGGCTGGCCGTAGCCGAACGGCGTGCGTTCGGCGTGCGCCCACAATCCACCACGCGCCGCCACGACGAGGATGATTTTACCGTTAGGCGACAATAGCCGGGATGCCTCGAGCAGCAGGTTCTGCGGCGAGGGCGATTCTTCGAGAGCATGAACCATCAGAATGCGGTCGAACAGCGCACTGGGGAACGGCAGAGCTTCTTCTTCGACGAGGGTAGCGCGCACCTTGCGGTCGTTGGGCCAGATTTCGGCGCCCTGGGCGGCCGGCATGGCCTGAAGCACGCGCCTGGCTTCGTTGAATGGATCGAGATAGGGCGTGCCATAGCCGATGCTGAGCACGTCCAGCCCGCGCACGTCGCTCCATTGGTCCTTCAGCCGCAAACTGACCAGACGCTGCACCACCTGGCCTTCCGGCGAAGCGTAAAAGCGATTGAGGTCTTCCACGGAGCGACGCAAATGGTTTTTCCTTAAGCCGTGACTGAGACTAAGATATAGGCTCGTTTGCGCATTTTATCAGGACGAATACGAACATGGGCTTAAAAATTACAGTGTTCCCGTGCCTGACCGACAATTATGGCTTCCTCGTCCAGGACGAAGCGACGGGAAAGGTCGCCTGCATCGACACGCCCGAGGCGGCGAAGATCATTGCCAAGGTCGAGGAATTGGGCCTGCCGGGCATCGACTATATTCTTAACACCCACTGGCATCCCGATCATGGCGGCGGCAATGCCGAGGTTCAGGCGCGGTATCAGTGCCCGATCTATGGCGCCGAAGAGGTGCGCAAATGTTGGCCGCTCGATCACGTGCTGGTCGATGGCGACGTGTTCATGTTGGGGGAGACAAGGCTCGATGTCATCGGCCTGAAGGGCCATACGCTCGGCATTATCGCCTATGTCGATAGCAAAGGCGGCAACGCCTTTATCAGCGACTGCCTGTTTCCGCTCGGCTGCGGGCGGCTGTTCGAGGGGACGCGCGAGGATTACTGGCAAAGTCTGCTGCGGTTGTGCGAGTTGCCGGACGACACAACGCTCTACAGCGCTCACGAATATACACTGAGCAATCTGAAATTCGCCGAGAGCCTGGGGGTCGATCCGGCCTTACGCGCCCGCGGTAATGCGCTTCGCGCCATGCGGGAACGTGGTGAATTCACCGTGCCATCGACGCTGGGCGAGGAGAAGGCGACCAACCCATTCCTGCGCTTTCCGATGCGGGAGCGGGGGGTTGAGGCGCAAGCCGCGAAATTCGGTGAATTGCGCGCTGCCAAGGACGTGTTTTAGCCGTTGGTTTGAGCCTTAGCGCCTGTCGTCGGCGATCGAATAGCTGGTCATCAGCACATTCATAATACGCTTGGACGAGACGCGTCCGCCCCAGGTCCCGCGGCTGGTGTCGAGCTTCATCACCAGGACGCCTTTTTCGATGCGGGCACTGGGTGGGCGGCCTTCGACAAAATGAACTTCGCGGACGGTGTCGAGCGTACGGCGACCGCGGCTTTGCAGGGCGACGCGGACGATGGCATTGGAGGTCACCTCGAACGCGTCGGCGTAAAGCGCGTCAGAGCCGGGCGTCACTTCCGGCGCTTCAAAAGGAATCAGGCGTTCGACGGCCTGGGAGGCGCGGCGGCTGGCCTTGGCCAGGCTTTGCCACAACAGGGCCGGTGTCATGAAGGTCGGCTGGAAGGCCTCGGCCCTGCCGCTTACGGCGACCGGGTCACCCATGGGCCGTTCGTCGCTGAACAACACCATGCCGCCCCAGCGGGTGGCCTTGAGCATGGGCTCGCCCATGTCGTTCTTGTAGATGATATCGCCCTTGGTGCCGGTCGTCGGCGTCAATGCCCACACCTCCTGCTCGCCATCGAAACGCAACAGGGGCACGCCCTGACTGCCGTCAAAGGTGAAGCTGTCGCCGTCTTCGGAAACGTAATGGGCGACCTTGGACGCACTGCGGCTGCGGCCGTCGTCGGCAGGCTTGCCGAATATCTTGTCCCGCAGCGAATTTATTCCTTGCGCTTCAGCCGCGCCGGCCACCACGCACAGGGTAAGCAACAGGGCGCTGAAAATTCGCGTCAGAAGATGTGCGGCTCTGCAGTTCATTGGGGGATTGTTTAGGGATGGACTTGGGCAGATTTAAGACGGCAATTTGCAAAGGTTACATTTAATTAAGGCGATTCCGCGTTGTAAAAAGGGTGCGGCGTTTCCGCCACACCCGTCTGACTTGGAGAAATGCAAAAATTCTCGCAGGGCCGCCCAAGAGAATTTTTTCGATTCTGATCCACACCGAAATGCCTTTGGCACCTTCGCCAAAGGCATTTCGGTGTGAGATTTACAGCATGTGTTGGCCACCGTTTACCGCGATCGTCGCGCCCGTGATGAAGCTGGCCATATCCGACGCCAGGAAGGCGCAGATTTCGGCGACTTCTTCCGGTGTGCCGAGACGGCCCACGGGAATGCCGGCGACGATTTTTTCCAGCACGGCCGGATTGATGGCCGAAACCATTTCGGTCGAGGTGTAGCCCGGCGCCACGCAATTGACGGTGATGCCCTTATTGGCCGATTCCATGGCGAGCGCCTTGGTGAAGCCGATCATGCCGGCCTTGGCGGCCGAATAGTTGGTTTGCCCGGCCTGGCCCTTTTGGCCGTTGATCGACGAGATGTTGATGATGCGGCCATAGTTGCGCTCGCGCATGCCTTCGATCACCTGGCGCGTCATGTTGAAGACGCTGTCCATATTGGTGTGGATGACTTCCTGCCACTGGTCCTTCGACATCTTGTGGAAGAAGCCATCGCGCGTGATGCCGGCGTTATTGACCAGGACCTCGATCGGGCCAAGTGCGGCTTCGACTTCGGCGGCGGCGCGCTTGCAGTCGTCGAAGTTGTCGACGCTGCCCTTGACGACCATGACGCCCAGCTCAGCTGCGACCTTCCTGGCGTTTTCTTCATTGCCGGCGTATCCGGCGGCGACCGTCAGGCCGGCGTCCTTCAGACGCTTGACGATGGCCTTGCCGATGCCGCGCGTGCCGCCGGTAACGAGTGCTACTCTGCCCATAATGTTCTTCCCTTTTGAAAAATTTCTTAAATGGCTTCGACGCACAGGGCGACGCCCATGCCGCCACCGATGCACAAGGTCGCCAGACCCTTCTTTTTGCCCGAACGTTGCATTTCAAACAGCAGGGTCGTCAGGACGCGCGCGCCCGAGGCACCGATCGGGTGACCGATCGAGATAGCGCCGCCGTTGACATTGACCTTCGAGACGTCCCAGCCGAGTTCGCGGTTGACGCTGATCGCCTGCGCGGCGAAGGCCTCGTTGGCTTCGATCAGGTCGAGATCGGCGACCGTCCAGCCGGCCTTGGCCAGAGCCTTCAGCGTCGCCTGGATCGGACCGGTGCCCATGATCGCCGGATCGACGCCGGCAATGCCCGAAGAGACAACACGCGCCATCGGCTTCAGGCCGCGCTTGTCGGCTTCAGCACGCGACATCAGAACCACAGCAGCGGCGCCGTCGTTAAGACCCGAGGCGTTGGCGGCGGTGACGGTTCCCTCTTTGTTGAAGGCAGGTTTGAGGCCCGAGATCGAGTCGATGGTGACGCCGTGGCGGATGAATTCGTCCTTGTCGACGATGGTGTCGCCCTTGCGGCCCTTAATGACCACGGGCACGATTTCGGCGTCGAACTTGCCGGCCTTCTGGGCGGCTTCGGCCTTGTTCTGCGAGGCGACGGCGAAGACGTCCTGTTCTTCGCGGGTGATGCCGAACTTGGTGGCGATGTTCTCGGCCGTCTGGCCCATGTGATAGTTGTTAAAGGCGTCCCACAGGCCGTCCTTGATCATGGTGTCGACCAGCGACAGGTCGCCCATCTTTTGCCCAGGGCGGATATTGGCGGCGTGCGTCGCCATCGACATGCTTTCCTGGCCGCCGGCAACGACGATCGCCGACTCGCCCAAGGCGACCTGCTGGGCGCCCAGCGCTACCGCGCGCAGGCCTGATCCGCAGATCTGGTTGATCGACCAGGCCGGCGCCTCAAACGGTATGCCTGCCTTGACAGACGCCTGGCGCGCCGGGCCCTGGCCTTGCGCCGCCTGCAGCACCTGGCCGAGGATCACTTCGTTGACGTCCGAAGCCTGGATGCCCGCGCGTTCGATCGCTGCCTTGATGGCGATGGCGCCGAGTTCGTGGCCCGGGAGGCTGCCCAGAGCGCCGAGGAAGGACCCCACGGGCGTGCGGGCGGCGGATACGATAACGACTTCGTTGACGGACATGCGAAGGGCTCCTTGAAAGACGCGTGCGGGGGGAATTAATATTGATTTTCCGGCCACTTAAAGTACTGGCCAGGCGAAATCAAGGTTTCGGGGTATGCCCGGCCTGAACACTGATTACATATTGTGTGCGCATGCGTGATAACACCGGTTTTCAGAAAACGCTTACAGGCAGCCGGTCCGGCACTTTTTGTGCGCAACAATTAGCGCAGCATGACTGAGCATGTGGGCACGGGTGCGTCAAATCACAAACCCTTGAATTTTAAAGATCTTTTTGCACCGCAACTAACCTCTTTACGCATAAGCAAAAAAAGGTTTAGTGTACTGCAATATAAGGCCGCGCGAATGTATGCCGACGGCCAGCAAAAACGGGAGTGCCAGGACTATGAGTGAAGCGAAACCGAGGACGAAACGCAACGAAGGCGATCGCGTCATCATCAAGAAGTACGCCAACCGGCGGCTGTACAATACAGCGACTAGTTCGTACGTGACGCTTGACAACCTGTCCGACATGGTGCGGCAAAACGTTGATTTCGTAGTCTTCGATGCCAAGACCGGCGACGATATCACGCGCGGCGTCCTGGCCCAGATCATTTTCGAAGAGGAAAGCCGCGGCCAGAACCTGCTGCCGATCCAGTTCCTGCGCCAGCTGATCAGCTTCTACGGCGACAGCATGCAGAACCTGCTGCCGACCTATCTCGAAATGTCGCTCGATGGTTTCGCAAAGCAGCAGGAACGCTTCCGTTCGCAGTTTTCGACGGCCTTCGGCGGTGCACCCGGACTGGGCTATTTCGACGAGCAGGTGTCGCAAAACCTGGCTATGTTCGACCGCGCCATGCGCATGTTTTCGCCCTTCTCCTTCGCAAATGCGGCAGGCGGTATTGTCCCCGAGGGCGGTGAAACGCCGGCACCGGCTGCCGCCCCGCGCGAAGCCACGCGTCCCGAGACCGATCAGGTCCGCGAACTGCGCGAACAGATGGAAGCCATGAAGGCGCAGATCGACGCTTTAGCAAAGAAGTAGGCTGGAGCCAAGAAATAGGCTGGAGCCGAGAAATAGGTCGGCCGAGACGTCGAAAAACACACGGAACTTTTAGCTTTCGCCCGGTATAGTGCGCGCATGAAAGAGTCTGATCGTCCCTCCCTGCCCGTCCCCGCCGGCCCTGTCATCGAACAGGTCAGCCCGGGCGGCGCCGCTGAACGCGTTCGCGCCCGCAAAGGCCGTGGCGGGGCAGCCCAAGGGCCCGACGATGCGACCTTCAATGCGCAGATGCTGGGTGGGGGCGAAAAGCGCGGCCTGCGCGGTGGGCCGGAAACGCTCGAGCGGGCAAAATCGACCTATCTGAAGTCGGAATATTCCGGCCCCAATGACCGCCGCCCCAGTCCCGGCCGCGTCACCAAGACGGAAATCTGACCGGCTGCCGTTAACCGTCTTTTCTGCTTATTCTCTGAAATTACAGACGAAATTTCGATCGTCGTGCAAAATCGCAACACGGCCTTAACCACGGCATGGGACTTGCACCGTCCCGAACTCCTGTATCCTGGAGTTCCCCGTGCTGATAGCCAAGATCCGCAAGCCGCTTATGTCGCGCCTGATGATGCGCGCCTTCGACACCCTGGTCGTCACGCTGATCTTCGCCGTGTTCGGCTGATCGTCGGCTCAAAAACAAAAAGCCCCGGCGCTCGCGCCAGGGCTTTCGTTTGAATTCAAAAAGCGTATCAGCCCCCGAAATCGATATCCTTCCGCGCCGAGATGGCGGTGACGATAAAGCCGGCCAGGACGTCCATCAGGGTCATGCTGGTCAGCAGGAAGAAGGTCGAGGTCGCGAATGGCCGGAACAACAGGAATTCGACCAGGCAGACGATGAACAGCACCATCGACAGGGAGTGGTTGATGATGGCCACCTTGTCGGATTGGGTCGATTTCAGCAGCTCGAAGAACAGGCAGATCAGCGCCCCGAAGAGGATGATGTCCCCGGTCGACACGGCCCAGTGCGTCCCCGGAGACGGCATCGGCGTCGAAAACAGGACCTGGGTCGTCGCCGTGTAGGCCGCGTTGGCATTGGCGGCGTCCATGAGCGAGAACAGGGCGAGCAGATTATAGGCCAACCAGGGCAGGACAAGGAGGGGAAAGGCTGTTACCACGCTGACGTTCCTTCTGTTGACGGCGCGCGTATCGGGATCGAACAAACCGATGGCGGTTTCTACGCCCAGTTTGCCACGAGGGTCATTAGCCATGAAAACTCCTCCCCCACTTGCGGTCCGCTGAATGGACCCTTGCGCGTCTCATACGCTGAAAAAGCTTCAGCCGGCTTCGTTTACCTTGCCCGGTTTACGTAAACGGCTGTTTAACCACATTACACCCGGAAGGTCGGAAAGCGCTACGGCCAATCGTCCGATATTGGTATATTTTGACTGACCTGTGGTACGCAAACGATCCCCAACGGTCTCGATAACGGTCTGATAGCCCTCACGATTGACCAGGGCCGGCAAGTAGCGATGCAATTGGTCGAAGAACGGCAGGCGCAGAAACACGTCGCGGCGGATGGCTTTCAGGCCGCAGCCGGTGTCGTCGCTGTTGTCGTTGAGGAGCCTTTTGCGGATGCCGTTGGCCCAGCGCGACGCCCATTTTTTTGACGCCGTATCCTGGCGATCGGCGCGTTGGCCGGCGACCAGGCCGACTTCGGGACCGGCTTTGAGCAGGATGCCGGCCATGCGCGCGGCGTCCTCCGGCGGATTTTGCCCGTCGCCGTCGAGCGTAACGATGATCCCGCTGCGCGCAGCAAAGACGCCCGAGCGCAGGGCCGCGCTCTTGCCCGAATTGTGTTCATGACGCAGGACGCGCAAGGTCGAAATGGTCTTTTTGGCCTCGACGAGGCGGCCGTAGGAGTCGTCGCTGCTGCGATCGTCGACCATGATGATTTCATAGCCGTCCGCGCCGTAAGTCGTTGAAAAAACCTGTTCAATCTCCCTGGCGACTTGTACGGCGGCCCCTTCTTCGTTATAGACGGGCACGACGACGGAGACGGTAAGGGACATGTTTGCAACTCAAAAGAGGACAGCGGCCTGACCTCATATCGTTTTTGTGCGCGCGCGTAAACAGCCCCACGCCTAACGATGCCTCTAAGTCCTCATACACGTTGACGTTTTCGCTTAACTGAAGTCTTCGCGCACTTTTGACACCGCATGCGCGGCAGGCTTTTAAGACACTTGGTTCGACTAAAAACACTTGGTTCGACTAAAAACACTTGGTTCGACTAAAAACACTTGGGTCGGCGCTGACATGGCGCCCGGGGGACAGATTTTC
>FSTD01000151.1_pt1 | contig 21554 bp, 13 predicted proteins | sample 1637101 | NCBI WGS metagenome assembly FSTD01 (sample SAMEA3914816, study PRJEB12502) | metagenome | biome: forest; material: soil | place: USA | collected 2011-09-16 | depth 0.3 m | reverse complement strand
CCTCAAGACTGTTCAGCGCCTTTTCGGCAATATTTGCAGAAGTCTCCGCTGCTTGGGCAGCTTTGACGGACGCGGCAATGGATTCTTTTGCATCCCCGACTTGTTGAAATCCAACATAGACTAGGAAGCCAGTTCCCAAGGCTAAACCGACTGTGGCCAAAAAAAGCAGCCAGGTGTAAAGTGCCAAGTCGGCAGTAAGCTTGACAAGCTTGCCGTCAGCTGCCGCCTTACTGTTCTCGGCATCACTCTCTTTGGCCACCTCCTCTTTGGTCTTTGGCTGAGGCATTGCTAGGACATATATCGGATGCATCGCGTCTTCGCCGCGCACCCCATGGCCCGCCCCGCTCCCATCGGAGGGCATTATTTGACCTATTTTCGTTGAAAACCCACATGCCAATAATGCAAAAGTACATACCGTCATTATTGTCGCGATATTCCGCAACAAGCGCGCACCATATTCTAGCCAACCCCTAGCAATTTCCGCACTAAAGGCACCTTTAACCTTGATCGTCGCTCTATTTGTCACTGCTTTCTCCGGCCACTATCTGAATATCTTTCCAGATTTCGTATTGAGATAAATACGATTGGATACCTATATGGGCTACGTGGCGGCAGGGAAAGCGTCCAGCACCAATTTGCTGGAGGCCGACCGATGTTATCGTCTAGGAGGTATCTATGACAGCACGACTGAAAATCGTTACGAGTGTATAAAGTCGCTTGCGGGTGTCTACGTCACCGCGTCTAATTCACAGACGGGGTGCCCGCTGGACGACGGATTGCGCGGCGGACGGTGACATGACGGCAATGACGCAAAAAATAATTCTGGACGTATACCGCGGCTACAAAACGATATCATAATTTTGGGACCGGCCAGACGTGCGTGGGAGAGGGGGCGGCTAGGATTTGCACACCATGCAAAATATTCAAGTTGAAATTCGCCCGCGCCTTTAGGCTACGGAAAATTCTCCGACACACGTCTATTTATCGCTATTTTAGATGATATGTTTTGATGGGCATCGCGTGCGCGATCGGTGCAGGGTGGGGAGTTTCACACCCGTGGAGCTTTTAAGGGGCACTTCAGAAACTGGTAGGCGCGCACCACCGCCGATTTAACCCTGGAGATGGTTGGCGGGAACACGACAACCAGGAGTGCCCGGCTTAGGTCCCCACTCGGTGGTGTTCCATTTGCCTTTGCTCCAATGCTCCATACGCTCGGCCCAGTTTGGTCCGGTGGCATGCTTCTCACCTTCCGCGGGGTTGGAAATGAAGTCGCGCCACGTTTCATCGCGGATCCAACGCTCCATCGCCGGAACGAACTGCCCTCCGTCTTTTTTCGCCTCCGGCGAACTGACGTAGCTGCACACAGCAACAACGAACGCTGCGCGATCGGTATCGTTCAGCTTTTTCCATTCGGCAAGCGCCTTTGGCTTTTTCGACCGGCCGCGCCCCATGTTTGGGAAAGTCGAGCAACGCGATGACGGATAAGCCTCCCACAGGCGCTCGAACTCGACCGGACAATGATCGCGCTTCGATTTTTCAATTGCAATCGTCGGCGCCGTCGACGACATATTTTCTTTCTTAGGGATATACTCAGGGATACCCTGCGGCTGCCGCATGTAAGCTTTGCGCTCAGCCGCAGGTAAGCCCCCCTCCTTACATGCGGTCACCGCATCTAAGTTAGGTGCGGCTGCCGCGTGTAAGGTCAAGGTCGTGAGATCGCTTGATCGGAGCCCATTGGCGTAACGGCGTTGGCGCAAAATCCAGCCACCGCTCTCTAAGCGCTTCATCACATCCGCGACTGTCCGCGAGGACACCCTTGAGCGCTCGGCAATAGTGTCATGCCCTATGAAGGTTTGGCGGGTCTCATTGTCCGCCGCCTCGGCCAGCACCATCAGCACCGCCTTTTCATATGCATCCAATACCGGCGCACGTGCCGCCCATCTCATCACCGAAAACCCCAACGTCAGGCCCCCGCGTCGCGAATGAGGTCAAACTCGGCGTAGAAGGCGCAGGCATCGTTACCGATCGGGCCTCCCCGGTTTTTAGCGCAGATGGCCTCAAAAACGCGATCGTCGCCCCGTGAGGCATCCTGAGTCGATTTCGCGGCATCGCGGATTTGATAGTGGTTGGGCCGGAAACAGAACATCACCGCGTTGGCATCCTGTTCGATGTTTCCGGATTCGCGCAGGTCGGAAAGCATCGGGCGTTTGTCGTCGCGTTCCTCGGCCTTGCGATTTAGCTGCGACAGGAGAATGATACAGGTGCCGGTTTCGCCGGCAATGCGTTTGAGCTCTGCCGTCATCTCTCCCACCACCGACGCCTCATTTCGCCCGCGCGCATCAGGTCGGGTCATCAGTTGAAGATAATCGATCACCACGGCGCCAACGCCGTGGCCCTTGGCCTTCAGTGTCCAAATCGTACGGCGGATGTCATCGACTGTTACACGCTTGCGATCATCAATGCGGGCATTGCGGGGCAAGGCCTTGGCCAAGGGGCGGAATTGCTTGCGCTCAGTCGGTGTCATCTTGCCCAGGCCGCTGTAGGTGACCAACTCGGCGTTGTCCCAACTCAAAGCCGAGACCGCGCGTTCCGTAAGCTCGCCCTTCGTCATTTCCAGCGAAAAGTACGCGAAGGTTTTGCCGGGTGTGAGCGCCGATGCACCATACAGAATATTCCGTGCGAGTGCGGTTTTACCCATGCCAGGCCGCCCGCCGATGACAAGTAAATGACCCGGTTTGAGACCGCCCAGGCGTCGATCGATGCAGGCGAGCCCGCACATAAGGCCGGGACCACCGCCGGCTTCTGGATTGTCGAAATAGTCTAACGCGGCCTCTTGTGCGCTCATCAGATCCGCGGCGCTGCCGCCCAGGCGACCGATGCCGTCAAGCGTCCTTTGCAGATTTGAAATATCGGCCAGAGGATCACCTGACAGGCATTTGAGGGCGTGCCCAAGCGCCGCGGTCATTTGACGTGTCTGCCAGGCCCGCATGACTGCCTCGGCATGCCCGGGCAGGGTGTGAAGCATCGGCGCCTTACTGCCCAAATCGCCCAGATAGGCGCCGCCGCCCAGGTCATCCAAGGCTGCGCTTGGGGCGATCTTTCGCAGGATAAGAGACGCCACCGGTTGCGCCTGCCCTTCGCGGATCAGTTCGCCACAGGCGGCCCAGATCAGGCCATGCGCAGGAAATGCAAATGCCTCGGGCAGCACGTGCCCGACGCGGGGCCAAATCTCGGGATAAGCCAGCAGGAGGCCGCACAACGCCTGTTCAGCGGCGACGGCCTCGGAAAGGTCAATTTCAGCGGGAAAGCTGGGTTCGGGTTTGTTCAAGATTGCACCTCCGCATCAGTCGACAGAGTCGAATCATCTCCTGGATTTGAGGGGTGCGGCTTTTTTCCCCATACTTGCCACTTGATCGCCTTTTTGCCGCCGGCGCCAATGCCGCGGAGGCCGGAATCCCCTATCAAGCCAAGACGGGCCAGCTCCGAACAACGAGGCCGCACGCTCATGAGCATGTCATGGCCGCCTGCTTCATGGAGGGCGGCGGTGATTTGCTCCGGTGTCAGAGGCGTGAGGGAGGACAGTAGGACACGATAGACACGTTCCCGCTGTTTGGGAGCGACGTGAGATACAGCCAGGGCCGCGTCAAGTGAGGTCTCGGCCGTTGCGTTCTCGCGAAGGTGCGCAGGGCCGGAAAAGTCCAAGTCAAAGGAATCGGTGCTGGCGGCGCTCATGGTTGCGCACCCAAGCCGTTCACTTCAGCGGCGACTTTCGCGTGTGCCCGGCTTATCTCGAATTGGCGCGACGGTCGGTCTATCAGTTGGCCCGTAGCTGGGGAGGTCGGTTGCGGACCGGAGTCGCACAGGTTATATGGAATGTGACTAGACCGGCCAAGATCAATGCCACCACCGCCACCGCGCGCGTCCAATGCGCCGGTGGCGTTTTGCGGTTTAGTCATGGTGCCGTCATTCCCGCGCGTCCGAGGTGCTGGTTTTCAGCGGGGAGGTGATCGACGCCGCCCAGAGGTCAAGGTCGTGGGGCGCGTACAGGGGAAAACGGCCGGAAAGACGGAAAGCGGGTCCGCCGCCAACGGTAGCGTATTTCGCAAGAGTGACCGGCTTGCGCTCGATGCCGTGCGTTTCGAGAAGATAGGCGGAAGCCTCCGCCCGGCGCAGCGGGCGAGGTGTAGAAGGGGGGGGGAATTAGGGGCGGAAGTAGTGACAAGGTGCATGGGACAATCGCTCCAATGCCTTTTCCGCGACAGTCGCGGAAATGGAAGGCGATTGTTCCAATAGGATCTAAATTGGCCCGCTGGGATTGGGGAAAGAAATTAGAATTTAAAACCCTGATCGTAAGCCTGCTTGTAAGTGTCCCGCGCGGTATCGATATTTCGCTTTGTGGTTTCTGGCATTATTGCAGCAATTTCAGACCAATGAGCGCCACATTCCCAGGCATCCAAGACGCGAAGGTAGAGTAGCCACTTCTTACCATGTTTTTTTGTGCCGAGCTCCTTCCCGAACATTGCCATTTGCTCGTAAATCAGTTGAGATTTAGCGGCTTCTAGCTGCGCGGCAAGCGGTCTGGTCAAATCAAATCTTACAACAAACCTGCCGGCCGGAAGCATTACGTTTTCGGGCTTTCCTCCTTCAAGAAATTCCGGACCCCGCCCTCTGTAGAAGGCCATATCATATTCGCGAAAATAAAGTTCGTGACCAGGCTGCTCTGAAATGCGAGGATTTAGCAACCCTGTTAAACCGTACTTTGGGGTGCCAGGCATCGAGGCGCGAAAGCCGGGATCTGTCGGCCGTAATATTTCCCCATCGGTTATTTCGTCCCTGTCCCCGGCGTAGTAGTTCAGGTAGTGCCGGTATGTATCTTCAGCATGTCGATCAAAATCGTTTCGGTAATCTTGGCGCCGTCGCAAAAATTCCCACCGCCACCGGCTAGTGGACCATGCCAAAGTGTCCCCGTAGGCCAATGGATCGCGCCAGTCCGGCAAACCCCATTCGGCCGCGGCATTTTCACTTTCAGGCTTGGGCGGTAAATCGGGTATTTGTCCCAGCGGCGCCGGCTTATTGGATGCGCGAAACTGGGCCAGATCTTCAAGGATACTGTCGGTGCTCTGGAGCGCCTCTAACTCGGCCAATGTCATATGCGAAAGCGAGGCGGCTCGCATAAGATCGACGTATGTATCTGCTTTAAGGCGGATTGAAAAATTCCCGGATAAGGGATTCTCGACATCATTTCCTTGATCGGTATCAAAGGCCTTGCGCTTGTTCAATTCCCGGCTGAAATCAGATTTTAGCTCGTCGACTGACGACCCTTTGAAGTATATCGGGACGCTTCCATTTATTGTGTGGGCATGAAAAATCTCATCTTCGGCATCATACTCAACAAGTGCGACAAATCCATCGAGTGTCAGGACGGCCATCATGCAAATAGCGGCACAACGTCCGCGCCTTCCTCTGTTCCGTCCATATAGGCCGCGATCCGTGCCGCCACGCGATCCGCCGCGCTAATCAAGGCGCTATCCAGGGCGTGAATGTAGCGCCCGGTGACGGTGGTGGTGGAATGGCCCAGCAGCGCGGCAATCGTAATTTCTGTAAAGCTCAGGTCGCCGGCCGTGCTGGCGAAGGCGTGGCGCAAACCATGGGGCGTGATACCCGCAAGGGGATTTTCATTACCGCCGCTGGCACGATCGATAATCCGGCCCCAAGCCTTCGGCAGGCTTCCATAGGGCGCGTCTTTGATGCGCATGGCGGGAAACACATAGGCGCCATTGCGTGGCAAGTCCGACAGCACCTTGATCGCCGCACTGCCCAGGGGGCGGACAGACCGGCCCGTTTTGGAATCTGACAAGCGCAGAGCATGGCCGGTCAAATCGACATCAGCCCATTTCAGATTGGCGACTTCGCCCAAGCGGCATCCGGTGAGCGCGATAAGTCGAAAGGCTGCAACAGACTGCCAGGCCTCTCCATCGGCTTCCGCCGTTCTGGTAGCGTTCCCTAGGGCCCGGTACTGTTCCGGGCTAAGGCGTACCTCACGCTTTTCATCGGCCGGGCGCTTGACCCCACGGCAGGGGTTAATGGTGATAATACCCTCTGAAACGGCAAACGACATGATGCCTCCCAAAAGGCCAACTGTGCGTGCTGCGGTGCCTTTGCCGCCGTCAACGATGGCCCTGCCCCTTGCCTTCGTCTTCACGTCCGCTGCTGTCTTGCCGGTGGTAACGTCGCGCATGAATTTGTTTATGTCGGCGGTGGTGAGATCGCGCACCTTGCGCTTTCCCAACAGCGGCAGAATATGGCGGGCAATGCGCCCGGTGTCGGTCACCAGAGTTGACGCCTTCTTAGGCGTTTTCCGCTTGCCTAGGATCAACCCTTTTTCGGTGGCTGCAAGGTAGTCATCGCAGAGCGCCTTAACGGTCATCGCTTTGCGCTCTTCGTGGCGATCCTCCGAAGGATCTTCACCGCCGGCAACGCGCCCCAATAGCTTCAACGCGGCTTTGCGAGCCTCATCTGCGGTCTTTTCGCCGTGCTGCCCCAAGGCGATGCTACGGGTACGGCCTTCGCTGTTCTTGTAAATCGCCAAATAGGTCTTTGAGCCACTAGGCTTTGTACGTACCGCAAAGCCTTTCAACTCGGCATCGCGATAAGTGGCGTCACGGTCGGCGCTCAGGGCATCAACTGACCGCTTGTTAATTCGGAAATCGCTCAACTTAGGCATCAAGCCTACCTGTGTTTTTCGTCCCCTGAAAAACTGGGGACGCTAGGGGGACGCTAGACGAAGTAAGTAGCGGTAATTTCCGCTATTGACCGCTGCTTACTTTTATCGCTAAAAATCCTTAGAAAGCAAGCTATATGTCAATATTGAGAATGGTCGGGGAATAAATGGAAAACGTCAGACGATTGCCCTCCGAAGGCAAAGGTCACAGATTCGAATTCTGTCGGGTGCGCCAGTTTTGATAAGGGGCTGAGCGCGTGGCGCTTGGCCCCTTATTTCTTTGGCTACGCGCGGCCAGTGTTTCTGCATCGGTTATTGGAGGGCGTTCGTGAAGGCGCGCCGCACGAAGTCGAAAGCGCTTGATTTAACCTTAATTTCAGCCTTTAGTTCCATTTCGCCAAAAACGGGTATTGGGGGTGCCGGTGTCGCTGAGTCGCGCAATCAAGAGCCTGCAGGCGGTAGGCAAGGCATTTACGCTTGGCGATGAGGTCGGTGCCAGCCGCGATGCCTTAATCTATGAGGCCCACCTCGGCAGCACGGCCGTTCAAGCGTTCAAATATTGTCCGCGACGACCCGATGGCATGGACACCGGGACGCCGGACGCGTTCCGCGCCGACTATCTTGACGGACTTGAGCGCTTTGTCGCCGTCGGCGACGCCTGGGCCGAAATCGAAAGTCCCAACGTGGCGCGGGTCACTGCCGTGGTCCGTGTCCAGGACGACGAGTCGGCCTGGATCCTCGCGGACGGCAATGGACGACTACTGAAATCGGTGCTCGACGGTGGGCAAGGCTTGTCGTCTGCGCAAATCCGAAGGCTGGCTCGGGGCCTGTCCCTGGGTCTGCGTGCCCTGCATACGCGTTCACTCTATCACCTGAACCTCTGCCCCCATGCCGTTCTGCTTCCGGCGGACGCGGACGGCGATCCGGCGGAATGCCGCCTGACGGCCTTGGCGCCCGATGATCGGGCTTTCGCCAAGATATTCAAAAGTACGCGGACCCTGGCCGAGCCAGGCTACTATGCGCGCGAAACACAAGACGGGTCGGGCACGAGCCAGCTGGGCGCTGCGACCGATATCTACGGCGCATCGGCAGTCCTGTTCCGGCTGATGACGGGCGAGGTCCTGGCCGACTGGCGCAAGGCTGCCGACTATGATCAGGCGCTGCAGGCTCTCGACCGGCTGGATGCAGCAGCCTATCCGCCAGCCTTTACTGCAGCGGTAAAAGCCGGTCTTGCCGATACCTACGAGCAACGCGACTCGATAATCGCGTCCTGGCACGACGCGATGGAAGATGCGCTGCCCCACATTGCAGCGGAGCCGGCGATCCAAAATCTGCCTGTCGTCGTCGAACATGTCGTCGAGGCGTCCGGCGCTGATACGTCGCCGCCCAAGCCGCCGCAAAAACCGGCGCGAAAATTGCCGCCGGCCTGGGTCATGATTTCCGCTGCGGCCGCGGCTGTGTTGCTTATCGGCTGGCTGGTCCTAGCCCAGTTCCACCCGGCCAGATCGTATGACCTGGTCCTGTCCGGTTCCAGTTCCGTAGGCGAAAAGCTGGCGCCGGAACTGGTGAAGGCGTGGCTGGAATCGAGGGGCTATGAAAACGTCGGCGTCGACAAGAAAGAGGTCACCGAGACCAAGGATGGCGCGACCGAGACTCACCCGGAATTCGACATTGTCGGCCATCCGTCCAGTACGATGGGTTCACAGAAAACCTACCGGGTCCATATCCGCGCGGCCGGGACCGGGGATGGTTTTGAAAGTGCACGCGCTTCGGGCGCAGTCGATATCGTCATGGCTTCGCGCCAGATCAAACCGAAAGAGGCTGAGGACCTGGCGTCCGTCGGTGATTTCAAGTCGACTAGCGCGGAACACGTCGTTTCCTTCGATGGCATCGCCGTTATCGTTTCGCGCGATAATCCGGTGCGGCAATTGACCGTCAAACAGATCCACGACATTTTCACTGGTGCGGTCACCGATTGGGGGCAGGCCGGTGGCACGCCGGGGCGGTCCATTCATCTGTTTTCGCGCGACACCCATTCCGGCACCTATGACGGCTTCAAGTCCAAGGTCCTGGGCAGCGACAAGATGGCCGAGGCAAAGATGTTCAGCGCCGGTTCGGAACTGGAGGCAGCCGTCGCCGCGGATTCGGACGGTATCGGCTTTGCGTCGATGAGTTCGGTCAATGCGACGCGCGCGCTAGCCATATCCGTGATCAGCGGCAATTACTTTGTGCCAAACAGCGTCACGGTTCGTACTCAGGTCTACCCGTTGTATCGCCGCCTTTACTTGTACAGCGCCCCCCAGGCCGCAAAGCCCGAAATCGCCGCGTTCCTGGCGTTCGCAACGTCCGATGAAGGTCAGAAGATTCCGCAGACGGTGGGTCAGGTCAGCCTCAGCCTCGTTAATCCTCTCCCTCCGCCGACACCCGGCGAACCGGAACACACGCTCGGATCCTGTCAGTTGTCGAGCTTCTGGAAAGACCGCGATGCCTATTGCCGTATTCGCGGTAATGATCCGCCGAAGCTGGTCCTCACCTTCGGGTCAAATCAATCGGAGCTCGACAGCCTGGCCCGCGACGACATCGATCGTCTCAACGCGCTCGCCAACAGCGGCTCGGGCAAGACGATCGTCCTGGTCGGACATACCGATAGCCAGGGCGATGCCGAAGTGAACCGGCGGTTGTCCGAAAAGCGCGCGGATTCGATCAAGGAGCTTCTAACCCAGCAGGGTTGGACAGTGCAGACCTATGGCTTTGGTGAAGACCTGCCGGTTGCGCCCAATGAAACAGATCCAGGACGGCAACAGAACCGTCGCGTCGAAGTGTTTATCCGATGACTTCAGCCCGCAGATTGACACACCCACTCCCCTTACGGAGAACCACGCATGACGTCGCGTGAAGATGACGAGGCCGTCGCAGCCTTGAAGGCCGAACTGCTTGCCTTCCTGTTTGATCAGGGCGGACCGCACATGGCTGCCAAGCCCTCCCCCAGCACCGCCGATATCGTCGGCGACATCGTCGCCGACCGCCTGAGCGACCAACTGAACATTCGATTGAACCAGATCGAAAAATCGCTCACGCAATCCGTCGTGCGCGAGCACGAAAGAGCGGCTGCGTTGCGAACGACTTTTCTGAATCCCTGGTTTCTGACAGCCGTTGCCATCGCCCTCCTGTCGCTTGGTGGCAATATCGGCCTCGGCTTCCTGCTCATCCACAAGACGGTGAGCGAAGCCGCCGCGCCTGTGGATGCGGCGGATGCTCAGGCGTCAGACAGCTGCTCGGCGGTGAGCGAAAGTGCCTCGAGGGCGGTCTCCAGCGAGTCCAGGTCCGCAAACGAGGCCAAGGGAAAGGCAGCGAAAGATCACAAGGGCGCGGCGTCTTCTGCCAGCGACGAAACAGTCAAGGCGCCGGACTGTTGACGACATCCGCCACTCTTTCTCTGCCGACTCTGGTGATTGGCCCTGAATCGGGCGGCCGCAGCTTCCGCACACTGGCGCGCAGTGCCGAATTGGCGCTTGATCCGGTTGCGCAGGCGCGTCTCACCGAGGTGCCGCTCGCCCTGGCGGAATGGGCCGGGCATAACGAGGCCGCCTGCATGGCCCGGCTTCCCCTCAGTCCGCAATATTCGCTGCTGCTGCGCGCGAAGAACTTCGGCATGGGCTCGGGCGGTTATCTGGCCTTTGCACACGCCGTGATCCTGCCAACCGGCCAGGTTCGCGCCGCCGGTGCGCTGGCGGGCGAGATCCTGGCCCTCGTGCCCGAACCCGACGGTGCGATACGATTTGCCGAGGCGCTCCTGGGCTGGACGCCGCCGCCGCCGTCACCGCCCGGGTTCACGCGCGATTGGGCGCAACTGGGCCTGGAATGGTCACGCACCGCCCTGTTCGTTCCTGCAGAATACGAGTTAGAGAGCGTGCTCGACTCGGTGCTTGCCGCTGCGGATATCGAGGCCTGGGCCACGACGCTTTTCCTGCGGACCGAAAGCATCCTGCCCCAGGATATCTTCAGCCTGTTCGTGCTGCCCGATTCCCAGCGCCTGCCGAAGAGCTGGCCGCACGTTATTGCGCTGGTGACGCCGCGCGGTCTGCAGGGCGAGGCCCTGACCGTCCCGGATTCCTGGCAGACCTGGCAGGCGATACAGATGCTCGCGGACAAATCGCCGGCGCGGCAAAGCGCGTTGCGCAATGCCGTCCTGCAGCCGCCTAATTTCCGCGACGACGCCGACGCGTTCAAGCAACTGAAAGGTATTCTGCGCCGCACCGTCGATGCGCTCGATGTCCCGGCGACCCGGGACTTCCTGCGTGAATTGATCCAGGCGTCGCGCGTGATGCCGGGGCCGATCCTGCCCGGTCTGACGCAGGACGCTGTCGAATTCGTCATGTCGCGGACCCGTCCGGCGGAGGCCCGGCTTTACCTGTCCGAATTCGCCCGGCACGGCGGCCTGTCGCTTCCCTACATCCGCAAGCTCTATCTGGCGCCAGGCGTCGCCGGTCAGCTGGACAGCTTCGAGTTCAAGCGCCTGCTGGCAGCAGGCTATTGCGACGACCTGCTCGCCGATGCGGCGCCCCTGGAACGGGTGGACGATCTGGCGCCCTGGCAGCTGCCGGAGCTGGCCGCCGCTCTTGAGGCGATGCCGCGGCCACACGGCGAAAGCGCAGACTATTTGATCCTGGACCTTCTGCTCCGTATGATGAAGAAAACCGGCAACGATGCCGGCAGCCTTGACCGGCTCGCGCACACAGCTAGAGATTGTCTCTCTTTGGTGCGCAACACCCCTGGGCGGACGGGCGCTGTCCAGGGCCTCACCCGGTTCGTTCGGGCCGGCAACAGTTATAGGAATATGCGGGAATGAAGACCTGCGAGATTCATTTCGACGAATACGACGAGACCAAAGAAGAGTGCCCGTATTGCGAGCGCGACCGGCTTATGCGGTTCACGCCGGATGTCCGGGCGGCCGAGAAGGACGAGTCTACTTCCGGACCGCCGGCGCCAGAAAACGTACCAGAAAACGTACCGGAAAGCGCGCCAGAGACAGATGCCGGGAAAACGCCGGAGGCCGCACCGCCAGCGCCGCAGAAAGCCAGAACCCCGCCCGGCGCGCGCGTTAATCCATCCACTTCTCCGCCAAGCGCGGCTGCGGACATAGAGGCATTGCGAGCCAGGGAGGAAGAGCCGGCGGCCACCATTCCCATAGAGGAACTTCTCGCCGATATTGAGGAGTTCAAGCGCCTGGGCGTGCCGATTATCGTGATCATCGGCCTGAGCCAGTCGGGCAAGACCTGGTTCCAGATGACCCTTCGCGACGCTCTGCGTATCCGCGGTATCGGCTCGCCGGAAGGTTGGGTGCGAGCCGGGCGCGTCGATGCGACCAAGTCGATCGGCTTCTGCCGCTTTACCGGCATGGGCGACACCGAAGCGCAGCGCGCGGCGTTCGTGGTCGTTGACGTGCCTGGCGAACAGCTCAACAACCTGCTTGCCCGCCAGTGGGTAGCGACACGGGCGCTTATCGCTTCGATCCAGGCTGCGTCCTCCATCATTCTGACCTTGCCGTCCGACCAGGTCGCCTTCTCCGACTTGGTTGCCCGCAATATTGGCAAAACCAAACTGCCGGTTTGGCTGTCCAGGCAGTTGCAGGCGATCGGCATTTCCGGGTTCACTGCAAGCGATATCGAGGCCCTGGCCGGGCGTCACCTCGAGATCGAGGCGCGTGTCGGCGCCGCCCTCGAACAGGAAAACAGCGCGACCGCACTGAGCGAGGAAGACCAAGTCTACCTTGCTTACAAGCGATTCCGCGACCTGCTCGACTCGCGCGAACGTTTGGACGAGTTGGGCGCCAACCTGGTCTACCTGGCTTCCCTGTTGTCTCTGATGAAGGTCAATAAACTCGGGCCCGAAGATATCGGCACCGAGCGCGTGACTGACCGGCTGATCCGCAATCATGCCATCGACAAGGCGACCTTCCAGCCCGTCGGCGGACGCGACGGCAAGGATTGTCCGCTCTTCGTCGCCCTGACAAAGGCCGATCTGTTTTTGTCGCTGGTCTCTCACCCCGGGTCGGATTATCACATTCTTTCGGAGAGCTTGCGCAGCCATATCGGCAATCGCGTGCTTGCCCACGTGCTACCCGATGACGAACGCGAACGGCTGTGCGCGTTGAGCGAAGACCCGCGCCGCATCCTCGGCCGTTGCAAGCCGAAAATCCTGGCGGATATCAATTCCTGGTTCCGTCTCAACAAGATCGATTTCGTCACAACGCATTTCGGTTACGACGGCGGCAATACCATTGAGATCGACCAGCATCCCGACAAGCAGTTCGGGATCGAGTTCGTCATTCAATGGATTCACTGGGCGCGCAGCGCCAAACGCAAGCACGGTCTCAAATACCTGGCGACCGAAATGGCGCGGATTATCCGGACCAATTTCGTCGATCGCCAGAAGCGTTTCGAAACCACGGGCTGGAGCTAAAGACGGCATGCCGCAACGTATCGAATTCGCCAAGCTGCTGAATCCGCGCGAACTGACCCACCTCGTGCTGGGGCGGCGCAAGGGGGGGGTGTGTTTCGCTTTTTGCGGCATAGTGCTGGTGATCTGGCTGGGACTGACGGCCTGGCTGTGGATGCCGGACTCGCTGCGTCCGAGCGATGTCGTCAGCCACGGTGATGTTTTCGGACTCGATTGCGGCAACATGCCCAGCGAAGACCCGATGTATGCCGAATGCACGACGGTCAATGCCACGCTTGCCGATTACCGCAAGTCATTCGGCAGTGAAGCGCATCTCACCGTTGACTTCGACGGTGCGGGCGCCGCGGATACGTCAACGCGCGTCACAGCCATGGGTTCGGTCTATGACGGCGGCCATATCGAGCGCGTCCAATACGATACCTCCGACGAGGGCTCGTCTTTTGCCCCGCCGAGCCCGAAACCTGCCGTCACGAAGTCGCGTAAATCGTCCCCGCGTTTTAAGACGCAGGCGCGGCCGCAACCCGTCGAAACGCATCCGGATGTGTTCCTGAAACGCTACGTCTGCCCTGTCAAGCGCACCTATGCCCTTGAAAAACTTGAACCCGGCCAGGTCTGCTTCCTCTATTACCTGCTCGCCCGCAATACCGGCAAGACCTGTGCAATCGAGAGGCTGGGCGCGCGAAGCCGCCTGGTTCGCGTCATGGGACTCGATGGCGCCGGCATCGTCCTGGGGGGTTGGGCAAGCGCCTTGATCGATTTCGCCTGGCTGGTCCTCAGTCTTGGCCTGATCGTCATGACGCTGCTGACGCGCCGCGCCTATCTGTGGCTTTACGGCAGTTACCACGTGCGCAGCCGGGAATAGGACAGGGGCATGGGCGGGCAAGGCACGGAACTGGGATGGATGGCAGGGGCCTGTTTCGCGGTCCTCAGCTTCGCTTTCGCAGCCATGCTGGTGCTGACTGGGCCCAATCTCATGCGGGGCAACGCCCACAGCCGGACGGAGATGCGCTGGCGTCTGGGGCTGCGTACGGGCGTGCTGGTCGCCATGATGGCTACGGTGTTTGCCTGCGGAGCGGCCGGCCTGGGCGCGGCCAAGCCGCTTCGGGTCGATTTCACCGGCATGCAATTTGACCTCACCCGGTGCGCCGCGGACCGGACCTGCGGCAGCCTGAAGTCCAAGACCCTGTTTGTTGTCGGCGACGACCCGGCGCAATCCGACCTGGTGGTGCGTGGACGCAACTATGCGTCGGTGGTGTCGCATCGGCTGCTGGCGGTGACCGACAACGGCGTGGTCGCGACCCAGGTCACGCCGTATGAATTCGGCGGCGCGCTGCGTACCGTGGCTTTTCGTGTAAACAACAAGGCGGCCATCTTTGCCGGGGCTTCGTGCCGGGCCTGGGGCCGGATGCGCCTGTGCCGCAGGGGAGGCGGGGGCCCGCCGCCGCACATCCGGCCAGGCGATACGGTGCATGTCGCCATCTACGATCTGCGCCCGATTACCCCCAGCGCGAGAGAGGACCGGTTGTCCTGGATAACGCGTCTGCTGGGGCCATCTCGCGAAGGATACACGTTTCGCCCCAACGAACTGCGCAGCTTCGATCTCAGTCTCGACAAGCTCGGCGATCGCTTGGCGCTGCGCCTGGATGACCCTGAGCGCGTAACGGCCGGGACCTGCCTGCAGCCCAACATGCTGTTGCTCCAGCCCGTCCGCAACCCTAGCGGCAATGCCAGCGCCGTCACCGCCGAAAGCCTGGACTTTCGCTTTCTCGGCGCGCGTACGGACGAGCCCTATGCGCCGTACAACCTGTCCGGAAGCCGGTTGATTACCGAAAACGTCGCCGATTTCTGCACCCGCAGCTGGAAGACCGACGTGGCGGCACTGGATGCCGGTAGCGGTGCCGCGCCGGGATATACCTTCACCTTTCACAAGTTCGAGATACCCTGGTGCCTGTTCGGTCTCGGCCTGATCGCCCTGTTGTTCGTTCACGCGTGCTGCGAGCGGTATTGGGCTGACCACCCGGTCGATGGCCTCATCGTCGCCCTCGTCCAGTACCTGCTGATTTTGCGCATGCTGATAGGTGTTCGCGGCGTCTTCCTCGACAGCCAGGCCAATCTCGCGGAAATCGGATTCGACGCCGGCGCGGCGATGATTTGCCTGCCCGTTTTCTTTATGGCCCTGCGTCCCGTCCGCGCCGGCGACTGGCGCGTCGATCTTGCAGCGCTGGCCGTGGTCGCCGCCTTCGCGGCGTGGCTGAAAACGTGGGCGGGCTCCCTATCATTTGTCTATTGGTTCATATTCGCCCTGCCCGTGGGCGCAATGGTTTGGCGCAGGATCTGGGTACTTACGGGCGTGAGAGTGGCCGCGGTCGCCATGGGCAAAACCATCGCCGGACTGGTCCGGGCGCGCGACGACTTTTCGATCGGGTGTCTTGTCGTCATCCTGACCCTGGCCGCCCGGCTCGGCCTCCTGTGGGTCTTCCATGCCAAGGAACACCTCTTCGGCGTGTCGCTGAGCATTCCTTATCTGCTCGGACTCTGCATCGGTTTCGCCCTGATCATCGACAGCGGCGCGCGCAAGGCCGGCGCCTGGACCGGCTGGTGGTTCGTCGCCTTGTTCGGAGCTGCGATCGTCGTGGTGCCGCGAATGGTCAACGATAACGGCGTCACCTTGACCATAATCGCGCCCTTCGCTGCGGTCGCGCTCTGGCGGGTATGGGCGATCAACGGCAATTTTAAACATCATCGGCTGTGGTGGGCGCCATTACCTGCCTATGCCGCGATTTTCGGGCTCATCCTGGCCTTCATCCTGCTTCACCGTCCGCCGGATTTATGTCCGTCCGACGTAGCGGATGCGATCTGCCTGCAAGACAGTCTGCGCTATGCGGAGGCTATGAATGACAAGAACCTGATCCGCGTCATGGCGCTATTCACGCCCGGTGACGTGCCGCACATAGGCACGACAGACGCCATGGAAAGCGCGCAGCAGGTCTTGCACCTGCAAACCTATGCCGGACATCTCACCGGCCAAGGTTACCTGGCGGGCATCACCAGCTGGGGCAATCTGCGCGACGTTCACTTCTCGGATAACCTGTCGGCCATCCACATTATTTATCCGTTTGGCCGGCTGGGTGCGATCGCCGTGCTGAGCGTTCTTTTTTGCGCCGTAATGACCTTGCTCCGGCCCGTGGCGGGCGACACGCGGCCTTCGTGGCTGCGCGTTGCCGCCCAGCTCAGCCTTTGGACCTTTTTCGGAACCGGCGCCTACATGGTGCTTGCCAACCTGCTGTTGCTGCCGTTCACCGGCCGCAACATCTATCTGTTGGCCATAACCTCGGTCAGTGACCTGATTGAGGGGGCGGCGCTGCTGGCGCTGGCCCACATCGCTCTAACCCAGGTCGCCCTGGCCCGCCCATCGGCATCTGTGGAGGCTCGTGATGGCGACTGAGCGCGCCTGGCTGGCAAATCTGAAAGAGCGCAAAGGCTGGCTGGCCTTCGTGGCGTTGTGCCTGGTAATCGCCGTACCGTGGCATAAGGCGCGGATGCAGGTTCAGCCGACGGGCTACCTGAATATTGTCAACCAGATGATCCTCAATCGTCAGCTCCAGGCGCGCGGCTACGGTGCGAATATGCGTGTCGACAATCTCTGCGCCTATCCTTGCCGGGCCGAACGGACGGGCCTTGAGACGCTCGTGGATTCGTTCAAGGGGCGTGCAGGAGCGTTCGACTACGGCGAAAAGTCATTTCTCGACGACGATCTTGACAATGCGGGTGTCTGGCTGCCGGATCGCGGCGGAAATCTGGCGGGTTACGTTGCCCAGGCCAGGCAGATCAACGGCCCGATAACCTCTTCGCGCGACTGGCCGTGGAACATCCGGTACGATACGCCCGATGGCAGCGAGGACGCCGGCCAGGTCAGCGTTATCTTCCTGACCACACGGACGCAAACCCGCCTGTCGCCCGGCGGACAAGTGCCGCTAGCCGATTCGGGTGGGGCGCTGGCGCTCGATGCAGGACGCAACCTGGCGTTTACGGCGTGCGGCAATCTCGACATCGTCGAAATCGACGGCGCCCGAACCTCCGGCGTCGCGTGTGGAAAGCCGCTGACAAGAGGCACCTATGAGGGGCGGACCTATCTTGTTTCGCGCCACGACGGGGGCGGGGGATACCTGCGTCAGCGCCATCCGGACGTTATCACCCTTGTCGACGCCGGCGCTTTCATTTCCCAGCAGGCCGGCAACGCCCGGGTCCGCGATATCGCGTTGGTCGGCGACGCGCCGAACAATTTCGTCACGGCGCTCGAGAACGGGTTTTATCGCGGCCGCGGATGCGGCCTGGACGGCAACAATCAGGACATCTGCACGACCTTGCAACAAGCCGTGCAGACCGAGTCGCAAGTCCTGCTGACCCGGACGGCAAATATGTTGCGCGATACGCCGGTCAATCCGCCCAAATCAAGCTTCCGCGCAGGGGCTGTCCTGATGGATGGCCGCACCGGCGCGGTCGTGGCTATTCCCAGCTATCCTATGGCCGCGTCTGACCTAAAACCGAACGAGGCGGCCTATCCGTGGCTACAGCCGTGGCTGTCGGAAAATACGAATTTCGTCCGCCTGCCGATCGGGTCGACAGCCAAGATTCCTTTCGCTCTGGCCATATTGCAGAAGTGGCCAGAACTGCGCGGTCTGAAGGTCGAGAACCATGGCGGTCGTGTCGACCGCATCCTCGGCGTCGACCACGATATTACGGACGATGCGCCGGAACTCAGCCCCGATCCAATGGATTTCAGCCATTTCATTCCTTTGTCGAGCAACAAGTTCGCCCGTACCTTGATGATGCTCGCCACCGCCGACGGCGCGGCTGATTACCACCGGAGCTTGACTATGGGGCGCAGTCCGGGGCGCATGGGCAATAACCAGCCGGCCTGGGACGGGTACTCGCTGGGCGGGCGGCGCAGCAACCTGGCGCCCCGGTATCCACGGGGCGACGAGGGGTTGGGCGCGGCGTGGCGCGACAATCTGTGGACCTATTTCTGCGTCGAGCCGACCAGCCTGTCAAAGCGCGGCAGCGGGGGCACCGCGGCTTGCCGCAATCCCGAAGATCTCTCGTCGGCCTGGTTCGCCGGTGGCGACTTCAGCAATTTCGCCGCGCTCAGCCCTTTGTATTTCCAGCCACCGGAGTTGCGTTTCGACAAGGCCGGGCCCGGGACGATCGATGCCTACCTGATGACCATACTGGGCGGTGCCGACTCGCAATGGAGCACTGTCCACCTGGCACAGACCTATTCACGCATCTTCACCGATTGCGCCGTCACGGCGCAGTTCATCAAGGCGCGCCGCGAGCCTGCGGTCTGCAATCAGGGGCTGGGCCTTGATCCAGGCAATCTGCAGGCCGTCCGCGACGGGATGGAAAACACCATCCCCATCGGCACAGCCAAGTATCTTATCGGCAAGACCGGCTTGCCGTCCGCCGACAGCGGCGCCGATGCATTCCATATATACGCCAAGACGGGCACGCCCAATCCGCCGGTCGAACGCTATTTTCCCGGGCTGCGCGCGGCCATTCAGGACGAAAACTGCGTGGTCGTCAAGAACGCCAGGACTTCCCGTCTCAGCCTGAGAGATGCCGAAGGCAAGACGTGCCGCAAGGCCATTCGCCGCGCCGCCCAGCCCGACATCCAGATGTTCAACCGCATGCACGGCATGGGCAGCTATGCCGAGACGGCCGGGACGGACCGTGTCCTGCGTCTCGCGCGCGAGGCCCACTATACGTTGCCGGCCAGTGCCGGTGGGTCGGGAAAGGCGCTGGTTCTTGTCGTCGAGCATCTGCAGAACGGGCGGGTCTGTACCCTGAGTACCCTGGCGATCAATTTCCAGTACTTTAACCATCAGGAGCCAGGGCCGGCGCTGCTCTATGGTGAAAGCCTGCTGCGAGATGCTGCGGTCCACAAATGGCTGATGCGCGATTGCAATGGGTGAGGGTGCGCTGGGCGTGCAGCCTTGCAAATGCATCTGCGCATTCGCTGGATAGAGCGTTGTCTGCGAAGGCACGGGTCACGTCGGTTTAGGTATTGAATTTCAGGACTGTCCGGCCGCCGTCTGCGGCTAAAGGCACACCGCCGCGGGCGTCTCAATTCGGTAAAGCCGTGCGAAGCCCTGATCCGTCACCAGGCACGTGCCGTCGCCGATCGTCCGGTTCTTCATGTCACGATCACCGTCGACCACCAGCACATAGTCGAACCTCGTCCGCCAGTTGCGATCCAAAAAGGCGTCGACACTGGTATCCTCGTTTTTCATGTCTTCGACGGTGCCGAGCAGCCCGCCGCTGACCTCATGCGTGTCATCATAGGGTTCGCGGACCCGCAGCGGCTGCTTGCCGGCTTGAGCGAAGACGGTCGGGACGTAGGCGCCGCGACGCATGACCGCCAGGGTCGGCAGGTGATTGAAGGTCGGCGTCATTCCGCCGACGTAGCGCCCGATGGGCAGCTCGTCCTCGTTATCGACCGAACCCTTGAGCGGCAATACCCGTGCTCCCGATGGGATGAGGTCCATGGCGCGATAAAGCGACGCCACGTCGGCTTGCCGCTGCTGCCAGACATAGGTCAGCCATATCGAACGCGCGCCGACAGCCACCAGCGCCAGAGCGCAAAGAACCGCGGTGGCGTGGGCTTTCAGCGGCGTCCGGCTGAGGTCAATGCCGGGATAGAGGGCGACGGGCATCAGCAGTTGCGCCATCGTCCACAGCCGGACGTCGACCATGCTGGTCGAGCCGATGCCTTGCGGACAGACCAGGCTGAGCAGGAAAAGGACGAGGCCGGCGATGGCCAGGCCGCTGTGCAGCCGCAAGGCTTTCTGGAAATAGGCCAGGGCGACCGGCAGCCACAGGAGGATGAGAAAGACGATATCGAGCGGCAGGCTATAGCTTCGCAGCGGGCCGATGAAGGCCCAGAATATGTGGTCGACATTCATATGCGCCCAGTCGGGATCCTCCCAAACGAGCTGTGGGAAGGTGAAGCCGGCAGGCTCTGTATCATGCCTGAACAGAGCGACACGCAGGCCGATGGCGGCGCCTGCAATGATGAACGGCACTCCGGCCCAGCACAGGCGCCTCGCCAGCCCTGCCCATTGTGTCCGGTCGATCAGCGCAGCCGCCCGGTCCCCGATCGCTATGCCTGCCGTCAGGACGGCATAGAAGAGGGCTCCGAAGGGATGGATCAGGACGACGATCAGGACCTGGCAGCTCTGGCGGGTTACCGTTTTCAGGCGGGTCTGGCCGGCATTGGCGATGTCGAGCCACAGCACAATCAGGGCTGCCCCGAGGCCCAACTGAAAGCTCATGAACCCGGTCAGCAGGACCATGGTCCAGGCGGTCAAGCACAGAAGAATGTGCCAGTACGACAACCGGCCGAACAATCGTCGCGACACCAGCACCGCACCGGCTGCCGGCAGGACGGCGGCGGTGGCGAGAATGATGCGGCCGGTGATTTCGGCGGGAAAGACGACACCGAGGACAGTCGCCATCACGTCCATGCCGATATTGGTCGCGGTCTGGCCCCAGTCGACCTCGAAAAAACGCGACACTGGCGGATGCGTAGCCCCTCCGCTGAGCAGCCAGAAGCGCACCACGTGGTTGGGATAGTCGAGCAGAGGCGGCATGGCGGTCACCAGCACTGGCAGGACGACGATCAGCAAAACGCCCAGCCCCAGAACGCGCGGGAACCTAAAGGCGTTCATTGCCCGACACTCACATTCGCAGGACTGCGTTCCCTGGCGTCGTCCCAGTACCGGATGCAGGCATCGGCGAGCGCTTGCGCCGGATCGATACACACCGGCAGCAGGTCCGATGCAATGGCGCTCAAGCCTATCGGCACTTCGGTGCAGGCCAGCACCAGCCGTTCCGCACCCCTGTCGATCAGTCGGCGCGCGCCGGTCTCCAGCAGCACACCGCCGCGCCTCAGGTCGTTTTCCTTGATGGCGTAGCAGCCGGGAACAAACAGGTCTTCGATTTCGCTGTCTGACTGCACGATGAAATCGATGCCGTTTGACTGGAAGCGCGACTGGTAAAGGCCGGCGTCCAGGGTTCCGCGCGTCGCGATCAATCCGACCTTGCCGCTGTCGGCCGGCAGGGCAGCGATTGTGGCGTCGGCAATGTGTAGGATCGGCGCGGCGCTGGCGGCCTGCAGGTCGTTGAACCAGATGTGGGCCGTGTTGCAGGGGATGATGATGCGCGTTGCACCCGCCGCGTTCAGGCGTTCGATGCCCTCGAGCATGGCAGGCAGAGGTGTAGGGCCAAGGCCAGCCAGGGCCTTTTGCCGATCGGGAATCTGCGGCACGTTCCACACGACTGTCGGCACGTGGTCCTGATCGCGCATGGCCGGCGT
>FSTD01000148.1_pt1 | contig 21655 bp, 18 predicted proteins | sample 1637101 | NCBI WGS metagenome assembly FSTD01 (sample SAMEA3914816, study PRJEB12502) | metagenome | biome: forest; material: soil | place: USA | collected 2011-09-16 | depth 0.3 m | reverse complement strand
TTCGGGAGCTTTCCCGGCGACGTTTCGCACACAATGCCGGTTTCCGCCTCTTCAGAAGCGGAAATGACAGTATCAAGGTTTAACGAACCCGGCTCATTGTTCTGCGGTGGCGACATCCTCGCCCTCCTCAGTCAATTCGGCGCCTTCACCGAGCTCTTCGGCCCCAGAATCTTCGCTTTCGGGGTCTTCGCTTTCGGGGCCTTCGAGGTCCTCGCCTTCAACGTCTTCGTCTTCCGCCTCTTCAACAACCGGTGCCTCGATCCAGCCCAGCGCGATGCGGGCGTTGAGGATCAGGGCCTCGGCATCCTGAAGCGACAGGCTGAAGGATTCGAGCGCACCCGGGACGCGGACGCGTTCGCCGCCGCGCTGCTCGAAACCGCCACGCAATTCGTCGGTGGCAAGATCCGCCACGTCTTCGGCCGTCTTGACGCCGGCCTGGCCGAGCGCAACCGCCATCGGCAAGGTGATGCCCGGCAGGTTCAACACATCGTCCTCGACGCCCAACTCCTTGCGCTTGGCGTCCTGCTCGGCGGCTTCCTTCTCAAGGAAATCACGGGCGCGCGCCTGCAATTCCAGGGCCGTGTCTTCGTCAAAGCCTTCGATAACAGCGATTTCGTTTTCGTCGACATAGGCCAGGTCTTCAACCGACGAGAAACCTTCGGTGACCAGCAGCTGGGCAATAACCTCATCGACATCGAGCGCTTCCTGGAACAGGGCTGTGCGTTCGGCGAATTCCTTCTGGCGGCGCTCGGAATCTTGCGCCTCGGTGATGATATCGACCTGCCAGCCCGTCAATTGAGAAGCAAGACGCACGTTCTGGCCGCGACGGCCGATGGCCAGCGACAGCTGTTCATCTGGCACGACCACTTCGACGCGGTCTTCTTCCTCGTCGAGCACGACCTTCGACACTTCGGCCGGGGCCAGGGCGTTGACGATGAAGGTCGCTTCGTCGGGCGACCACTGGATGATGTCGATCTTTTCGTTCTGCAGCTCGGCGACGACGGCCTGGACGCGCGAGCCGCGCATACCGACGCAGGCGCCGACCGGATCGATCGAGTTATCGTTCGACAGCACGGCCATCTTGGCGCGAGAGCCAGGGTCGCGGGCAACCGACTTGATTTCGATAACGCCGTCGTAGATTTCCGGCACTTCCTGCGCGAACAGCTTGGCCATGAAGCCGCCGTGCGCGCGCGACAGCATGATCTGCGGGCCCTTGGTTTCGCGGCGCACGTCGTAGATATAGGCGCGAATGCGGTCATTGACCTGGAAGGCTTCGCGTGGGATCGACTGGTCGCGGCGCATGATGCCTTCGCCCTTGCCGAGATCGACAATGACGTTGCCGTATTCGACCCGGCGCACCGTGCCGTTGACGATATCGCCGACGCGGTCCTTGAACTCTTCGTACTGCTTTTCACGCTCGGCTTCGCGCACCTTGTGCGTCACCACCTGGCGGGCCATCTGGGTCTGGACGCGGCCGAGCTCGAATGGCGGCAGGACTTCGCTGTATTCCTTGCCGGCAAAAGCTTCCTTGTCGGTCTTAAGCGCATCCGTCAGCGACTGTTGCGCGTATTCGTTTTCGACTTCCTCGTCGTTCACGACTGTGACGATGCGGGTGATCGTCATCTCGCCCGACTTCGGGTCGATGAAGACGCGGATGTCATGGTCGGCGCCGTAACGATTGCGCGCGGCCTTCTGGATCGCTTCCTCGATGGAGGCGATGACTACGGTCTTGTCGATCGACTTTTCGCGCGCGACGGCCTCTGCGATCTGCAGCAGTTCCTGGCGGTTGGCGCTAATCCCGGTGAAGCTCATTTCAGGTCTTCCTCTAGTTATCCGTCTTATTCGTCGTTGGCAGGTGCGTCGTCGTCGAGGTCTTCATCGTCCTCGAAGTCGTCGTCAAAATTTTCGTCTTCATCCTCATCGTCTTCCGGCGGACGATTGGCGCGGGCTTCGGCGCCACGTTTCATCAAGGCATCACTCAGCACGAGCTTGGCGTCGATCACCCAGGCAAAGGGAATCATGGCCGTTTCGGCTTCGTCGTCGAGATTGATGGCGATATGATCGTCCTCGATCCCAGCCAGTATACCACGAAAACGCTTGCGGCCCTCAGCCAGGCGATCAAGCTCGATGCGCGCCTCAAGGCCTTCATAGGTCTCGAAGTCCACCAGGCGCGTCAGCGGCCGGTCGATGCCGGGCGACGACACTTCCAGCATATATTCGCCTTCGATCGGGTCGGCTTCATCCATGTAGGCCGAAACAGCGCGCGACAGGCGGGCGCATTCATTGACATTGATATCGTGGTCGCGCTTGCGCTCGGCCATGATCTGCAGGCGGCGCGCGCCACCGGGCTTGTGCGACCCCATCAGACGCACGCGCACGATATCCAGCCCCAAAGTCTCGGCAATCGGGTCAAAAATCTCAAGCAGCTTTCGGTCTTCAGTGGTCTTGGCGCGCAAAGCTCGGGCTCGTTTTGGCAATAAAAAAAGCGGCGGGCCGGTCAGGGCCGCCGCCGATAAGCCGTTAGGCAATCGGACGATGTGACGCCTATATAGGCGTCTTGTCCAACAAAGCCAAGTTATTTCTGCGGCACCGCGCCGCCGTCCGCGGGCCCTGCCGTTTCGGGCGCCGGGGCGAGCGGGGCCACGGCCTCAGGCTGGCCGAATATGTCGGTATATTCCTCGGCAATCGTCACCGGATAAAGCCTGCCGGTATACATCATCAGGATCAGATAGGCGACGTAAGCGCCTGCGCCCATGGCGATAACGATAAAGGCGCCGCCGAGACGCTTGTTGGTTTTCTTGAAGATGTCGTAGCAGATGCAGCCGATATGGGTGAAAATCGCCAGGATCGCCAGGGCATAGAACGGAATCGTCGCGTACATCCAGCCCGGTGCACTCAGGGTTACAGCGGCATAGTCGAAATTGGTGTCGAGATTGAGAATGAGCCGGCCGACAAAAACCCAGGCGACGTGCACAACGATAAAGATGGCGAGATAGGTGCCGGAAGCGGCCTGAAGCTGATGGATGATGTCTTTCTTCTCGGCCCAGATCTTGCGCGACAGGGCGACGCCGGTGAGAATCTGCACGACGAAGGCCATCATCAACAGCAATTCGACGATCGGGTGGCGGTAGATCAGACGTGCGGCCTCGAGGATCTGCCGATAGGCGGCAACGCCTTCGAGCCCGACCAGATGGATGGCGAAGTGCAGGCAAATGAAGGCAAAAATAAACCCCGCCGTTACCTTGTGCAGCCGCTCCATTGCCCCTCCCCGGGATAATTTCAGGGTTAACAATGTCTTAATGCGCAGCTTAATTCAAGGCCCTAAAAGTTGCAGGTGATTTCAACCGGCCGGACATATCCTGTCACGTGCGCACGAAGTCGAGAAAGACCGGCTTGCAATCGCCGAGGCCCTTGGTTTCGTACCGCGTCGTCAAATGATCGGCCGGAGGCCTATTCCAGTCTGCCTGGCTTTGCGCGATCCAGGTAAAGTCGGCGTTGGCCAGGAAGCGTTGCAACGTCCAGTCGGCGTAGTCGGCCCAGTCGGTGGCGAAACGCACACGGCCGCCACTTTTCAGCACCCGGGCAAAATCGGCAATGGTTTCTGCTTGAATAAAGCGGCGCTTGTTGTGCCGTGCCTTGGGCCAGGGATCGGCAAACAGAATGAAGATGCGGGTTAAAGACCCGTCCGGCAGCTTGTCGACCAAGGGACGCGCGTCATTGCTCAGGATGCGGACGTTCTTGAGATCGGCGTCTTCTATATGGCGCAGAGCCGAACCAACGCCATTGAGAAATGGCTCGCAGCCAATCAGGGTCACGCCGGGATTGCGTTCGGCCTGGCCGGCGAGGTGCTCCCCGCCGCCAAAGCCGATCTCCAGCCACAACTCGCGTCCCGACGCCAGGAGGCCGGGCAGGCTGTCGTCGGTCACGGCGATCTGCGGCAGCAGGGTATCGAACAGGGTCGCCTGGCGAGGCTTTAAGGTGCGCGCCTTGATGCGCCCGAACGAGCGCATCGGCCCCCAGGTTGGCGAAGCTTTTGTATCTTCCGTTGTCATGCCGCGCGCTAATAGAGCAATGCGCCAAACGTGTCAGCACAAAATCCCGGCACGGTCCGCAGGCTTAGTTGAATTCCGCCTTCAGCGCCGCGATCAGATCGGTTTTTTCCCAAGAAAAGCCGCCTTCAGCGTCCGGCGTACGACCAAAATGGCCATAGGCCGTCGTGCGCTCATAGATCGGGCGGTTGAGGCCAAGGTGCATGCGGATGGCGCGCGGCGTCAGATCGCCAAGCAACTGCGGCAGAACCTGCTCCAGCTTTTCCTCGTCAACCTGTCCGGTGCCGTGGGTATCGACATAGAAGGACAATGGACGCGATACGCCGATGGCATAGGAAACCTGCAATGTGCATTTCTTCGCCAGGCCGGCGGCGACGACGTTCTTGGCAAGGTAGCGCAGGGCGTAGGCGGCCGAGCGGTCAACCTTGGTCGGGTCCTTGCCGGAAAAGGCGCCGCCACCGTGGGGCGCAGCGCCGCCGTAGGTGTCGACGATGATCTTGCGGCCGGTCAGGCCGGCGTCGCCGTCGGGTCCGCCGATGACGAAATTGCCGGTCGGATTGACCAGCCACTCGGTATCGGCCGTCACCATGCCTTCGGGCAGGACTTCGAGCGCGTAAGGCTTGATAATCGCTTCGACGTCCGAGGGCGTCAGACCGTCCTTATGCTGGTGCGACACCAGCACCTTGAGAATGCGGCTCGGTACGCCGTTTTCGTACTGCACCGTGACCTGGCTCTTGGCGTCGGGCTCCAGCCGATGCTCCCCGGCATGACGGGCTGCGGCCAAGCGATGCAGAATATTGTGCGACCACTGCAAGGGCGCCGGCGTCAGTTCTTCGGTTTCGTCCGTCGCGTAACCGAACATGATGCCCTGATCGCCCGCCCCTTCGTCCTTGTTGTGGCCCGCATCGACGCCTTGCGCGATATCACCGGACTGGGCGTGAAGGTGGCAGGCGTAATCAGCCATGGCCCAATGAAAGCCCTTTTGGGCATAGCCGATCGTTTTGACGGCGTGGCGGACCTTGTCTTCGAGACCGTTGATGATGTCGCTGATTTCATCGTTATTGGCGCGGACCTCGCCGGCAAGGACGATGCGGTTTGTCGTCACCAGGGTTTCGCAGGCGACCCGCGCTTCCGGATCGCGCGACAGGAAGGCGTCGACAACCACGTCCGATATGCGATCGGCGACCTTGTCCGGATGACCTTCGGAAACGCTTTCGGACGTGAAGATATAGGAAGGACGCATCGGTCGGATCTCACCAGGGCTGGAGTTGGCCATAAGCATATAAAGATATGTTTATATGAGCAAGAAGTTTAATTGGATCATTTGCCCTGATCCATTGCCGACTCCCTGGCCAAGCACGCAAAAAACCTCGCGCCGAGACGCGAGGCTAGTGATTGGTCCTGTCACTGGATGTCAGTGCGCTTCGTCGTCTTCGGCGAGCGCACGCACCAATTCGAGAATACGCCGGCGGTGCTTGGCGCTCTTGATGCGCGGGAAGGCCTCAGCCAGTTCGATCCCCTCCGTCGTCATCAGGAAGCCGTGCACGAACTGCTCGGATTGGGACTCGGAGAAGCCTTCGACGGCCTCGGTTTCGCCGTAACCTTCAAAGAAGTAGGCCACCGGCGCCTTGAGAGCGCGAGAAATTTCATAAAGTTTTGAGGCGCTGATGCGATTGGAACCGCGTTCGTATTTCTGCACCTGCTGGAAAGTCAGATCAATCGTATCGGCCAGGCCTTCCTGGCTCATGCCGAGAAATTTACGCCGCATCCGGACTCGCGCGCCCACGTGTAAGTCAACCGGGTTCGGGCCGCGGTCGGTTTTTGAAATGTCGTTCAAGTTTCGCCTCTACGCTTTTTTTTTAGTCAACCGAAAATCAGAAATCGCCCCACTACTTGATACGTAGTGAGGTGGCAAAAACGTTTGCGGCTGACGCATTTGTGATCGTTATCTCAAAAACCGATTACTCGGTTTTTTTTGATTATGGGTACAAGACGTTCAAATGCCATAAGAATCAAGTAAAAAAAAGTTAGAAATATGACAAAGCTGTAACGCAGGGTTGAGTAAGCGGTAAGCTTTGCTGCCGACGGTATAGTTAAATCAAGGTAACCGCGCTGGCCCAGATCTAATATTTTCCCGCGAACTACACGCCCAAGCGGATCAACCAAGACGGATATTCCCGTCGGGGTTGACCTTACCATTGGAAGTCCCTCTTCTATAGCTCTGTAACTTGCAAGATTAAGATGCTGCCGTGGCCCGGTCGTCGGACCAAACCAGGCATCGTTTGATATATTTACAATCCACCTCGGTCTTTTTGGGTCGCTGTCCGAAGTATATGAAGTCATGTCCAAACTGGGGAAAATGCCCTCGTAGCAAATCAACGGTAAGAAACGCGGAATATTGTTAAATTTTACCGAGTGGGTTCGCGCACCCGGAGTAAATCCGTCATCAAAATGTGTCAATGCTTTCACACCGAGGTGGCTTAAAACACCCGTAAAGGGTGTAAATTCGCCAAATGGAACCAGCTTATACTTGTTGTAGAAGCCATCGACGACGGTCATTTTACCGGATTGGTGCATCACCATCATCGAGTTTCGCCAAACCGATCGGCCGGCACCGTCACCGTCGGTACGTGACACGCCCATGATCAGTGACTGATTGTCACGGAGCATGGTTGTCAGCACCGGCGCGGTCCACGACTCATTGGAAAACAGATCATCCGCGGAAGCCGGCAGCGCCCCTTCGGGCCAGATAACGATCGACGGCGCGGACGCGTCGCGTTGGAGGGGTTGCAGGATAAGGCTTGGTTGGGTCGTCTCGGGCCATGCGACAAATCCGCCGCCCGGCCGTGACGGGGCCTTCGTCATGGCGACATAGTCGGTAAAGATGCGGTCAAACGAGCCGAGCGTCCATTTGGCGCGCTGCCCGACATTGGGCTGGATAATGCGTACAACCAGGGACGTCGTACCGACGGTCGTCGTCATCAACCGGGTTTCACCGATCGCGAAGCACCCCGCCCACAAGCCAAGCCCGAGCAAGACAGGCCACCAGCCCTTAAGGCCATTTTGCGGACGCACCACGGCAAGCCCGCAAAAGATCACCACCGTTATAAAGCCGAGGCCATAGACGCCGACGAAGGCCGCCATCTGAGACATGGCAAGACCAGCCTTCCAGGTTGCACCGGAGGGATCCCAGGGAAAACCCGACAGGATCGTGCCGCGCAGGATCTCGAAGATTGAGAACAAGCAGGCAAAATGCAGGAAGCGATGCTGTCCAGCGGGCCGGAATACACGGTAAAGGAGGGCAAAGGCACCCCAGAACAGAGCAATCCCAGCTGGTAACAGGGTCGCAGCGAACGGCGCCATCCAGCCGTAGGTTTCCTTATCGACGAGGAAGGCCTCGGCAACCCAGAAACAACTGACAAAGAAATAGACAAACCCGGCCAGCCAGCCGGCTACATAAGCCGCGTGCCTTGGCCGCGGGCCCAAGTCCTGCTCCAACGTAAACAACAAAAGCGCATAACCGAGAAGGCCGGGGATAAAACCGAAAGGCGGTTGCGCAAAGCCGATCAGGGCGCCGGCTAGTATAGCCAGAAAAAAAGCTCGCCAAGGCACGGTGGCCGCCCATGCTCGTATCGGCAACACCAGCCTTTTATTGAGCCAATTCCGGGCTGCTTCAATCATCGGCCGGCTGAAGCTCATCGGTTTCGGGACTGCGCAGATGCAGGCGCACGCGCTTGATGCGGCGGGCATCGGCATCGACCACTTCGATATCGTAACCCGCCCCCGGATAGGGCACGACCTCGCCGCGTTGCGGCACGCGCCCGGCGAGGACCGTCACCAACCCTGCCAGGGTGTCGATTTCTTCCTCGGAATCTTCGGGCATCAGGCTGTGACCGAGTTTTTCTTCCAGCGTGGCGAGTTCGACGCGCCCGTCGGCCTCGATCTGGCCATTGGGCAGCTGGCGAATATCTTCGTCACCCTCGTCGTCATATTCGTCGTCGATATTGCCGACCACGGCCTCGATCAGATCTTCCAGCGTCACCAGACCGTCGGTGCCGCCGAACTCGTCGATGACCAGCGCCATGTGGATGCGCTGGGCCTGCATGCGCAGCATCAGCTCGGACGTCGTCATCGAAGACGGCACATAGAGAACTTCACGACGCAGGCGGTGCAGGACGGGCTCCGCCCAGTTGGGCGCGGCCCGGCCTGGTTCCGGCGCCAACAGCTTCAGCACGTCCTTGATGTGGACGACGCCCACCGGATCATCGAGGCTTTCGCGATAGATCGGCAAGCGCGAATGTTCGCTTTCGACACAGATGCTGACGACTTCGGCCAGGGTCGAGTCGAGTTCGACGGCGATAATGTCGACGCGCGGCGTCATGACGTCGGCGACATTCAGGGATTGAAAGGCGCGGGCGTGATCGACAAGCTGCGTTGCGGCGTTACGCTCATCGACGGATATGGAGGGGTCTTCCGTCTTGTCAGGGTCTTTGCGGCGGAGGCCGAAAAATGCCAGCAGGCCCGGTTTGCGATCTTCGCCTTCAGCCATTCACGCTGTCCTGTGCGTAAGGGTCCGGCACGCCAAGACCCTTCAAGATGTCGCGTTCGAGAGATTCCATCCGTTCCGCCTCACCGTCGGTCTGATGATCATAGCCCAATAAATGCAAAGCGCCATGGACGGATAGATGCGTAACGTGATTTTTAAGTGACTTGCCTTGCTCGGCAGCCTCGCGCACGCAGGTTTCCAGCCCGAGCGCCATGTCGCCCAGGTGTTCGAGCACGCCCTTGATGCGCATTGACTTCGGCGCCGGGAAGCTCAGAACGTTGGTGGCCTTGTCCTTGTTGCGGTATTCGGCATTGAGCGAGCGCATTTCGGCGTCATTGCACAGAAGCACGACGACGTCGGCCTGATCCTTGAAATTGGCGGCTTTCAGGGCCGCCGACACGCCGGTTTCCACCACCGCCTGGACATCAGGCAGGGCATCCAGCCAACCGTCTTCCTCGACTTCGATATCGATCAGCGGTTCCATCAGCGGGCGTCCCCGAAGGCGTTCTTGTGTTCGTTGTCGTAGGCGCGGACGATGCGCGCCACCAGTTCGTGGCGGACGATGTCTTCGGCGCTCAGTTCAGCCACACCGACGCCCTTGAGCTGGCCCAGCAGGCCAACGGCATGGGTCAGGCCGCAATCGCCGCGGTTGGGCAGGTCGATCTGCGACGGGTCGCCGGTGACGACCATTTTCGAGCCTTCGCCGAGACGCGTCAGGATCATTTTCATCTGCATGCGCGTGGTGTTCTGGGCTTCGTCGATGATGACATAGGCGTAGGACAGGGTGCGGCCGCGCATATAGGCGAGCGGCGCGACCTCGATTTCCTTGGTCTCACGCTTCTTGGCCAGAACTTGCGCGCCGAGGATATCATCGAGCGCGCCCCAGATCGGCGTCAGATAGGGGTCGATCTTTTCGTTGAGGTCGCCGGGCAGGAAACCCAGGCGCTCGCCGGCTTCGACGGCGGGCCGGGTGATGATAAGCTTATCGACGCGGCCCTTCAGCAATAGCGACACGCCATGGGCCACAGCCAGAAAGGTCTTGCCGGAGCCTGCGGGGCCAAGAGCAAAGACCATGTCCTTGTCCGCCAGTTCTTTCAAGTAAGCAGCCTGGCCGGCGGTCTTGGCGGCGATGGCGCCGCGGCGGCCCATGACGATGGTGTTGCGCGAGTCGTTGACGACAGTTGACGTCGCGCCCTCGATATCGCTGATTTGCGGCTGTTCGATCAGGTGGCGGACGTCGACTTCGGTGATGTCCACGCCCTGGTCGTAAAGCTCCGCCAGGGCGAGGATGACGGCGCGGGCCTTGTTGCGCACGCGCGATTCCCCCGAGACGATGACGCCACCGCCCGGCATTTCGATCAGCACCTTATAGGCGCCCTCGATCATGGCGAGGTAGCGTTCCGACGGACCGGCGATCGCCAGGACGCACGCGTCGGACAGGGCGATAAAGTCTTCTTTTGTCGTGGCCAAGGCCTAGATCTCCACCGGCGCCAGTAGCGCGCCCTGCAAGGAATTATTGCCCGACGCCGTGATCTTTACCGGCACGATCTGACCCATCAGCGAGACCGCGTCTTCGACATAGACCGATTGCAGGTAGGGGCTGCGGCCGATGGCCTGATCGCCGAAACGGCCCTTCTTCTCGAACAGGATCGGCAGGGTGCGGCCGACCAGCCCTTCCTTGAATGCCTGTTGCTGTTCGATGAGCAGGCCGTTCAAGGTTTGCAGGCGTTCGTCGGCGACGTGTGCCTCGACCTGGTTCGGCATAGACGCGGCGGGCGTGCCGGGACGCGGCGAATATTTGAACGAGAAGGCCGAGGCGTGACCGACCTGGCGGACGAGGTCAAGCGTGTCTTCGAAATCCTTGTCGGTCTCGCCCGGGAAGCCGACGATGAAATCACCGGACAGGGCGATATCCGGACGCGCTGCCTTGATGCGGGCGATCAGTTCGATATAGGCGCTGCGGCCGTGCTTGCGGTTCATGGCGCGCAGGATCTTGTCCGAGCCGGACTGCACCGGCAGATGCAGATAGGGCATCAGTTCAGGCAGATCGCGGTGCGCCTCAATGAGGTCGTCGCCCATGTCGTTCGGGTGCGAGGTCGTGTAGCGCAGGCGGTCTATGCCGTCGATTTCGGCCAGGGCGTACATCAGCTTTGCCAGCGTCGACTGGGCGCCTGCATCCACGCCGTTATAGGCGTTGACGTTTTGACCCAGAAGCGTGACTTCGCGTACGCCCTTGGCGGCCAGGGCGCGCGCCTCGTCGAGTATAGAAGCCACGGGGCGGGACCACTCGGCGCCGCGCGTATAGGGCACGACGCAGAAGGTGCAAAACTTGTCGCAGCCTTCCTGGACGGTTAGGAACGCCGTCGGACCGGTGACTTCGCGTTCAGCCGTCAAGGCGTCGAACTTGGCTTCCGGGGCAAAATCGGCGGCCAGGCGTTCGCCCTTGGAGCGGTGTGTGCGCGCGATCAGTTCCGGCAACTGGTGATAGGCTTGCGGGCCGATGACCAGGTCGACCGCGGGGGCGCGGTTCATGATTTCCTTGCCCTCGGCCTGGGCCACACAGCCGGCGATGGCGATCGTCATGCGGCCTTCACCGCGCGCTTCCTTCTCTTCGCGCATCTCCTTGAGGCGGCCGATTTCGGAATAGACCTTCTCGGATGCCTTTTCACGTATATGGCATGTATTGAGCAGGACGAGGTCGGCCCCTTCGGGGCGGTCGGACATCTCATAGCCCAGCGGACGCAGGATATCGGCCATGCGTTCGCTGTCATAGACGTTCATCTGACAGCCATAGGTCTTGATGTGTAGACTTTTTTTGCGCTCAGGTGCCGCGCGGGCTCCTCGCATAAGCTCGGGCGCACTGTCGTGCTTGCCGTCGCCCATCGAGATGGGCGACGGAGTCTGAGCTTCATCGTTTATACGGGTGGACGTAACGTGTTCGTTCATCGGGGCCTTATGACCGCTAAAGCCGAAAAAAGCAATAAGTTGCAGGGGTCGAGACCCTTTGCCCCGAATGATTTACTTCTCTTCGCCCATGGGGACGGCGTAGAGTTCGAGCTTGTGGCCGACCAGCTTGTAACCCAGCTTTTCGGCCAGGGCTTCTTTCATCTTCTCGATCTCGGCGTCGAAAAATTCGATGACTTCACCGGTCTTGATGTTGATCAGGTGGTCGTGGTGATCGTCGCCGGCCTGCTCGTAGCGCGAACGGCCGTCGCCGAAGTCGTGGCGTTCGACAACGCCAGCCTCTTCGAACAGGCGGACCGTGCGGTAGACCGTCGCCAGGGAGATATGCGGATCGACGGCGTGCGCGCGGTTATAAAGCTCTTCAACGTCTGGGTGATCTTCGGCCGACGACAGGACGCGCGCCACGACGCGGCGCTGGTCGGTCATGCGCATACCTTTTTCGATGCACTGCTTTTCAATGCGATCCATGCTGTGACCTCCGTCGTCTTGAAGCACTGTAAATGTAAGGCGTTGCTTAAGATAGCGCAAGTCTTAGTATGTGGCCGTCCACGGGAACACCAGATTTGCGGCTGTAGTAGGCTTTGCGCAAACCTGCACGCACAAATCCACACGCCCGGTAAAGGGCAAGCGCCGCATCGTTGTCGACAGCCACCTCAAGAAACAGGGCCTCGATGCCTTCCTCGCGCAAGGCTGCAATCACATGATCGAGAAGCGCGCGGGCATGCCCCCGCTTCTGCTGTGCCGGGTCGGTTGCCAGGGTGAGGATTTCCCCCTCCCCCGCTACTACCGATAAGGCGATAAAGCTGGCGATGGCATCTGCGGTAAAAAGAGCATAAATGCGGTGGTGCGGCTTGACGATCAGGTCGGTGAAAACACCCGTACTCCAGCCATGGTCAAAGCATTGGGCGTGGATCGTCTCCAGTTCAGCCGGGGCGGTATCGAGGCGGCGGATCATGCCGTGATCGAGATGATGCCGCGCGTCGAGGCAATGGCGTCGGCGTCGCGCATATAAAGCGGGGTCAGGTCGTCGTGGCCGCCAGCAAGGGTCAGGGCATTGAGCGTTGCCAGGCTGGGCCAAGGCTGGTCGAAGATCCTGGTGCCGTCACCGATCAGATGGGCGCCGGGTCCGGTCAGGAGGTCGGTATGCACGTCGTCGCCGGCCTTGATCGATTGCGGAGTCCCCTGCCCGTTCGGTCCGAAGGATTGGATGTAGATGCTACCGCGGCCGCCGTCGATCACGGCCGTGCGGCTTTTGCCCGTGAGGTCGGGGTGATGGCCAAGGGCTTCGAGCGTGCCTATGCCTTGCAGGTTCAAGCCGAGGCCGGTCGCCAGTCCCTTGGCAAACGAAAGCCCGACACGCAGGCCCGTGAACGAGCCGGGTCCAAGAGTCACACCGATATGGGTGAGGTCGCGCGGGCGGACACCGGCCTGATCGAAGGCATCGGCGGCCATTGGTCCCAGGCGTTCCTGATGGCCGCGCTGCATGGGCTCAGAAATGGCGAAGAGCGGCTGGCTGTCGCGGAAGATGCCTACGCTGCAGGCGCCTAACGAAGTGTCGATGACGAGGGAGAAACTCAGAGGACGGCCTCGATCTGCTTCACCTCGGGGACGTAGTGCTTCATCAGGGTTTCGACGCCCTGACGCAGGGTCGCTGAGGACGACGGGCAGCCCGAGCAGGCGCCGCGCATATGCAGGTAGAGCGTGCCGGAATCCATGTCGAAGCTTTCGAATTCGATATCGCCGCCGTCCTGGGCCACGGCCGGGCGGACGCGGGTGTCGAGCAGATCCTTGATCTCGGCAACGATCTGGCCGAGTTCGCCTTCGTAGACCATTTCGGTCTTGACAGTCGTCTCGCGCAGGATCGGTTGGCCGGAGGTGTAGAAGTCCATGATGGCGGCCAGGATCGGCGCCTTGAGCTGGGCCCAGATCAGGCTTGAGTCCGGATCGCGACGGACGGTCAGGAAATCGCTGCCGAAGAACAGGGCCGAGACGCCGTCGATGCCGAACAGGGCTTCGGCCAGGGGCGATGTATTGGCCTCGTCCTTCGAGGCGAATTGTTTCGTGCCGGTTTCGAGCACGACCTTGCCGGGCAGGAACTTGATGACGTCGGGATTGGGCGTGGCTTCGGTCTGGATAAACATGGCTTTACTCTGGGGTGCGGTCACCTCAGGCGTAGATGGGCGCTACTGCGAAAATTGGCAAGGGTTTTGTGTTTTGCGGCCGTTGTCTTGCCTGCAAAAATGGACGCCCAAAGGCCTGTTTTTTGAGCGGATTTTAAGGTGATAAGTTAAAATAATTCAATAATATAGTTGGATTTCCCCATTTTGGGGAAATGCACACAAATGTCGAAAAGTTGCAAATTTGCGTCGCTAACCCGCTGGAAAGCCTGATTAAGTGTGTCTAATCAATGTCATAGCACGCAGGATAGTGTTCATGCGGCACGGCTGCGAGTCCGCCCCCCGCATCCAGGCAGCAAGCTGACGTCGTGCGGCTCCCCTCCCCACGATCTACTATGTTTTGGGGTATCGACCGAGCCGCTCGCAGGAAGGAATTGGAAGCTTCGTTTCCTCACCATTGAAAAGCAAGAAACCCCACCACCACGACCACGAAGAATGGTCGCGGTCCACCTCCCCATCAAAGATGGGGAGGTGCAAGAAAGGAGGGCTAGAGTTTGCCGACCCATTCGCGCAGGACGGCGTTGACGATTGTCAGCTTGGCGAAGCTCCAGCCGCCTGTTGTCATGTCCAGCATCATCTGTTGCAGCGGTTCGATCAGGGCCTTGTTTTCGGCTTCCCAGCTTTGAGCGATCATCAGCGGGCTTTCGTCGGGCGTCATGCGCGACATCATGGCCTTGATGACCATTTTCTGTTCGGCGCGGACGTCTTCGATCAGGCGGCGGGTGGCCATGCGGTCCCACGGATCGTTGCTGGCCAGCTGGCCGGCGCCTTCCGACAGTTTCTCGAAGCCAAAGTGCTCGCCGGTCAGGAAGTAGAGCTCCGCCGTCTTGTCGAGCGGTTTTTTGGGTCCGGCGGCCAGGTCGATGATGTCGCTGGCGTGGTGCAGAGCGGTCAGGCCGGCGATCTTGCGCGCCAGGGCTTCGGGCGCACCCAGGCCGGTCAAGAGCGTGACGCGGGCGTCGATATTACCGCGCGTGGTATCGTTGAGCATGGACGGATCGAGCGCCAGCAGCGATTTCACGCCGTCGGCATAGGGCGCAATCATGTCTTTCAGGGCGTGGGGTTGCGAGGCGAAGCGGCGCGCCATCCAATAGGTCTGGTGGCGGACAAAGCCGGCCAGTTCGCGGTAGAGGGCATTCTGGGCCGCCGCCGGCGCCTTATTGTCGAGCGCGTTGATTTCGCCCCACAGGGCCTTGATGCCGAACAGCTGGCGCGTGGCCTCGAATGCCAGGACGAAACCGGCCGTATCGACGCCGGCGCCGCGCATGACGCGCGAGGCAAAGCTGGGGCCGCCGAGATTGACGATATCATTGGCCAGGACGGTGGCGATGATTTCGCGGTAGAGGCGGTGGCCGAGGATGGCGTCCTTGTATTGATGCAGCGCGGCCGGGAAATAGGTGATGGCAACGGACTGGAAGTCGGCGTCGTCGGGCGCGGTCGAGGCGACGATGTCGTCGAACAGGACGAGCTTGCCGTAGGCGGTGGTGACGGCGAGTTCCGGGCGGTAGAGGCCGTGGCCCTGGCCGCGGCGCGCCTCCAGCGCGGAATTGGACGGCAGGCCCTCGACCTTGCGGTCGAGCTTACCGCGTTTTTCCAGGCCGGTGATGAATCCTTGCGCGGCGGTGTTGTCGTCGGCCGCCGTGGCTTCCTGAAGACTTAAGGCCAGGGTCTGGTCGTAATTGTGCTTGAGGACGTGGCGCGATACGTCGTCGGTCATGCTGGCCAGGAGCTTGTCGCGCGCATCGAGAGTCATGCTTCCCGCGGCGACCATCTTGCCGAGCAGGATCTTGATATTGACCTCGTGGTCGGAGCAGTCGACGCCGGCCGAATTGTCGATGGCGTCGGTATTCAGACGCACGCCGCGTTCGGCGCAGGCTATACGGCCGGCCTGGGTCATGCCGAGATTGGCGCCTTCACCGATCACTTGTGCGCGGACATCGGTCGCGTCGATGCGGATGGCGTCGTTGGCCTTGTCGCCGACGTCGAGGTGCGATTGCGCCGGCGCCTTGATGTAGGTGCCGATACCTCCGAAATAGAGCAGCTCGACGCGGGCTTTCAGGATGGCCTGCATCAGGTCGAAGGGCGATACCTCGTCGGCGTCGAGATCAAGCAGGGCCTTGATTTCCGGCGACAGAGGGATCGATTTCTGGCTGCGCGAGAAGATGCCGCCGCCCTGCGAGATCAGGTCCTTGTTGTAGTCCTGCCAGCTGGACCGCGGCAGGGCGAACATGCGGGCGCGTTCGGCAAAGGCCTTGGTGGCGTCGGGGTTCGGATCGATGAAGATGTCGCGGTGGTCAAACGCCGCCACAAGGCGCGTTTCCATCGACAGCAGCATGCCGTTGCCGAAGACGTCACCGGACATATCGCCGACGCCGGCGACAGTAAAGGCCTGCGTCTGGATATCCTTGCCGATCTCGCGGAAGTGGCGCTTGACGGCTTCCCAGGCACCCTTGGCGGTGATGCCCATGACCTTGTGATCGTAACCGACCGACCCGCCCGACGCGAAGGCGTCGCCGAGCCAGAAGCCGTAATCGGCCGAGACACCGTTGGCGATGTCGGAGAAGGTCGCCGTGCCCTTGTCGGCAGCGACGACGAGATAGGGGTCGGGCGCATCCCAGCAGACGACGTTTTCCGGCGCAATCGTCTTGCCGTAAGCATCGATATTATCGGTCAGGTCGAGGAGGCCGCTCAAGAAGGTCTTGTAGGCGCGGACGGCCTCGGCCTTGACGGCGTCGGGCGTGCCGTTGCGCGGCAGCATCTTCGGAAAGAAGCCGCCCTTGGAACCGACCGGCACGATGACCGCGTTCTTGACCTGCTGGGCCTTGACGAGACCCAAGACCTCGGTGCGGAAATCGTCCTTGCGGTCCGACCAGCGCAGGCCGCCGCGAGCCACGGGACCGAAGCGCAGATGGACGCCTTCGACGTGCGGCGCCCAGATGAAGATTTCGCGGTAGGGCTTGGGTTCGGGCAGGTCGGCGAGTTCGCGGCTGGCGACCTTGAACGAGATATAGCCTTTTTCCGCACCCGCAGCGTCGGTCTGGAAATAGTTGGTGCGCTGGGTGGCCGAGACAAGGGCGTAAAGACGACGAAGGACGCGGTCGTGATCGAGGCTGGCGACCTTTTGCAGCAGGGTTTCGATTTGTTGCCTGGCCTCAGTGACCTGCGGTTCGCGCGACACCGTATCCTTGATGCCCAACGCAAATTTCAGATTGAAGAGGTTGAGCAAGGCCTCGGTCACTTCGGGATTTTCGCGCAGAGCGGCCTGCTGCACATCGGGGCTGGGGTCGAGTCCCGACTGGACGCGGTAGCGGCACAGGGCGCGCAACAGCGCCACTTCGCGCCATGACTGGCCGCTCAGCGCCAGGGCGTTGAAGCCGTCGCTTTCTGTCTTGCCGGCCCATAGCGCGAGGATGGTTTGCTCGAATTCGTGGCTGAATTGCGAGAAGTCGGCGTGGCCTTCGGGCAGCTGGATGATGAATTCGTGGACCCAGAAGCAGCCCAGGGCCCAGGATTTGACGTTGAAGCCGTATTCCTCGAGCGTCTTGAGGCCCATGTGGTCGAGGACCGGCAGGATATCGGACAAGGGAATAGCGCGGTCGGCGCGGGTATAGAGCTTGAAGCAGAAGATCGACGACAGGTCTTCCAGGCGTTGATAGGCGCGCAGATTGACCGGGGCTTCCGGCGTCAGGTTGCTCAGGTAATTGGTATCGATGACGGCTTCGGGGATATCGAAGCGTTCCTGGTAACCGACCGGGAAGGCCCGCGCCCATTCCATCCAGTTGACGCCGTCGTGCGGCAAGGCAAGGCGCGCCATGAAGTCTTCTTCGTGGACCAGGGCGTCGATCTTTTGTGGCCACGAGCGGACGATGTTTTCGATGTCGGCTTCGACGTCGCCGATGTCCGGGTCGAAATGATCGCCGGGCGTAACACCGATAATATAGTGGATACAGGAGAGCAGGGATTCGGTGATGTAGGGGTAACAGGCGCTGACGCGGCCGAGATAGGCATTGGCGAGGATGTCGCCGGCCTGTTTCTGCATCTGCGACTGATAGAGTTCACGCGGGATATAGAGCAGGACCGATATGAAACGATCGAAGGGGTCACTGCGCGTGAACAGCTTGACCCTCGGCCGGTCGGACAGATGCAGGATGCCGCGTGAGATGCGCAGCAAGTCGTCCCCCGTCATCTGGAACAGTTCGTCGCGCGGATAGGTCTCGATAATGTTTTTCAGGCGCTTTTCGTTGTAGCCGCCGTTGAGGCCGAGTGCGCGGGCATCATCCAGAACCTGCAGGGCCTTTTTGCGGATCAGGGGGACCTCGAAAGCCGGGCGGTCATAGGCTTCACTGGTGAACAGGCCGATAAAGCGGACTTCGCCCGACGGCAGGCCGTCCTCGCCGTAGCGCTTGATGCCGATATAATCCATGTAGACGCGGCGGTGGACGCGCGACTTGATATTGGCCTTGGCCACAGTCACGGGCTCGGAGTTGACGAGCTGGGCCAGGATCTGGCGATTGAGGACGGCGGGTTCCGAGGTGCGGCGCAGGACGCCACGGCTGGCGTCGCGCAGGATTCCGAAGCCTTCCTGCAGCTGGTTTAGCGGCGCTTCCTGGGCGTAGGAGCCGTCGGGCAGGCGCGGGTAGTTGTAGCCGCGGGCGCCGATGAAGACGAAACGGTTTTCATCGATCCATTTCAGGAAGGCGATATCTTCGTCGAGTAGGGCGGGATCGATCTTGGCGGCCTTGTTGCCACGCAATTTTTCGAGATCGGCGATTTCTTCGGCGAGCAGGCGCTGCATGCGCGGGAAGTCGCGCACGGCCAGCTTCAGGTCGTTGAGGCTCTGGTCGATGCCGTCGAGGACCTGGGTATGCTTGTCGGTATTCTGGCGTTCGATGAAGACGAGCATCATCGATTCCGTGCCGGCGTCGGCGGTGGTGCCTTCCTTGTTCAGACGCGCGCCGGCGGCGTCGCGCCACACGGTCACCACCGGGTGGAACATCGAGCGGATCGACAGGCCCTGGTCGATCAGCTCGCCCATGACGGTTTCGACGATGAAGGGTGAATCGCTCTGGACGATTTCGACGACATCGTAATTGGTCTGTTCGCCGCGGCTGGTCGTCAGGGGGCGGATACGGCGGCGCGTTTCGGTGCCATTTTCGCGTTTTTCGCCATAGACCCAGAAATCGGCGATGACGCGGTTGAGGTCGGCGAGCGACAGGTCGGGCAGTTCTTCGGGGTCGAGGTCTTCGAGGATCTGGGTGAGATAGGTCTTCTCGAAGCTCAGCAGGGCATCGCCGGTTTTTCCGAGGACCGCGGCGAAGGCCTTGACCAGGGTTTCGCGCGAGGCGCGCCCGCTCAGGTCGCTGCCGGGGGCTTTCGTGATGTCATCCATGTGCGTACCCAATTCTTTCCCTCTGTACGGACGCCGGCCTGTGGCTGGCTGCGCCCCGCTGTCTCTTTTTAGGGGCGCGCCGCTTTTATAGCGTTCGTTTATCGCGCCAATTTCTTAATAAAGGCCCATTTTTTACCTATCGCAATCCGTGCGAAAGCTTTTCGCGATCTGCAGCAAAACATTGCGATAAAACAAAAAACACGAAATAAAATGCCGCCGTTTCAGGTACATCGTGCTCGAGCCCGTCGTGGTTAACGACCGTGTTATGGTCTGCGGTTTAGCACCAAGTCGCCGGGGCATAAAGTTAGATAAAGTTGCCTAAGTAACAAATCGCAAAAAAGCCGCCGGCCCAACGAGGACCGGCGGCTTTTCGGCGGCGCCTTTCATGGGGAAAAAGGCGGCGTCGTTTCAGGACTGCGCGGTTCGGGCTCCATGGGGCAGAGCGGTGCCGGGCGCATATCTGCTTTATCTGACCACAGGTTCAAGGACGTTGGTCGTCCGGAACCCGGCGGCCGGGCACCGAGAGAGACGGTGTCACAGTCACAAAACTATCATTTTAGGCGAGTTGCGACCATAGATATTCCCATCACAGTTGTGTGACGCTTGTAGCGGTGCACAGGCACGAACTGGCCAGCGATGACGTTAGGTTTGATTTACCGGCAAGCTGTGCGCTCGTGGCTGTACCCCTCCGGCGAGACAAGCTCGCCACCTCCCCATTCATGGGGAGGAGAAGGTAATAGCTGTTACGTCATAGCGGCTGAGACTTAGAAATTTGTCGGCGATTAGACTCAATTTTAAGCTTTTTCCTTTACCGTAAGACCCATGTTAGAGCCTGTTCTCGCCCTCATCGCCTGGTCCCTGGTTATGCTCGTCTGGCTTTACGTCCAGCGGCTGCCGGCCCTTGTGCGCTACGTCACGACCGAAGAGCATCTGCAAAGCGGCGAAGTGGCGCGGCGCTTGCCGGCCAATGTGCAATGGCCCGCCGACAACTATAATAACCTGCTGGAACAGCCGACCCTGTTCTACGCCCTGTGCCTGGGCATGTATTTCATGGGCAATACGAGCTTCGCGCTGGAATATTTCACCTGGCTCTATGTCTGCCTGCGCGTCATGCATTCGCTGGTGCAGGCACTCACCAATATCGTCGTCATCCGCTTCGGGTTGTTTATCGCCAGTTCCGGGGTCTTAGGCGTGATGTGCGTTCTGGCGTTTCAGCTCACGCTGAACCACCATTCCCTCCCCTACTAAATCACACCTTATTGAGCCACAAACGGCACGATCCGGTACATATGTAATGTGTGCTTGATGCGGCCGGCTTCGGTCCCTGCCCGCTCGCCGTGGCCGACGTAGAGGTCGGCGCGGATATTGCCCTTGATCGCTCCGCCGGTATCGAGGCCGGCGACCAGCCGCTGATAAAGCGGGAAGGCGCCGTTGAGGCTGCCGGCATTGGCGTCGATCCAGAACAGATCGCCGAGATCGTGAAAAGACGGATCCATGGCGATCGCCGAGCCCGGCGGCAGAGGCACGCCGGCGGCACCCAGGGGCTCCGTCTGGTTCGGCTGGATGGCGAAGAATGCGTAACGCGGATTGGCGTTCATGACGTCGGTAGCTTCCGGGCCGCGATGCGCCGCCAGCCAAGCGTGGATGTTGTCGCCCGATGTCTGGTTCTTTTCGAGCAGGCCGCGATCGACCATGACCTTGGCGATACCTACGAACGGCAGGCCGTTGTCGGCGGCATAGGCGGCATAGACGCGCTTGCCGTCGGGCATGTCGAGGAAGCCTGAGCCCTGCAGCTGCATATAGAAATAGTCTTCCGGACGCATGTAGTAGCCGGTCGTTACCGGCATCTGCTCGATTTCGGCGCGGCTGTAATAGGGTACATAGGTGTCGCCGACTTTTCGCGCTGCGACCTTGGTTGCGGTTTGCGGCGGGGTCATTTGCGAACCGGCGACGACGACCAGGTCGGCGGGGCGGGGCCGTACCGGCTGGGCAAACTCGGCGTCCGGCAAATAGGCGGCAGGATAGTCGGGGACGAAATAGCCGGTCAGGGTCCCCTGCCCGTCCAGCGGTTCGACCTGGAGATTGCGAACGAGAAAGTCCTTGATCTCGGCCGGCGAATTGAAGTCGCGGCTGGCGATGGCCGTGCACAGGGTGGCGTATTGCCGGCCTTTTTTGTAGGTGCAGGTGCTGCGCAAGGCCTCCAAAGCGATGAAGGCGTCGCTGCTGTCCCAGCCCGGCAGGATCGACAGACGCACAGCTTCGGGCACAGGATTGGGAGGCGTCTCGATCGGCGGCTGGGTGGTTGGAGGCGGCGTTACCGGCGGCGTCACGACCGGCGGAGTGGCAGGATGCTCGGCGCAGGCAGCGACGAGAAGCGTCAGACCGATGGCGACAACGTGCCGGAGTTTCATCATACGTTTATGCTTTCGCTGCCTCAACGCGGGTGAGAAGCCAGGGGTTGGCGGGATTGCGCATGCCTTTCTGGAAGGTCCAGAATTCGGCGGTGCGGCGGTGTTCTTTCTCTGGCTTG
>FSTD01000102.1_pt1 | contig 21736 bp, 15 predicted proteins | sample 1637101 | NCBI WGS metagenome assembly FSTD01 (sample SAMEA3914816, study PRJEB12502) | metagenome | biome: forest; material: soil | place: USA | collected 2011-09-16 | depth 0.3 m | reverse complement strand
TACGCCGATCTCACGGTCGAAAACTACCAATCGCATGGTGCCTTGAAAGCGCCGGTGGCGGTATGATCTCCAAGGTCCGCATCGCCATCGTCGTCGGCATGAGCACAAATCGTGTCATCGGCAAGGATGGCGGCCTGCCATGGCACATCCGATCGGACCTTAAGAAATTCAAGGAAATCACGGCCGGCAAACCGCTGATCATGGGCGCGACGACGTGGGACTCGCTACCGCGCAAGCCCCTGCCCGGCCGTCTCAACCTGGTGCTGACGCGTGATCCGCGCTTCGAGGCCGACGGCGCCATCGTGTGCAATTCGATCTTCGAGGCCGTCGACATCGCCCGCGAACACGCAGTTGATGACGACATCGATGAAATCTGCGTCATCGGCGGCGCCAATATCTACGAACAGTTCCTGCCCAAGTCCGACCGGCTTTATGTCTCCGAAATCCAGGCCGATGTCGAAGGTGACGCGATCTTCCCGGAAATTGACACAATGACGTGGGAGCTTGCCTCGTCGGAGCCCTACGTCAAGGCGGAAGGCGACGATTACGACTTCACGCTGAAGATCTATAACCGCCGAAAATAGGAATCGTAAGACATGCGCACTGTCTTTTCCCTCCCGGTATTGGCTACGGTGGCGTTGTTTTCCTTCCCTTTATATCCAGCGCAGGCGGCGCAGGCCGCGCCGATCTCGCTGCAAAAGCCCATTGCCTGTACGATCGGCAAGGACTGCTTCATCCAGCAATATGCCGACCACGATGCGGGGCCGGGTGAAGCCGACTATATGTGCGGCACCGCCGTCTATGATGGCCACGACGGCACCGATTTCCGCATCGCCGACAAGGTCGCCCAGGCGCGCGGCGTCGCCGTTGTCGCTGCGGCCGACGGCGTGGTGAAAGGCTTCCGCGACGGCCAGCCGGATTTCGACGTCGGCGCCTTCGATCGCGACAAGGTCAAGGGAATCGAGTGCGGCAACGGCGTGCTGATCATGCACACCGACGGCTGGGAAACGCAGTATTGCCATATGCGGCAAGGGTCGGTGAAGGTGAAGACCGGCGACCTGGTCAAGGCCGGAACCGTCCTGGGCCTTGTCGGCCAATCGGGGGACGCCGAATTCCCCCACGTTCATCTGACAGTGCGTTATCAGGGCAAGGCCGTCGATCCGTTCGCCTTCGGCACCACCACGTGCGATGCCAAACAGGGCGAGAGCCATTTCCTGTGGCGCCAGGCCGATCGTGCCGAGCTGGCCTATCACGATACGGTCGTCATCACCGGCGCCTTTGCCACCAGCGCCCTGACCGAAGCCGACATCGACCGCGGCGGCATTGCGGCGCCCGTGGCCGAGAGCCCGGCGCTGGTTTTTTACGGCCGCGCCATCAACCTGCACAAGGGCGACACGCAGACGCTGAGCCTGACCGGGCCCGACGGCAAGGTCATAGTCGACAACCACATCGCCGGCGTCGAGCGCGACAAGGCGCTGTACATGGCGTTTACCGGCAAAAAGCTGACCGTCGCCAGATGGCCGGCCGGCACCTATAAGGGCACCTATTCGGTATTGCGCGACGGCAAGCCGGTCGCGACGCAGACCTTTGCCTACGTGATTAAGTAAGGGTGAGGCTCGTCCGCGCAAGCCGGCCTATCGCGCGCTTGCGACACAAAGGACCCCACCACCGCATCTAGATGAGCAAGCTCGTCTAGATGCGGTCCCCCGCCCGCAAGTGGGGCGGTAGGATCAGGGGATAAGCCCGGCGCCCTGCTTGAGGATATTGCCGAACATCGAGCCCTTCTTCTTTTTCTTGTCGGGCTCGTTTGTCGCGGGCGCGCTGTCGTCACTTCGGGCGCCCATCTGGCCCATGTTCTGGCCGAGCATGCCGCCCGTCGAAGTGCGATAGCGGACCTTTGTTTCCCACTGGATGTTCCACGGCGTGGCCGCGTCTTCCGGGCGCGGCGGGTAGCTGAAATTGGCATCTGCGCCATAGGCCGTCAGTCCATAGATGAGGGCTTGCGAACTTGCCATGACCTCGGCCGGGACGGTGCACGCCGTGGCAGAGCCAGGCATCAGGGCCTTTTGCGCCTGCAGGCGGTCGACGTCGTTGGCCGTCAGATATTGCGGCGCCATACCCATCCAGGCCGTCTGCACTTCGGCCGATGTCCACATCACCACGGTGTCCTGGCCGCCACCGATCGCCGTGGCGATAAAGCCCCTGGCGCGCGGCATGGCCCGCCAGGTCAGGGCAACGTTGCCGACGGCGGTTTTGTCGTTGCCGGTCATTTCGATCGGCGGCAGGAAGTCCTGGGTATCGCTTAGGGAGAAGGCGATGTCCGGGCTGTAATTGCCTTTGACGGCGTGCGCGCCGATGAGCGAGCTGTCGCCGTTCGGCGCCTTGCCCCCCTTCTTGTTCGGCCACTCACCGAAGGATTTCCAGTCGTTGGGGCGCGGCGGGTGCACGTTGTCGAGGGCGATCGCATTCAGCGGCATCATCTGCTTCATTGTTTGCATGCGCGCCGCCGGATCGGTCAGCTTCGACAGGTCGATGACCACCGGCTGGTTTTTCGGCGCGTGATCGCCGCAGCCCCAGAAGATGAGAATCTTGCCTTTCGGTGGTTCGTAGTCGTGCGGAGTATCGTCCTGCATCGGCTTTTCCGCAACGGCCTTGGTGCCTTGCCAGTACAATGGCAGGGTGTTGCCGACATTGAGGTCTGCCGGGGGGAGGTGATTGGCGGCGAGCTCGCCCGAGGCGGCCTGGCTGGAACCGAGCGCCAGGTTCAGGGTATGGGATATATTGTTGCCGCCGCCCATCATGCCGCCCATGATCGAGCTCATCGACGGTTTTCCTGCGCCCATCATGCCGCTCATGCCCGATGAGGTAGCCGTGTCCATCCAGTAGACGGCGACGGGTCCGGTGACTACCTGTTTGGGCTTGGCCGCGGGTTTCGGCGCGGCCTGAGCGAAGACGCCGACGGCGAGAACGGACGAACAGGCAAGGATGGCGGTACGCTTGAACAGTCTCATGGCGGCCTCCGCGGTTGGCAGAACGATCCAGGACATTTAGCGTCAATAGAGCCGCACATAAATACGCCTAAATAGGCATACCGCAATGGGGAAGTTCGCGCGACGGGTTACGCGCTGAGAGCCGTCATGATTGCCGCGGCCATGGTCTTGAAGCGCTGGGCCATGTCGCTGTCCGGGTCGATTGCCGTCTGTGGCTTGCCGTCGTCGCTGCCCTTGCGCAACGCCGGATCGAGCGGGATCTCGCCGAGGAAGGGGACGTCGAGCGCGGCCGCCATGGCCTTGGCGCCGCCACGGCCGAAAATTTCGATATCCGTTCCGTCGGGCGCCGTGAAATAGGCCATGTTTTCAACGACGCCGAGGACCTTTATTCCCGTTTTTGCGAATAGTGTCGCGGCGCGCCGCGCGTCGGAAATGGCCATTTCCTGCGGCGTCGAAACGACCACAGCACCGTCGATCAACGTCTTTTGTGTCAGGGTCAACTGAACGTCACCCGTGCCCGGCGGCATGTCGACCACCAGCACGTCGAGCGGTTCGTCGGCTGTGCCCCAGCGCGTTTGGGTGAGGAGTTGTGTCAGGGCTTGCGACGCCATCGGCCCGCGCCAGATCATTGCCTGGTCCGGATCGACGAGAAAGCCGACCGAATTGACCTTGAGCCCAAAGGCTTCCGGCGGCACCATCAACTTGTCTTCGCTGAACTCCGGCGGCGTGCGCAGGCCCAGGAGCGTCGGCGCCGACGGGCCATAGATATCGGCATCTAGGAATCCGACGCGCAGACCGAGCGCCTTCAGGCCCAATGCCAGGCCGAGGGAGAGGGTCGATTTGCCGACGCCGCCCTTGCCGGAGCCGACGACGATGACGTGGCGCACGTGCGCGGGGCGATCCATGGCGACCGGCGCCTTGGGGCGGCCGTCATTAAGCGCCTTGTCCGACAGCTTGGCCGATGGCGGCTTTTGAGGGGTTCCGGGAGCTTCAGCGGTCAGGACGACCTGCGCCTTGGTTACGCCGGGCAGGTCCGTCAGCATTTTTTCCGCCGCCTGGTGAACCGGCTGATAGCGCGCGACCAGGGCCTGCGGCACTTCCATCATGAAACCGACGCGCCCATCCGACACCACCAGCCCACGCACCAGTCCGGCGTCGCTCAGACCCTGTCCCGTGGCCGGGTCGGTGATGCGGTTCAGTTCGGCGAGAACGGTTTCGCGGTCGATCATGCAGGAGTCTTTCTTGACGCGGTAAACTTGGCGCTTCACATAGGCGCTTTGATTGCCGCGTTAAAGGTCTAATCCAACGTGTCTCCACCGATATATCTTCTCGCCGGGCCAACGGCTTCGGGCAAGTCGGAGAAGGCGCTGCAGTGGGCGGAGGCGACGGGCGGGCGGATCCTCAACGCCGACTCGATGCAGCTCTATGCCGATGTGCCGATCCTGACGGCGCGGCCGGATGCGGCGGATCTGGCACGCGCCGAACACGTGCTTTATGGTCACCTGGCGCCTGACGTCCTGTGGTCGGCGGGGGATTGGTTGCGCGCCGCCCTGCCTTTTGTCGATGAGGCGCTGAACGGCGGCCGGCCGTTGTGCGTCGTCGGTGGTACGGGGCTCTATTTCAACAGTCTGGTCCATGGGCTGGCCGAGATCCCCGATATCGGTGACGTTGCGCGCCATCAGGCGCGAGCGGCCTATATCGAATGGGGCGAAGAGACGTTTCGCGAAAAGCTGAAAGCGGTCGATCCGCGCGCCGCCGCGCGCATCTATCCCAACGATGCCCAACGCCTGACGCGCGCCTATGAGGTCTGGCTGGAGACAGGAACCTCCTTAAGCGATTGGCAGGACAGGACAAATCCGATTTTGCCGGAACATTCCTATAAATTGGAACTGTTGGAGCCCGATCGCGCCTGGCTCTATGCCCGTTGCGACGAACGCCTGCAAACCATGCTTGATCGTGGGGCATTGGACGAGGTGCGCGCGCTGATGGCAAGCGGGCTTAAGCCCGGCTGGCCGATCCTGCGCGTCCTCGGTTTGACGGAATTCGTGGCACATCTGAACGGGGACATGACGTTTGCCGAGGCATTGGGCCTGGCCCGGCAAAAGACGCGCAACTATGCCAAGCGCCAGATGACCTGGTTCCGCAATCAATTTCCGCGCGCTTGACCTCGCTTTGCCCGCCGCAGAAAACGCTTCGGCCCGCCAACGCAGGCCTTGCAGCTGTGATCAACAAAAGGTAGTTTCGGACGAAGCAATTGGGGGGCTTTCGCTATGTTCAGAACTATCAACCGCCGCGCTATGCTTGGGGCATCCGCGGCCACTATGGCTTTCACCGCCCTTATGCCGCGGCTGGCACGCGCGCAGGGTGCAAAACCCACTGCGCCGACGACGCCCGTGCCGTCGATTGAGACTTTTGCAACGCCGGCGATAAGCCATATCGACCTTTCACCCGACGGCAAGCATTTCGGCGCCATCATGCCTAACGGAGACCAGAATATTCTGGTTACGACCGAGATCGGTACAGAGAACGTCAAGCGGTTCGGCTTCGGCACCAACAAGGTCCGCGACGTCGTTTGGGCAGACAATACGCACGCTCTGGTATTGACTTCGGTTACGGTGTCGCCGCCCGAGTTCTCGTCCATGAAGTCCGAACTGTTCCAGGCCCTCAACCTCAATACTGCAAATGGTAGGGTAGCGACCTTGTTCAACAATCAGTTGAAAGGGTCGTATACCACCGGAACCATCATGGTTAAGAATGGGACCTTCTATCCGATCGTTTTCGGCGGCGTGCAGCGCGTCAAGGTCGATGGTGCCTACCGGATTACAGCGCAAAATTACCGCATGGCTCAATCGTATGACATGTGTCTCTTCAGCTTTGCGATGGATGACGAAAAAGGGCAACTGCTCACGGCCGGAGCGACCGGCACTGAACGCTTCGTCCTCACGCCTGACGGCGACGTCGTTGCCTTCGCCACGAACGATTCCTTCCGCAAAGAATGGATTCTGGCCTACAATGCCGGACTTGGCAGCGGTCACCAGAAGTTCAACGTCGTTTACCGCCAAAAGTATGAAGGGTGGGGTCACGCAAGCCTCATCGGCCTGGGCCGCGACGGCAAATCGATAGTCGTTCAGTTACCCAAGGGCGATAGCGACCAATACGAATATTTCGAAATGTCGCCCGAGGGTGTTTTGAGTGCGCCGCTTGAGTCTTCTTTGCTAGGCAAGCAGGGCTACCCGCTCTTTCACCCGACGACCTTCAGGCTGGCCGGTTTCGGCCATGAGGGCGATACGACGATCTACGACTATTTCGACCCCATGATGAAACAGCTGACCGACGCTCTGCCGAAAATGTTGGGGGAAAGCTATCGGGCCTATCCTGTCGCCTTTGCTGAAGACCCGCGCAAGATGCTTGTTTACAGCGAAGGCAACGAAGACGCCGGAAGCTACTACTACGTCGATTTCTCGACCGGAGACGCAGGGCAAATCGCTGCCGCCTACCCGAACTTGCCGGAAGAATGGGTGACGCAGAAACAGGCGATTTCCTACAAGGCCGCCGACGGACTTGAAATTCACGGCTACCTGACCCTACCTCCCTTCAAGGACGGGAAAAACCTGCCGCTTGTCGTTTTGCCGCACGGCGGACCGCAGGCCCGCGATACGATTGATTTCGACTGGCAGGCGCAGATCCTGGCGTCGCGCGGCTACGCCGTTTTGCAGCCAAATTTCCGCGGCTCGGACGGGTACGGGGAAAGCTTTGTCCAGGCGGGACACGGCGAATGGGGCCGCAAGATGCAGACCGATCTGAGCGACGGCGTGCGTTACCTTGCGGGCAAGGGTATAGTTGACCTGAAGCGCGTTGCAATCATGGGGGCATCCTATGGAGGGTACGCGGCGATGGCAGGCGCGACCTTGGATCCCGGCGTCTATAATTGCTCGGTGGCTATTGCCGGCGTTGCGGATCTGAAATCATTTGTCGAATGGAAAGACAAGGAAACCGGAAATATGGAGTCTGCCTCCGTGAGCTACTGGAAGGACTTCCTGGGGGATCAAGCGCGTTGGGATGCAGCCTCGCCGGCGAAGCAGGCAGCGCAGGCCTATTGCCCTATCTTGCTGATCCACGGGACCGACGACACGGTCGTGCCCATCGACCAGAGCCGGCGCATGGAAGCGGCCCTGAAAGCCGCCGGCAAGCCGGTTGAGTTCGTCACCTACAAGGGGCAGGATCACTGGGAAACGGTTTCGTCGTCGCGTGTCGACATGATGAAGGCCGCTCTCAACTTCCTGGCGAAATATAACCCGGCCTAAGGGAGCGGGTTCTCGCGCGGCAGTGCGAAATATCTTAAGCGGGCTTAGGGGGACTATATAATGTTGAATGGAATCGATCGCCGCACCTTGCTGGGGACGTCGGGCGCAGGCCTGGCCTTGGGTCTGTGCTGCATACGGCCGGCCAGGGCGGAAGAGGCCACCAAACCGGCAGCGCCAGCGGCACCCATGCCGTCGGTCGAGGTCTTTGCCCGCACGCCAAGGGTCGATCAGATCTCCCTCTCCCCCGACGGCAAGCGCGTCGCCGTGATCACCCAGGACGGCGACAACAAGATCCTGCTGTACTTCGATATCGCCGATATCAAGACCCGGCGCGTCACGATCGGCCCGGCCAAGATCCGCGACCTGTTCTGGGGGGACAACGACCATGTGGTGATCGTCAATTCGACGACGACGTCCCTGCCGCAATTCGTCGGCAAACGCCAGGAACTCAATCTCGCCAGCAGCCTGGACCTGAAAACGGTAAAGTTGCGCACCTTCTTTTCGAATGAGGAGGGTTTCTACAATATCGTCATGGGCAACCTTCAGCGTATAAAAAGCGACGGCGAATACCGTGTGACCGCGTCGAGCTATCAGATGACGGGTGGTTACAACCTGTGCCTCTACAGCTTCGGCTTCAATACCAATTCAGGCCACCTGATCGCCGAAGGCTCGAACACGACACAGGGCTTCGTCATCACGCCGGAGGGGCTACCGGTTGCCTATTCGGAACTGGATGCGGACCGCAAGGAATGGAACCTGTATTATAATACGGAGCTTGCCAAAAAGCGGGTCAACTTCAAGCGTGTCTACCGTCAAAAAGGCGACGTGCTCAATTCGCCGGACCTTATCGGCCTTGGACGAGACGGCAACTCGGCCGTCATCCGCACCTATATCGGGGACGACGGCCAGGCCGACTACCATGAAATTTCGGCCGATGGGGTCTTAAGCGAACCGCTCGACCCGACCGGCGGAGACAAGCAGCGTCATGCGCTTTTCCATCCGACAACCCTGCGGCTGGCCGGCTTCACGCGTCACGAAGATACCGTTGCCCGTCTCTATTTCGACCCGCTGATGAAGAAGCTCGAAGACGCCTTGCCCCAGGTGCTGGGCGAAGAATTCCGCTCGACAAGCGTCAGCCACGCCGAAGACCCGCGCAAGATGATTGCCTTCAGCGAAGGCAAGGGCGACGCCGGAAGCTATTACTATACCGATTTTTCGACCGGTCAGACCGTGCCCATCGCGGTCAACTATCCCGACTTGCCGGAAGAATGGATTACCGAAAAGCGTGCCATCAACTACAAGGCCGCGGACGGACTGGAAATTCACGGTTACCTGACCTTGCCGCCTTTCAAAGAGGCGAAGAACCTGCCTCTCGTCGTCCTGCCGCACGGCGGACCGCAAGCCCGCGACTATATCGAATTCGACTGGCAAGCCCAGACGCTGGCGTCGCGCGGTTACGCCGTTCTGCAACCGAATTTCCGCGGATCGGAAGGCTATGGCAACAGCTTCATTATCGCCGGGCACGGGGAATGGGGCCGCAAGATGCAGACCGACCTGTCCGATGGCGTCCGCTACCTGGCGGCGCAAGGGACGATCGATCCAAAGCGCGTGGCTATCTTCGGCGCGTCCTACGGCGGCTATGCGGCCCTGGCCGGCGCCACGCTCGACCAGGGCGTCTATCGCTGCGCTGTGGCGATTGCTGGCCCGTCCGACCTCAAGAGCTTCATGGAATTCCAGCGCGACAACAGCGTCAGCATGATCTCGGAGCGTGTCTTGTACTGGAAGGAATTCCTGGGTGACGCAAAACAATATGACGATATCTCGCCGGCCAGACAGGCAGACAAGGCCTATTGCCCTATCCTGCTTATTCACGGCACCGACGATACCGTGGTGCCCATCGAGCAGAGCAAGCGCATGGAAAGAGCGCTGAAGGCTGCCGGCAAGCCTGTGGAATTCGTCACCTACAAAGGGCAGGACCACTGGGAAACCATCGCATCGGCGCGCGTTACCATGATGCAGGCCAGTGTCGACTTCCTGATGAAGCACAATCCGCCCGCATAACGGGAAGATCATCGTTGAATTCGTCCGCCGGCAACGATAGTGTCGGCGGATACAGTTGCATATCTTCAGGGGGACTTCATGACACTTCGTTTCGATCGCCGCAGCTTTTTGACGTCGGCTGGGGCTGGAGCCTTGGTCATGGCTGCTTCACCGGCAAATGTCTGGGCTCAAACCGCCGCCGCACCGGCCCTGCCGCCACGGCCGACGCCGGAGCAGTGGGCCAAGTCGCCGGCGCTGGATCATGTGACGCTGTCACCCAGCGGAAACAGGATTGCCTATATTCGCGAAGAAGGCGGCAACAAGTTGCTGTACGCCTACACCATCGCCGACAACAAGTTCCAACCCTTCAATATCGGGAAGGTCAAGGTTGCGGGGCTGTATTGGATCGACGATATCCACATCGGCGTCTCAACCTGGACTGTCGACAAACTGGAAGCCTTTGCCGGCGGCCGTTCCACTTTCCCGATCGTCACGGTCTACAACTTGGAGGCCAAGACTATCCGCGTGCTTTTCCGCGGAATGGACGGTTTCAACAATTTCGTCGCCGGTGATGTTAGTATTATCACGGCCGTCGACGGCAAGCGTCGCATCACCGGATCTAGCTACCCGGTCAATGCCGACGAATTTAAATATCTCTACGCCTTTGATCTCGACAAGGAACTGAAGTCGGAATTGCTCGACCGTGCGCCGTGGGGAACGCGCAACTGGGTTATGACGCCTGCGGGGCAACTCGTCGCGCGAAGTGTTTATTACAGGCAGGCTGATACCTGGGTCCTGGAATACCGCACAGGCGACACCTGGAAGCAGATTTATTCCGTCAAATCGAGAATTGTTGAGACCGGCCTCGTGGGGCTCGCCCGTGACGGCAAGTCGCTCATCGTGTTCCGCGGCGCCGAGGATGGTCCCGGGCACTACTACGAAGTTACTCCTGACGGTACTTTTTCCGAGCCTCTGCCTATCTACGGCGTAGATGCAGGACCGATATTCGACCCGATCACGTTCCGCATGTGCGGCTATTCAACTTATGACGGTTGGGGGCATCGCAAATACGACGATCCCGCCATGCAACAGCTGGTCGAGAAGGCACAAAAAGCAATGGACGGCTATCGCATGTCCATCGTCGATCGCGCCGACGATCCCAACAAGATGATCATCTATACCGAAGGCGATGATGATGCCGGCACCTATTACTTCGTGGATTTCCACACCGGAAAATCGATCACTATCGGCGAAGCCTATCCCGAAATACCGTTCGAATGGCTGAGCGTGAAAAAGGCTATTCGCTATAAGGCGGCGGACGGTCTGGAAATCGAGGCCTATCTTAGCCTGCCGCCCAACCGCGAAGCGAAGGCACTGCCCTTGGTCGTTTTTCCGCACGGTGGCCCGGTGGCGCGGGATGGACTGGAGTATGATCGTGAGGCTCAGGCCTATACCGGACAGGGTTACGCTGTTTTACAGCCCAATTACCGGGGGTCAGATGGGTACGGAGACACATTTATTGCCGCCGGCTACGGTCAGTGGGGCAAAAAAATGCAGACCGACCTGAGCGATGGCGTACGGTATCTGGTCGCCCAAGGCCTCGTCGACCCCAAACGCGTGTGCATTGTCGGGGCGTCGTATGGTGGCTATGCGGCGCTGGCAGGGCCAACCTTGGACCCTGGGGTTTACAATTGTGCGGTCGATGTCGCAGGACTGTCCGACCTCAGGGCTTTCCTGGCTTGGTCACGCGACTATGATTCAGCGCAGAAATCGCAGTCGTACGACATCTGGAAGCGCCGCTTCGGTGATGATGCCAATATTGAGACTGCGTCACCGATCAAGAATATCAAAAACGTCAATGTTCCGATTCTGATTGTTCACGGCAAGGACGACACCGTAGTTCCCTTCGATCAGAGTACGAGCATGGTGGCTGCGCTCAAGGCCGCCGGCAAGGATGTCACCTTCGTGGAATACGCACACGAGGATCACTGGGAAACGACGGAATCAGCGCGGGTCGACATGTACAAGCTCATCGTCGACTTCATAACGAAGCACAATCCACCGGCATAGCGCTTATTTGGGCATTTTCTGCCGGAGCCCAGATATCGCTCCTTCAGTAGGTGCTTGTATCTGAGCGTATTTAGCCACACCCTTCCCTGTTTCCGCGTAACCGCCTTGCCCACATCGGGCAAGCCGGTTACGTTGGCAACCAGTCACCTGCAACAGCGCCCCAAATAACATCAAGACGCTGATCAGGTTGGAATGCCCGGGCGCCCCGAGCCCGTGGGAAGGAGCCCCATCATGACCAAGACTCTCAACCGCCGCGCTCTGTTGATTACGACCGGTGCCACTTTTGCCACGCTCGGCGCCGGACAGACGTTCGCTCAAGCCGCGCCGCCCGCTGCGCCCACGGCCGCGGACTGGGCCAGGTCGCCCGACCTTTATCACCTCTGCATGTCGCCCACCGGCGACCATTTCGCCTTCATCCACGAGGACAAGGGCGACAAGTTCATGCGCGTCGTGACCGTGGCGGACGGCAAGGTCGCGGATTTCAATCTCGGCAAGGCCAGCATCACCGCCCTGCTGTTTGCCGACGACACGCATGTCGTGGTCACCAGCGAAGGCTATGACAAGGCAGGCGCCACCAAACGCCGCCACAGCATCGGCAGCATTTACGACATTGCCAACAAGTCGGTGAAGGTGCTCTTTGCCGACATCAATAACTTCGGCGGCGAACTGGCAAGCGACGTCTCGCTTGTGACCTACAAGGGCAAACATGCGCTGGTCGCCAGCGCCTACAAGGTAACTAATGACGGCTTTCGCCACCTCTATCGCTTCGAGCTGAACGGCAATCCTTCCGTCCTTGATCAGGCGCCCGACAACACCCTTGACTGGATTATCGGAGCCGATGGTTCGCCGCTGGCGCGTCATTCTTACGTCGAGCGCACGCGCCAGTGGACGCTCGAATACCGGCAGGGCAGCGCGTGGAAAACGATCGTCGTCGGTAAATACGATTATGACCTGCCCGCGCTCGAGGGGCTGGCAAGCGACGGCCTGTCGATCCTGGTCAGCAAACGCGACGACGCCGGCGAGCTCCGCTATTATCAGGTCGCGCCGGATGGCGCCTGGTCACAACCCTTGCCGCTCCAAGCCGATCAGACAACGCTGCTGTTCGACCCGGTCACCCGCAGGATGAATGGCCATAGCGTCGACGGCGACTGGGTAAAATACAGTTTCGACGATCCGGTCATGGCCGATATGGCGCAAAAAGCGCAGGCAGCGGTTAGCGATTATCGCATGAAGATCGCCGCCCGCGCCGAAGATCCGCATCGTCTGATCGTCTACAGCGAAGGCGGCGACGACGCCGGGACCTATTATTATATTGATTTCGCCAAGGGTCAGTCTCTGGCGATCGGCACCGCCTATCCGCGTATCGCGCCGGAATGGCTGAGCGAAAAAAAGAGTATACGCTACAAGGCGGCAGATGACCTGGAGATCGAGGCCTACCTGACCCTGCCGCCAAACCGCGACGCCAAAAACCTGCCGCTGATCGTTCTCGTTCCCGGTGAATGGCAAACCGAAACGGCGCCCGATGGCATCGAAGGCGCCATGCCGCGCCGCGGAGCAGAAGCGCGCACAGGCGCCGGGGTCGATTCCAGCGTTCAGGCTTTCGCCGCTGCCGGATATGCTGTGCTGCAGCCCAATCCTCGCGGCGCGGCGGGCTATGGCGCGACCTTCCGCAAGGCCGGCTTCGGCGAGTATGGCCATAAGCGCCTGAGCGACATGGCTGACGGCGTGAACTATCTGGCAGGACAGGGCATCGTCGATTCGAAACGCGCAGCCATTGTCGGCTTTTTAGGGGGCGGCTACGCTGCGCTGGCCTCCATGACCTATCTTCCAGGCGTCTATGCCTGTGCCGTTGATGTCGAAGGCGCTTCTGACCTCAAGACTTTCATCGAACGCAAACGCAACTTCAATTCCGCCGACACCACCTATTCCTACCGCTATTGGCAGCGCTGGCTGGGCGACGTGGCGCAACTGGACGCTATTTCACCGGCAAAGGCTGCGGATAAGGTGCAGGGTGCCATCCTGATCCTGCATGGGACGGAAGATCTGATGATGCCGCCGGCGCAAAGCAAGGATATGGTTTCCGCCCTTAATGCCGCCGGCAAGAAGGTCACCTTCGTGCAGCAGGACTGGGACCTCACGGAGAGCCAGCGTGTGGCGGCCGCAGCGCTGATCATGGACTTTATCAGGAAGACGATTCCGGCCTGAGGCGGGGCCTTGTAGTTTCACTTTGTCAAAGTCGGGATTCGGTGGCATGACAGGCGCATGAGAAAGCCTGTCACGCCCTCTTCTGCCCGTTTACGCCGCCTGAAAGACGGCACCGGCCGCCCCGCGCGCCCGGACCTGCCGTCGCCACCGCAAAGCCTTATGTATCAAGGCCGTCTGCACGGCGCCCTGGCCTACCGGCTCGGCGTAGATATCCTGCGCGGTGTCTACAAATCGGGCGAGATCCTGCCGAACGAAATCGATTCGAGTTCTTCGCTCGATATTTCGCGATCGGCCTATCGTGAAGCCATTCGCATCCTGGCCGCCAAGGGTATGGTCGAAAGCCGCCCGAAAACCGGTACGCGCGTTACCGAACGGGCGCGCTGGAACCTGCTCGACCCGGAAGTCCTCGGCTGGATGTTCGAGACGGAACCGAGCCCGGACTTTATCAAGTCCCTGTTCGAGTTGCGCCTGATTACCGAGCCGGCCGCCGCCGAGCTGGCCGCCCAGCGCCGCAGCGATGCCGACGTCGAGGCCATGCGGGGCTGCTTAGAGATCATGACGCGCGAAACCCTGACGACCGAAGCCGGCCGTAATGCCGACCTCGAATTTCATCGCATTCTGATCCATGCTACGCGCAATGAAGCGCTGGCCTCCTTAAGCAGTTCAATCGGCGCCGCCGTCAGCTGGACGACGCGGTACAAGGCCCGGCACAATGCGCTGACGCGCGACCCCGTTCCCGACCACGAACGTGTTTTCGAAGCGATCGCCCGCCAGGACGGCAGCGCGGCGCGCTGGTGCATGGAATCGCTGATACGCATGGCGCATGACGATACACAAAAGGTCATCGCGCCTTAGATCCGGCGCGTGAGTTGGCGTAACCTGCCTCTTGAAGCGCGAAACCTGTTGCGCCGGGGGCAATAGTATTATTTTTTATATTGTCTGACCATTGCGCCAGGGCTATGACGGACTACCGGCCGCCGGAAGAGCTGCGCCCAATCTCAGGAGAGACCGCACCATGATGATGACTTCCCCCACGACATTCCAGAAAGCCGCCCAGAAAGCGGCAATGGCGATGGGCGTCAGTGCCCTCCTCCTGCTCGGCGCCTGCTCAAAACCGGCTGCGCCCGCCGCTGCGGAAGCGACCGCTGCCACCCGCGGCGACTGGGGCGCGTTGTCCGACGGCACGAAGATCGAAGCTGTCGAGTTGAAGAACAGCCACGGTGTCTCGGCGCGGATCATCACCTACGGCGCCACGCTGCAGGACCTGATGGTCCCTGACAAGGCCGGCAAGCCCGCCGACATCGTTATCGGCTATGACACCATTACCGGTTACGAGAAGACGCCGAACTTTACCGGCGTGACCGTCGGCCGCTACGCCAACCGCATCGCCAAGGGCCATTTCGCGCTTGACGGCAAGACCTACACCCTGGCCATCAACAACAAGCCCAACGCGCTGCATGGCGGCGTCAAGGGCTGGGACAAGCGCGTCTGGACGATCAAGGACGTCAAATCGAGCGGCGACGCTTCGTCGGTGACCCTGACCTATACATCGGCGGACGGCGAAGAAGGCTATCCCGGCAAGGTCGTCGCTGAAGTCACCTTCTCGCTCAATGAAAACAACGACCTGGCGATCAGCTACAAGGCTACTACCGACAAGCCGACCGTCGTCAACATGACCAATCACTCCCTGTTCAATCTCGGCGGTGTGCCGGTGACGCGCTCGGCGCAGGACGCCTGGCTGAAAATCGAATCCGACGCCATCCTCCCGGTCGACAAGACCCTGATCCCGACGGGCCAGGAAATGCCGGTCAAGGGCACGCCGTTCGACTTTACCTCACCAGGCCTGATCAGCGATCGCATCACGTCGAAGGATCCGCAGATCATTATCGGCAATCAGGGCATCGATCATAACTTCATCATTCGCGGTGGTGTCACGGCGACGCCGAAACTGGCCGTCACGATCGAAGACAAGGTGTCGGGCCGCGGCATGATGATTTCGACGACCGAACCGGGCATCCAGATGTATACGGGCAACTTCCTTGACGGCAAGATCGTCGGCAAGGGCGGTCAGTCCCTGACCAAGTACCAGGCCGTTGCTTTCGAAGCCCAGCGCTATCCCGACAGCCCCAATCACCCGGCCTTCCCGACCACGCGGCTCGACCCGGGCCAGACCTACACCCAGACGACCGTCCACCATTTCTACACAGTGAAGTAAAACAGCCTCGATGACTTCCAAGACGCCCAAAGTTCCATTGCGTTCGCGCGCCTGGTTTGACAATCCGTCTAACGCCGACATGACGGCGCTGTACCTTGAACGCTACCTGAACTTCGGGCTGTCTCTGGAGGAATTGCAGTCGGGCAAGCCGATCATCGGTATTGCTCAGACGGGCTCGGACCTGAGCCCATGCAACCGCCATCACCTGGTGCTGGCGGACCGCGTCCGTGAAGGTATCCGCGAGGCGGGCGGCATCGCGCTCGAGTTCCCCGTTCACCCGATCCAGGAAACCGGCAAGCGGCCGACGGCCGGGCTCGACCGCAACCTCGCCTATATCGGTCTGGTCGAGATCCTGTATGGCTATCCGCTTGATGGCGTAGTGTTGACCATCGGCTGTGACAAGACCACTCCGGCTTGCCTGATGGCCGCGGCCACGGTCAATATCCCGGCCATCGCCTTGTCCGTCGGGCCGATGCTCAACGGCTGGTACAAGGGCGAGCGGACCGGATCAGGCACGATTGTGTGGAAGGCGCGCGAGCTGCTGGCGTCCGGTGAGATCGACTATCAGGGCTTCATAAAACTGGTCGCGTCATCGGCGCCTTCGACCGGTTACTGCAATACCATGGGAACGGCGACGACGATGAACTCGCTGGCCGAAGCCTTGGGGATGCAGTTGCCTTATGCGGCCGCCATCCCGGCGCCGCACCGCGACCGCCAGGAATGCGCCTATCGTACGGGCAAGCGCATCGTTGACATGGTCTACGACGACCTCAAACCCTCGGACATCCTGACCAAGGACGCCTTCGTCAATGCGATCCGCGTCAATTCGGCCATCGGCGGCAGCACAAACGCGCCGATCCATCTCAATGCCCTGGCGCGCCACATCGGCGTCGATCTCAAGGTCGAGGAATGGCAGGAATACGGTGAGGAAGTGCCGCTTCTGGTCAATCTGATGCCGGCCGGAGACTATCTGGGCGAAGACTATCACCACGCCGGCGGCGTGCCGGCGGTCATCAAGCAGCTGATGGGCCAGGGCCTGATCTTTGAGAACGCCATGACGGTCAACGGCAAGACCATGGGCGAGAATTGCCGCGACGCCGTCACCGAAGACGAACGCGTCATCAAGCCCTTCGATCAACCGTTGAAGACGCGGGCCGGCTTCCGCGTCCTGTCCGGCAACCTGTTCGACTCCGCCGTCATGAAGGTCAGCGTTATCAGCCCGGAATTCCGCCAGCGCTATCTGTCGAATCCCGCCGATCCTGAGGCCTTTGTCGGCCATGCCATCGTTTTTGACGGGCCTGAGGACTATCACCACCGCATCGACGACGAGAGCCTCGCCATCGACGAACACTGCATCCTGTTCATGCGCGGCGCCGGGCCCATCGGCTTTCCGGGGGCCGCCGAGGTCGTTAATATGCGCGCGCCCACCTATCTGATCAAACGGGGTATCCATTCCCTGGCCTGTATCGGCGACGGCCGTCAGTCGGGGACTTCGGGGTCTCCGTCGATCCTCAATGCGTCACCCGAAGCGGCAGCGGGCGGCAATCTCGCCCTGCTGAAGACCGGGGACAGGGTTCGCGTCGATCTGATGACCAACACCGTCAATGCCCTGATCAGCGGCGAGGAGATGGCGATCCGCCGCACCGCTCTCGAGGCCGCCGGCGGCTATCAATACCCCAAGAGCCAGACGCCGTGGCAGGCCATGCAACGCGCCGCCATCGGTCAGATGGGCTCGGGCGCTTGTCTCGAAGATGCGGTTGACTATCAACGGATCGCCCAATCGATGGGCTTGCCCAGAGACAATCATTAAGACAATCGTCAGCGACGTCGAGGGCCTTGCCCAGAGACAATCCAATAGAAACGATTATCCCGTCACATCGGCAACATTTTTACCGCACAACCCCCCGGGGAATGCGCCTCGCCGGCCGCGCGAAGCATCGAATATTTTTCGCTCAACCTTATGATTTATCACAATATTAGGTCGTTTTATTTTCATCTTGCCACCGGTGTCATTTGTTGACTAGTATGCAGGACAAGAAATTCGGGTTAGTCTCGTTATGCCCGGCAAAAAAATTTAACTCGGGGCCTAATACAGGAAACAAGGGATGCCGCAGGATCAGAGTACCGCTACGCCAGCCAAGCCGTCCAATTACCGATGGGTGATGTGCGGGCTGTTGGTGATGGCGATGATCATCAACTACACCCATCGTCAGATGTTCGGCCTGCTGAAGGCGACCGTGAGTCCGGAAATGGGCTGGGACGAGGAAGCTTTCGCCCGCGTCGTCTTCTGGTTTCAGTGTGCCTATGCCATCGCCTATGTCGGCTTCGGCGCCATGATGGACAAGATCGGCGCGCGCGTCGGCTATGCCATCGCCTTCACCATCTGGAACCTGTCGCATATGCTGACCGGGTTCGTGACCAACGGTCTTCAGTTCACCATCGCCCGTTTCAGCCTCGGCATCGGCGAGTCCGGCGCCTTTCCGGCGTCGATCAAGGCCATTACCGAGTGGTTCCCGCAGCGCGAACGCGCACTGGCCGTCGGCATCTTCAACACCGGCTCCTCGTTGGGCGCCATGCTGGCACCTTTCCTCCTGCCGATCATCGTACCCACCGGCGTATGGTTCCTGGGCGTGCCTGCCTGGGATTTCATCCATTTCCAGGGGTTCGGCACGCACCTGCCCAGCCTCGGCTGGGGCTGGCGCGGCGCTTTCTTCGTCACCGGCATCGCCAGTTTTGCCTGGCTCGTGCTGTGGCTGATTTTCTATCGCCGGCCGACCGAGCACAAGCTGGTCAATGCGGCTGAAATCGATCTGATCAACAGCGACCCGGCCGATGTCGGCAAGAAGGTGTCGTGGTTCAAGATCATGGCCGTCAAGGAAACCTGGGCCTTTGCCATCGCCAAGTTCCTGATCGATCCGATCTGGTGGGTGTGGCTGTTCTGGCTGCCCGACTTTCTAGGCAAGCATTACGGCCTCGATATCAAGACCTTCGGCCCGCCGATTATCGTGATTTACCTGATGTCCGATGTCGGTTCGATCATGGGCGGCTGGTTGTCCTCGACCCTGATCAAGACCGGCGTAAGCGTCAACATGTCGCGCAAGATCACGCTTCTGATCTTTGCCCTACTGGTGTCGCCGGTATTCCTGCTCGACGGCGTCAAGGACCTGTGGACGGCCGTGATTATTATCGGTATCGCCACCGCTGCCCACCAGGCCTTCTCGGCCAATGTCTACACCCTGCCCTCCGATCTGGTTCCGCGTTCGGCGGTCGGTTCGGTCATCGGCTTCGGCGGCACAGCCGGTGCCGTGGGCGGGATGCTGATGTCATTGAACGTCGGCTTCATCCTGCAGACGACCGGCTCCTACAAGACGATCTTCTGGATGGCCGGTTCGGTCTACCTGCTGGCCTTGCTGGCCGTACACCTGATCAGTCCGAAGCTTGAGCGGACCCGCAAGCTGGACGGCCTGATTTAAGGCCGCTGCTTGTCTGTAACAAAAACCCGGATCGCCACGCGGTCCGGGTTTTTCTTTGCGCCAATGCCGGCGAGATTGCATTCATCGTTTGCTTAACATTTCTGGGTAGTCTGCGACGTTGAGAGAATTAGATTACAGGGCCTCACTTCATGTCGATTCGCGCCAGATTTCTCGTCCTCGTCGGCTGCTTTGCTGTCATGGCTCTGGCGGTTACCGGGCTCGGGCTGATGACCATTTCCGATTACAATCGCATGATGAAGGATTACGACCACGCCTACGAAAATGCCTGGCGCGGCGAGAGGCTCAACCATCTTGTCAGCAATGTGGTTATGGAGACGCGCGGCCTTTACATCGCCCGCAGCGACGACGAAATGCAGGGTTTCGTCTCCGGCCTCTACCGCAATCTCGATGACATGCAGACCTTGCTGACACAATGGAAGGCCGGCCTCTCACCCGAAGAGGCACGCCGCCTGCTCCCCATCGAAACCGACGCGAAAGCCTTTATTGCCGTGCGTCGCGAAGTCGCCCGGCTCGCCATCGCCGGCAAGATCGAGGATGCCCACACCCTGTCGACCGTCAACCGTACCGACCGCATCGCCTTTCAGAACAAGGTCGACGGCATCGTGCAACAGACCCTGACTGACCTAAGCGCCGCCAAGGCCCGGGCCGCGGGTTATGACCAGCGCCGCGCCAGCGATTTCCTGCTGGCCTGCCTGATCGGCGTGTCGATCATGGTCGCCTTGTCGCTATGGGTCGTCAGCCGCTTCGTCACCGCGCCTCTGCGCGCTCTGGCGATTGCCATCATCGGGACGTCGAAAGGCGACTACGACATGCCGCTCCATACCACCGAAGGCAAGGATGAGGTCTCGAGCGTCTGGCAGGCCTTAACCGTTCTCAGGCAACGCGCCATCGAGGCGGAACGCCTGGCCGCGGCCGAGCGCGAAGCCGAGCACCAACGCGAACTGAAACTGCGGGAACTGGTGCTTGACTAAGTCACCAGGCGACTGTGCAGGTGGCTCGCGCCGACAGGCCTGGCCCAAGCCGAATTCAGAATAACAACGCTATCTCGCGAGATACCCTTTCCCCAGGGGGCAATGCGCACTATATTCGTTTTGTCCGGGCAACCGGACTATGGGGATAAACGCCCACGTAATAAGCGAACTGGACCCGGGTGCGATTCCCGGCGGCTCCACCATTCTTCTCAAGGCTCGTAAGAGTCGGGGCTTATGAGATTATGGGGCCGATCAGCATCGACAGGCGTGTAAAGGTGAAGCTTTCCCCCGGCATGGGCTCCCGCGATCGGCCCATTTTTTAACTGCGAACGATAACTTCGCTCCGGAAATGGCTCTCGCTGCGTAATGCAGCGGGTGTGAATTCCACGCCTACAACTCCTGGGGAATAAGCCCTCCAGGCGGGGCCCGGGAGGCGCCTTGCAACAGAAGCCTCCCACTTCTTCTTCAATTTGAAACGGCGCCTGCAGCACCCCACCGGGTGCCGGCGGTCGTCCGCTTCGGCGAACTGCCGTGAGCGGAGAAATGCCGCCTTGCAACAGAAGCCTCCCGCCTTTGCGTTCTCCGCTCTTCGTTTACACATTTTGCGTGAGCAAATGCTTTTTGGCATTCCGTTTACCGGGGCGCGTGCTAAGTGTTCGCTGAAATATATTCCCTGAATCCTGGAAAAAAGCGTCCCCGATGTCTGAAGATCAGATGACCGTCGATTTGATGGATTATGCCGGTCTCACCCAGAATGCCTTGCGCGGCGTCATCCGCCAGGCCCTGTTGCGTGCGGCCTCGCCCGAGGGCCTGCCCGCCGAGCATCATTTCTACATCACGTTCCTGACCCGTGCCCAGGGTGTCTCCATCCCTGATGACTTGCTGGCGCGCTACCCGTTCGAGATCACGATCGTCATTCAGCATCAATTCCGCGATCTGCGCGTCACCGATGATTTCGTCCGCGTGACTCTGACGTTCGGCGGCGTACCGAAGATTCTCACCGTGCCATACGCGGCGATTACCCGCTTCCACGATCCCTACGCGCAGTTCATGCTGGAATTCGAGTCCGACGATCCGGCCGCCCTGACGCAGGACCTTGATCCGGCAGAGACCGGCGAGACGGCTACCGTCGAAGAGGCGGTGACACCAGACGGTGAGAGCGAAGCGGATGAGCCGAAAATCGTTTCGCTCGACCAGTTCCGCAAGAAATAAAAGCCCGCTTTCTAATTTGGGGGCAAATCGGCGGCGGCGCGAAATAATCCGGGCGAAGCGAGCCAGAATCGCCTAGATTCGCTCCATTGGTGATGCGTATCGGAATCAGGCACAATATGATGTGGCGGCGTTTGACAGACGGCTTGAAGACTGTGGACCTGAAAGCCCTGAACCTAAAAGCTTTGGATATATCAGCGATGCGCAAGCGCGGCTGGGCGGCACTGACGGCCCTGGC
>FSTD01000234.1_pt1 | contig 23491 bp, 24 predicted proteins | sample 1637101 | NCBI WGS metagenome assembly FSTD01 (sample SAMEA3914816, study PRJEB12502) | metagenome | biome: forest; material: soil | place: USA | collected 2011-09-16 | depth 0.3 m | reverse complement strand
GGCCAGGCCTTCGCCGATCTCGTCGGCGCCGTCGACGCAGACGTCAAGCGTCCCGACGTCATTGATATCCTTGATGGTCAAGCCCAGACTCTCGGCCAGAGCCGTCGTCTGCACCGAGGTCGAGACCAGGGTCAGCTTCATGCCAGCCTTAACCTCGCGCGCGATAGCCTTGACGAACCAGGCAGCCGTTGACCCGGTGCCCAACCCCACCTTCATACCGTCCCTGACATATTGAAGGGCGGCTTCGCCCACCGCCTGCTTCTGTTCGTCCGCAGTCATGCCTGTTTTGCTTTCTTCTCGGCGGCTTTGCGTTCCCGGAAGGCCTTGGCCCAACCCGGCTTATCGGTTTGTGCGGCGCGCTCAAACGCCAGGCTGTCCGCAGGCACGTCGCGCGTAATCACCGACCCCGAACCCGTCATGGCGCCATCCCCAATTGTCACGGGCGCGACAAGAGCCGTGTTCGAGCCAATAAAGGCGCGCTCGCCGATCGTCGTCCTGTATTTGAAATAGCCGTCATAGTTACAAAAGATCGTACCCGCGCCGATATTTGTACCAGCGCCGACGCTGCCGTCGCCGAGATAGGACAGATGATTGGCCTTGGCACCTTCGCCGATCGTGACGTTCTTGACCTCGACGAAGTTACCGATATGGACGTCCTTGCCGATATCGGCGCCGGGCCGCAGGCGCGCATAGGGACCGATCAAGGCGCCCGGACCGACCTTGGCGCCCTCAAGATGCGAAAAAGCGCGAATGACCGCGCCAGTGGCCACCTTGACGCCTTCGGCGAAAACGACGTTGGGTTCGATCGTGACACCCGCCGCGATTTCCGTATCGTAGCAGAAGAAGACCGTTTCAGGCGCCGGCATATGCACGCCATTGTCCATGTGCATGCGGCGCACGCCGTCCTGCCAGACACGTTCGATCACCGCCAGCTCAGCCTGACTGTTGGCGCCCAGGACCTCGATTTCATCCGCCATGGTGACGCGCGGCTGCAAACCGCGCCCGCGCGCCAGGCCGACGATATCGGTCAGATAATATTCGCCCTTGGAATTCTCACTCTTCACATCCGACAGCAGAGAGAACAATAGTTCACGGTCGCACGCCAGGACCCCGGAATTACAGGCCTTGATGGCGAATTGCTCCTTGCTGGCTTCGCGCGCCTCGACAATTTCGTTCAGGCGATCGCCATCAAGAACCAGACGGCCATAGGCACCGGGGTCATGCGCGACAAAGCCGAGGACGGCGACATCGGCCGCAGCAGCGAGTGTGAACACCGGCTCAAGCACCTTGGCCGCCATCAACGGGCTGTCGCCGTAGGTGACGATGACCGTGCCGTCGAAATCCTTCATCACCTCACGAGCGCAGTTGACGGCGTGACCGGTGCCCTTCGGCGGATCCTGAACGACGATATTGGCCGTGCCGACGCGTTTTTCCGCCGTGGCACGCACTTCGGGCGAGTGATTGCCGACGACGACAATGACGCGCTCGCAGCCGACTTCAAACGCCGCATCGATGGCCCGGCCGAGCATGGTCCGCCCGCCGATCCGGTGCAATACCTTCGGCAGGGGCGACTTCATCCGCGTCCCCTGGCCGGCGGCAAGGATGATCGCGGCGCGCGGGCGATTTTCACTCATGAGACGACTCTTCAATTGAGATTTTCGCCGATTTAGCCCAAAGCCGTGGCCAGAGCAATGCGCCCAAAAGTGTGCAACGGTTTTAGGCGAAGCATTGCGGCAAAATAAACGCTGAGGTTTGAATGCCTCTTACGGGCATTCGAACCTCAGCGGAACGGAAAAGCGCAAAGGCTGAGAAGAAATATGGATTTGAACGGATATATCCTGGCTTTCGACCTCGACGGCACCCTCGTCGACACCGCGCCGGACATAATAGGGGCGCTCAATCTCGTTCTGCGCGAAGAAGGCGTGAAACCCTATCACCTCGACGAAGCGCGGCCACTGATCGGGCGCGGCGCCATGGAACTGCTGCGGCGTGGCTTTTCGCTGGCCGGCTACCCGCTGTCGCCTGAGCAGGAAAAGCCCCTGCTCGACCGCTTGCTCAAGCACTACGAAGCCCATATCGACGATTTCAGCCGGCCGTTCCAGGGCCTGATCCCGGCGCTCGATGCCGTCGGGGCCATGGGCGCGCGTTTTGCTGTCTGCACCAACAAGCACACCTATCTGTCGATCGAACTGCTGAAAAAGCTCGGGCTATTCGACCGCTTCCCGTCTATCCGCGGCGCCGATTCGGTCCCTGCAAAGAAGCCCGACGCCGGCCACCTTCAGGCCTGCGTCGACGACATGGGCGGCGATATCAAAAAAACCATCATGATCGGCGACAGCGAAACCGACTTCCTGACGGCAAAGAACGCCGGCGTACCCTGCATCCTGGTCAGCTTCGGCTATAGCGAACGCCCGATCCAGGAACTCGACTGCGATGTCCTGATCGACCACTACGACCAGTTCATCGCGGCGGTGAAAAGGGTCACTGGCGGCTGATCAGTGGCCCTGGACCATACTGCGCATATAACCCGCATTCAGCTCAGGCATGACAACGAGGTGCGACGCCATGAAGATAACGGCCTCACGGCCGTCGGCCTCAGCGACCGGAACGGTGATCTTGCCCTTGTTGCGCGCATTGCCGTCGAAATCGACACGCCCGACCGGCTTGCCATCGTGCGTGATAACAAAGCCATCGACGATGCGGCTGACCATGCGAGAGGCATCAAAACTGGTCGGTACCGCCTCGTAAGTGACGCCCTTATAGACCATGCGCGCATTGATATTTTTGAACTTGTCGGGGCCCCGGTCCTTGTCCGCCGAAAAATCGCCGAGGCTGGTCTGGTTCAGCGGTGGAACGGCGACTTCCAGAGCATAATCTTTCGCCGCAACGTCACCGGCAGCACAGGCATAAAGGCCGTCGGAGGTCGTCTTTGCAATCAGACCCGCAACCTTTTCCCTTGTTTCGGAACTGATCTGGCATTTTCCGGTCAGGATCGCCGTCTTGTCCGCCTTGGCAAAGCGGTACTCGACGGTGACCGTGTACTTCATCTTGTTCAGCATGAAGCCGCCCCCCTTACCCGTCGAGGTCAGCTTATTGACAAAGACGTAATCGCCGGCCGAAAATCCATCCCACAGCATGCCGGGCTTGTCACCGAGCTTGCCCAGGACCAGGGTCTCGACAGGAACCGCAAATGACGCGTCGCCCGCGACCTTAACGGGCGCTGCCAGGGCGACACCCGGAAAAACCACGACGGCCAAGGCCGCGCAAACAAATGACTTCATGATAGCATCCCGCCCAAGATTATCGCCAGCGGTGACGATAGCCGACGAAGCATGACCTATCAAGCGAAGCCGCCGATGCAGATTTTGGAGAAAGACGCCGCGGTCTCTTAAGCGAACGGGTCCAGGGTCCGAGACCCTGGTGGTGGACGCGGCAGGGATTGAACCTGCGACCCTTCGCGTGTGAAGCGAATGCTCTCCCGCTGAGCTACGCGTCCGAACCGATCTGCGAGGGAGGCGAGCTATTAGCGTGCCGCAGCGAACGTGGCAAGCCGGAATATCGAAAATATCCCCGCAGTTACCCCTCCTGCTTGTCCTCGTTGAGGATGCTTTCCAACTCGGCCCGGCTCAGCTTGGCGAAGCTGATCATTTCAGGCTCGCTGTCGAAGAAGGCAAATGACGTTTTCAGAGTTTCGATATCGTGGGCGAGGAACTTCGCTGCCTTGCTTTCGATCTCGCTTGCATCGCGCCCAAGCGCTACCATGGCATCGCGCGCCATGGCCAGCGAACCGTCGAGCAGTTCCCGCCGGTAATTGTCGACGCCTGCCTTATAGAGGTCATAGGCGTGACGCCGGTTGCGGGCGCGCGAAAAGACCAGCAGCTTGGGAAAGTGTGCCTTGGCCTGGCGAACGATATCCAACGCCGCATCGGCGTCGTCGATCGCGACGATCAACATGCGTGCTTCGTGGATACCGGCGCTGCGCAGCAGGTCCATGCGCGTCGCGTCGCCGAAATAGGCCTTGAAGCCAAACCGCCCGACGGCCTCGACCTGATCGGGGTTCTTTTCCAGAACGGTGACCTTGACGCCCTGCGACGTCATGAAGCGGCCGATGATCTGGCCGAAGCGGCCGAAGCCCGCCAGGATGACCGGATTGTGCTCATTGATCTGATCGTAATCGCGTTGCGGCAACTGGCTCATGAACATCGGCAGAATGAACTTGCCATAGCCCGCAACCAGGATCGGCGTCAGGGCAATCGACAACGCGACCAAAAGGACCAGGAACTTCTGCGCGTCCGGAGTGATGATGTTCAGCCCGCCGATCAGTTGCAGCAGAACAAAGGCGAATTCGCCGCCCTGCGACAGGCCGATCGCCAGGCCCAGGCCTTGCGCCCCCGTAACACCGAAGCGATTGCCGAGGACATAGAGCACCAGCCCCTTGAGCAGCATGACGCCGAGGACGGCAGCGACGAGGCCGAACGGATGCGCCATCAACACCGTGAAGTCCATACCCATGCCGACCGAGATGAAAAACAGGCCCAGCAGCAACCCCTTGAACGGTTCGATATCGGTCTCGATAGTGCGGCGATATTCCGAGTTGGCCAAAACCACGCCGGCAATAAAGGCGCCCAGGGCCGGTGATACGCCCACCAGTTCCATCAGAATGGTGACGCCGATGACGATAGCCAGCGAAATGGCGGTGAACACTTCGCGCAAGTTCGCCTTGGCGATAGCCATGAAGACGTAGCGCGACAGATAGCGGCCGGCAAAAATCACGCCGGCGATCACGGCAACCACCGCCACAGGCTGAAGCCACCCGGGCCAGTTTGCGATCAGGCTATGACTTGCGATGCTGGCGCTCTGGCCTGTCGCTGCCAACAGCGGAATGATGATCAGGATCGGGATGACGGCCATATCCTGGAACAGCAGCACGGCGAACGACGTCTCACCGACGAGGGAATGGGTCAGGTTCCTTTCGCTCAACATTTGCAGGACAAGAGCCGTCGACGACATGGCCAGCGCCATTCCGACGGCCAGCGACGCCTGCCAGCTGTTGCCAAGCGTGATACCCAGGATCATCAGGACCAGAGACGAAAGGGTCACCTGCAATCCGCCGAGACCGACGATCGCCTTGCGCAGCCGCCACAGGATCGCCGGCTCGAGCTCCATGCCGATCAGGAACATCATCATGATGACGCCGAATTCGGCGAAGTGCATGACGCTGGCGGTATCCCCCATCAGCGCCCGGACCACAGGCGCAATGGCGACCCCGGCGATCAGGTAACCGAGGACCGAACCCAGCCGAAACCTTTGGGCCAGCGGCACGATCAGACACCCCGCCATCAGGAAGATAAAGGCGATGGTGAGAATTTTGATATCCATGTCGGTCCTGTCGCTCCGCGGCGCTTGGCAATCGGCCTGACCGGGCCTATGACTCACTGGATACACCAATCTAGACGGGGATGTCGTCATGGCAAGGCTTTGGGCGCTATCGGCAGCGACTTTTTTACTGGCTATAAGCCAGTCCGCCTGCGCGCAAGACGGTGCCGTTCCGGACGGCTACAAACTGGTGTGGTCCGACGAGTTCAATGCCGGTGCCATGGCCGATCCGGCAAAATGGGACTACGACACCAACCGCAACAAGGCCGGCTGGTGGAATAACGAGGCGCAGTACTACGCCAAGGCCCGGCCGGAAAACAGCCGCGTCGAGGACGGCAAGCTGATCATTGAAGCGCGCAAGGACGACGTGTCGGGCTTCCCGGATTTTGGCGGGCAAAAATATAGCTCCGCACGTTTGTTGACTGCAGGCAAGGTCGCGTGGACGTACGGTTTCTTCGACGTCCGCGCCAAGTTGCCGTGCGGCGTCGGCCAGTGGCCGGCGATATGGCTGCTCGGGACCGGACAATGGCCCGATACCGGTGAGATCGATATCATGGAAGAGGTCGGTTTCCACCCGACCACGGTCTACGGCACCCTGCACTCCGTGCACGCCGAAAAGGACCATGTCCATCAGGGTGGTGAAACCCAGGTGGCCGATCTGTGCACCGCTTTCCACAACTATCAGACGGAATGGACGAAAACCGGTATTACTTTCCTTGTCGACGGCACGCCCTACTATCATCTCGACAAGCCTGAAAAACCGACTCAAGCCAACTGGCCGTTCGACGGACCGGAGTACATGATCCTCAATGTGGCCATCGGCGGCGCCTGGGGCGGGCAACAGGGTATCGACGACAAAGCTCTGCCGGCGCAGATGCAGGTTGACTACGTTCGCGTCTATCAGAAGCCATAAAAGCCACATCAGGCTTGACACTGCCAAGCGGCGGCGGCTCAATGGCACCCATGCAGGCCAATCCTCAGACCTCGGATGAAATGCCGCTTTTCGATTTTGTCGAAGGCGCCGGCCCTCTCGTTATCGCCGCGCCGCACGTCGGCACGCATATTCCGGCCGACATCGCTGCCCGCCTGAATGAGATCGGCTTGAGTGTCCGCGAGACCGATTTTTATGTCCATCGCCTGTACGATTTTGCCCGCGATCTGGGCGTCAGTGTCCTGTCGGCCACCCATTCACGCTACGTCATCGACCTCAACCGCGCGCCGGACGGCGCCAATCTCTACCCGGGCCAGTTCGAGACGCAGTTGTGCCCAACGAGTGATTTCGACCAGACGCCCATCTATCGCCAGGCCGGCCCGGATGCCGCAGAAGTCGCCCGCCGTCGCGAGACCTACTGGCAGCCCTATCATACACAACTGCGCGCCGCGCTCGATGCGGCCGTTGCGCGCCATGGCCATGCCCTGCTGATCGATGCCCACTCGATCCGGCCGGTCATCCCCAGCCTGTTCGCCGGCCGGCTGCCAGATCTCAATTTCGGCCTCAACGACGGGCGATCGGCGGCAACTGTCTTTGCCAGCGTCATCAATAACTGGGGCGTTTCGCAGGACCGCTATACCTACGTCATCGATGGACGCTTCAAAGGCGGCTACACAACGCGCCACTACGGCCGCCCCGATCAGAACATTCACGCCATCCAGATCGAAATAGTGCAGGACACCTACTTGAACATGGCCGCCCCGCACCTGTATGAGGACGCCATCGCAGCCCCTTTGAGTCACCGGCTTCGGCCCCTGGTCGAGTCGCTGCTGGGTGCGCTGTCCCGCACCTAAGCCCTTCAGGAGGACGCCATGTCCGCCCTTTCCGAATCCATCCATCCCCGCGGCCAAATCATCGACGGCACCGGCTTCGCTGCCAACTTGCGCGCGCGCCTGGCCGATCATGTCACCGCTCTCAAAGACAAGCATCCTACGGCCCCCTGCCTCGTCGTCGTCATCGTCGGCGACGACCCGGCCAGCCAGGTCTATGTCCGCAGCAAGGGCGAGCAGACGCAGGCCATCGGCATGGAATCGCGCACAATCCGCCTGCCCGCCTCCACGCCCGAATCCGAGCTACTTGACATCATCGACGGCCTCAACCGCGATCCGGTCGTCAACGGCATACTGGTGCAATTGCCCTTGCCGAAGCACATGTCGTCGCTGAAGGTCATCGACGCCATCCGCGCCGACAAGGACGTCGATGGCTTCAACGTTGTCAATGCCGGCAAGCTGGCGGTGGGCTTGGACGGCATCGTTCCGTGCACACCGTTAGGTTCGCTGATGCTGCTGAAAGACGCGATGGCCAAGTACGGCGACACCCTGGCCGGCAAGCACGCCGTCATTGTCGGACGCTCGAACATCGTCGGCAAGCCAATGGCGCAATTGTTGCTCGCCCAGGACTGCACGGTCACCATCGCCCACTCGAAGACGCAAAATCTCGCGGATGTCTGCCGCAGCGCCGATATCCTCGTCGCCGCTGTCGGCCGACCCAAGTTCATCCAGGGCGACTGGGTCAAGGACGGCGCCTATGTCATCGACGTCGGCATAAACCGCGTTATCATGGACACGCCCGAAGGCCCGAAATCCACGCTTGTCGGCGATGTCGATTTTGATGGCGCCAAAGCCCGCGCCCTGGCGATCACGCCGGTGCCGAAAGGCGTCGGACCGATGACGATCGCCTGCCTGCTTAACAATACGCTGAAAGCCTTCTGCGTTCAGAACAACCTGCCAGTCCCCGAGGGCGTCTGATGCCCGGCACCGTGATTATCGGCGCCGGGCATGCCGGCGGTTCGGCAGCGGGTTTCCTGCGCCAATACGGCTATGCCGGCGATATCACGCTGGTTGGAGCGGAACCCTACCTGCCCTATCAACGTCCGCCACTGTCAAAGGCCTGGCTGAAAGGTGCGGCTTCGCTGGAAGATCTTTATCTTCGCGGCGAAAATTTCTATGATGATCAATCCGTTGCGACACGTTTGAACGTAAGTTGCAACGCGATTGATGCGACAAAAAAAACCATCGTCATCGCAACCGGCGAGACAATTGCTTACGATCACCTGATTATTGCCACCGGCTCAAGCGCACGCCCCCTCGCCGTCAAAAGCGTCGATCGCGTCCCGCATCATCTGCTGCGCACGCTTGATGACGCCGAGCGCTTGAAGGCCCTGCTGACGCCCGGCCATCGCATCGGCCTGATTGGTGCGGGCTATGTCGGCCTCGAAGTCGCAGCATCCGCCCGTTATCTCGGCTGCGAAGTGACGGTGTTTGAGCGCGAAAGCCGCATCCTGGCGCGCGTCGCCTCCAAGGCTCTATCCGACTTTTTTACAGCCACTCACACGGCGCATGGCGTCGGAATCGTCACCAGCGCCGACGTCACCGAGCTGAGTCTTGGCAGTGGCGACAGCAAGATCGTGCATCTCCGCGATGGTTCGACACGCGAATTCGACCTGTTGCTCGTCGGCATCGGCGCTCTGCCGGCTGACGAGCTCGCCGTCGCAGCCGGCTTGACGATAGACAACGGCATCGTTGTCGATGAGCAGGCGCGCACGTCCCACCCCGATATCTTTGCTATCGGTGACGTGACATCCCGCACCCTCCCCTTCTACGACGGCCGTTTCCGGCTGGAGAGCGTGCCGAATGCGCTTGAGCAAGCCAAGCAGGCTGCGGCAGCCATTACCGGCTTCAAACCGCCTGTGGTGGAAACGCCGTGGTTCTGGTCGGATCAGTACGAACACAAGCTGCAGATCGCCGGGCTGTTAACGAAAGACACCCAAGCGATCGTTCGCGGCGATGCGGCATCGGGCGCCTTCAGTGTCCTCCACCTCGACGGCGATGGCCGCCTGCGCTGCGCCGAATGCGTCACGAAGCCCGCCGATTTCATGGCGGCTAAGCTTTTGATCGCTAAGGGCAAGACCGGTCTCGATCCCGCTGTCCTGGCCGATGCCGATGCTCCGCTCAAACCCCTGCTGGTTTAAATCTTTTCAGAATTACTCGTCGTCCCGCACCGCAATATTTATCGCGTGACAGGCGAGCGCCGATGCGCTTAGGTGCAAATAAGCTTCGCCCCGAAATAACCTCAGCGACCGTTGAATTTATTTGAAAATGCGAGGTGACTTTCGCCGCTCGCATGCGTACACACGGCGAAAAAATGCCACAGGAGATGAACCATGCCGGCTGACGGTCCCCCAAAAGGTCCCACTTCCAAGGTCTTTCCCGACGCCCGGACGGCGCTCGAGGGCCTCGCTTTCGATAATATGACAGTCATGTCGGGCGGCTTCGGTCTGTGCGGCATACCGGAAAATCTGATTGCCGCCCTGCGCGATTCAGGCGCCAAGGGCCTGACAGTCATCTCCAACAATGCCGGCGTCGACGGCTTCGGCCTCGGCCAGTTGCTGACCACGCGTCAAATCAGAAAAATGATCAGTTCATACGTCGGTGAGAACAAGGAATTCGAGCGTCAATACCTCGCCGGCGAACTCGAACTCGAGTTTAACCCTCAGGGCACGCTCGCTGAACGCATTCGCGCCGGCGGCGCCGGCATTCCCGGATTCTATACGGCGACCGGCGTCGGCACCGTCGTTGCCGAAGGCAAGGACATCAAGCGCTTCGGCGATCGCGACTACGTCCTCGAAACCGGCCTCATCGCCGACCTTTCGATCGTGAAAGCGTGGAAGGGCGACGCCCGCGGCAATCTGATTTTCCGCAAGACGGCGCGCAACTTCAACCCGATGATGGCCACGGCCGGCAAGGTCTGCGTCGCTGAGGTCGAGGAAATCGTCCCTGTCGGCTCGCTCGATCCCGACAATATCCATACACCCGGCATCTACGTCGATCGCATCGTTCAAGCGACGTTTGAGAAACGCATTGAACAACGCACCGTGCGCGTAAAGGAGACTGCATAATGGCTTGGACACGTGAAGACCTCGCCTTGCGCGCCTCGAAGGAATTACAGGACAATTTCTACGTAAACCTCGGCATTGGCATCCCGACCCTGGTCGCGAACTACATCCCCGAAGGCATGACCGTCACCTTCCAGTCGGAAAACGGCATGCTGGGCATGGGCCCCTTCCCTTATGACGACGAGGTCGATCCCGACCTGATCAATGCCGGCAAGCAGACGGTCACGGCCTTGCCCGAGACGTCGTTCTTTTCGTCGTCGGACAGCTTCGCCATGATCCGCGGCGGCCATATCGACCTGACGATCCTGGGCGCCATGGAAGTGGCCGAAAACGGCGACATCGCCAACTGGATGATCCCCGGCAAACTGGTCAAGGGCATGGGCGGCGCCATGGACCTGGTCGCCGGCGTCAAGCGCGTCGTCGTCGTTATGGAGCACGCCAACAAGTATGGCGAATCCAAGGTGCTGAAGGCCTGCACCTTGCCCTTGACCGGAACGCGCGTCGTCGACCTGATCATCTCGACGCTCGGCGTATTCGAGGTCAAGCCCGACGGCTCCGGCCTGGTCCTGACGGAGCTGGCGCCCGGCGTGACGCTGGACGAGGTCGCCTCGCTGACCGAGGCGACTTACACGGTGAGCCTGAAGCCTTAAGCCTACTGGGCCGGCGGCGGAGGTGGCGGCGGGACCGTCACCTTCGTATCCGGTAACGGATTGGCCGCGATCGTATCCTGGGTAAAGTCAACCAGTTCGCTTACCGCCTTCGACGTCGCTTCGTCGTAGGCTTCCGCCATCATCGACATATCGTTGCGGCGCACGGCGATCTCAGCCTTGACATAGCGCTGCCCCACGACCGCGCGGTCCGACAGACGGATGACCCGCGCGTCCAGGGCCACAGCGACCGTGGGCTTGCCGCGGGCATAAGCGCTTTCAAAACGATGAACGTTGAGGTCGAGCCGGTATTGCGTCGCCACGGGTCCACGCGGATCAAGCCGCACTGTCGTCGCCGAGCGCGAGAAACCCTCCCGCACGGCCTCAGCGAACAATTGCTTGGCCGGCGCCGCCCAGCGCGAGCCGGCGACGTAGGTGACCTCATTGGCTTCGGTCGTCGTGATACGGTCGCCCATCGATTCTTGCGGGAAATCGATCTCGCCGAGATTGACCGGCGTCAGAACGGTTCCGGCGACCGGCGCAGCGGAATCCTTGCCGACCGAAGCGGGCGCATAGCCAAAGCGGTAAAGTTGCACGGGCTTGGTCTTGGGCAGGACATTTATGCAACCCGAGAGGCTCAAGGCCGCGACGGCGATCGCAGCGATTTTCAAGACATGTACCTGCGTCATTGACCGACCTTCCGTTCCTTGGTTTCGGGCTTGATCAGCATTCCCTTCGGGTCGCTGTGGATGTCGTCGACCAGCTCCTTGAGCGAGGCCGACGCTTCGTTGAGGTTATGCAACGACTCTTGCAATTCCGGCAGAGTCGTCGTCTGAACTGTGTCGAACGGCGCCTGGATCGACGCAGTGGTCTTGCTGAAGTTGTCAGCGGCGACCGCAAGCTTGTCGGTCGCGGCGTTGATCTTGTCGAGCGTCTCGGGAACACGGCCATTGACGACGCCGTTGGTCGACTGCGCCAGTTGCGTCACCGCATCGGCGGCCTGGCCGGCGCTGACCACCGCTTCATGGGCATCGTCGAGGATCTGTTTGCGGCTCTTGAGATCGGCCGTAATCGCCTCCAGGTTATCGAGGCTCTTGGAGAAGGTCTGGATATTGTCGTCAGACAGCAGGCGGTTGACGCGGTTCAGGCTTTCATAAGTATTTTCGATGACCGAGCCCGAGCCCTGCAGCAATTTCGACAAGGCACTCTCTTCGGAGTGAATGATCGGCGGTGGCTGGTCGGGATTGTGCTTGAGCAATGGTGCGCGGGCTGAGCCCGGCGAAATCTGCATGTAATAGAGGCCGGTGATGCCTTGCGGCTCCAGCGAGGCGATCGAGTCGGTGCGCACTGGCGTGCCGGCATCAAGTTGCACGCGCGCGATCACCTGGTGCGTATTGGCATTGCCGAGGCGCAGGTTCGTCACCTCGCCGACCTTGATGCCGTTGAAGTGGACTTCGGCCCCTTTGGTCAGGCCATCGACGGGCGTGTTGAATTCGACATCATAGACGCCGTAGGTCCGGTTGAAGTCGAACTTTATGAACCAGAAGGTAAAAGCCAGAAGGCAGACAAAGAGGACGAAGGTCACCAGTCCGACGACGGCATAATGCGCTTGGCGTTCCATGGCTTAGATCTTTCTCTCATCTCTGATGCGGCCCCGTGCGCCGTGGAAATAGTCGTGGATCCACGGGTGGTCCGATTTTTCGAGCACCTCAATCCGGTCCTTGGCGACAACGTGGCGGTCGGCGAGGACGGCAATCTCGTCACAAATAGCATAAAGACTGTCGAGGTCGTGGGTAATCATGAACACCGTCAGGCCGAGGTTCGAAGACAGGTCCTTGATCAGGGCGTCGAAGGCAGCAGCCCCGATCGGATCAAGCCCGGCCGTCGGCTCGTCAAGGAACAGGAGCTGGGCGTCGAGCGCCAGGGCACGCGCCAGCGCCGTCCGCTTGACCATGCCGCCCGACAGTTCTGATGGCATTTTTTCCGCGGAGTCGGCAGGCAATCCGGCAAGCGACATCTTCATCAGCGCCACAGCCCGGGCTTCCCGGCGATTGAGGCGCGTATATTCGAGGATCGGCGCCATGATGTTTTCGACCACGGTCAAGGCTGTGAACAGCGCCCCGCTCTGAAACAGCACTCCTGTCCGCGCCTGGAGTTGCCTGCGCAACAGGTCCTTCGCCGTCCCCAGCCTGTAGCCGAACAGCTTGATTTCGCCGCCGGCCGGCTTTTGCAGGCCAAGGATCGAGCGCAGCAGGACAGTCTTTCCCGCGCCGGAACCGCCGACGACGCCAAGGATTTCGCCCCTTTTGACGGTCAGGTCGAGGTTTTCGTGAATAACATTGTTGCCGAAGCGATTGGAAAGCCCCTTGATCTCGATCGGCGTGGCCGTATCCGCGTCTTTCAGTTCTGGCAGTTCAACGGCTTTCATCAGAAGTTCAACCCATTGAAAAGAATGGCGAACAACGCATTGAACATAAAGATGATGAAGATCGAATGGACCACGGCAGTCGTCACCTGACGGCCCAGCGAAATGACGTCTTCCTTGACGACAAGACCTCGGCGGCAGCCGATAACGGCGATAATGGCGGCAAAGACCGGTGTCTTGATCATGCCGACGAAAAAGTTGACGAACGGGACGTAGTCATAGGTGCGTTCGAGGAAATAGGCCGGGCCGAAATGCAGGGTCGCCCATACGACAACCATACCGCCCAGCATGCCGAACAACGAACCGATAAAGCTGACCAGGGGCATCATGATCATCATGGCCAGCACGCGCGGTACGACCAGGGCCTCGTACGGATCGATACTCATGACTTCCATGGCATCGATTTCCTGGTTCATCTTCATGGCGCCGATTTCCGCGGCGAAACTCGACGCACTGCGGCCGGACAGCAGTACGGCGGCGATCAGCGGGGCAAATTCGCGCAGGACGGCGATACCGACCAGCTCGACGGCGAAGACCGACACACCAAACTGCTGCAACTGCACGATGCCGAGATAGGCGATGACGCAGCCGACGAAGAAATTGGTCAGTGCCACGATCGGGATGGCTTCCAGGCCGGATCGCTGCATGATGCTGAACAAAGCCGCCCAACGGATGCGCGAAGGTTTAAGCACCGAGCGCAGGATCAGGCTCATCAGGTGGCCCATGAACACGGCCTGGCCGATGAATTCGTGCCAGAAGGTGATCACGACCTTGCCGAACCAGGTCAGCAGCGAATAGATCGGATGGCGAACCGCCGGCTCATCCCAGAAGCTTTGCTTGCCTGCCTTTGCCGTTTTCGCTGCCTGCGCGGTCACCTCGGCCGCATAGCCGCCGACCAGATCGTAGAGGCTGGCGAACTTGTCCTGGCCGGCGAAGAGGACGCCATCAGCGCGATCGCCGACAACCCGGCGCAGCAGGTAGGCGCCGGCCGTATCCAGACTTTCCAGCTGGTCGGTGACGACGTGCACACGCGGATGCTTTTTCAGGGCCGCGCGCAGCCGGTCGGCGATGCCTTGCAGATACGTGATCACCCATTGGCCCTTGAGGGTCAAAACCGCCACGTCACCGCTATGCCCGCCTTCTGGCAGGTCTAATGTATAGTCAGCCTTGGGCATGAGGGGCGGCAGGCTTGAGCAATGGAGACTCGCAAAGGGTTAACGCTTGTCCAATCCTTATACATGAAGGAAATTGATAAATTGGCAAGAGCTCGGTACAAAAAATTGAACCGATCCGTACGCTTTCGCATTTGCGTGATAAAAAAGCAGTGAGGTTCGCGCAAAACGCGAAGAAGCGCTATTCAGCCGACGCAAGACGAATGCGGAAAATGCCCTTCAAACCTTCGTGTGACACCGGCTTGCCTTTGCGCAGGATTTCAATTTTTCCCTGCTTGGCCTGCGCGATGATAACGCCGCGGACCTTGGGCAATTGACGGTTCCAGTTCTCGCTCCCCAGTGCCTTGGCGACGTCGTTCGGACTTATGGACTCCTGGTCTCGCAACTGCGATAAGAGCGCAAACAGGGTCTCTTCGATGCGTTGAGACATGGCATTTCCTTTGGAGCAGCGGGCTTATGGCCAATGATACAAAAACCCCGCCGGGGCACGAAGTCGTCCCGGAGGGCGAATTTGCGGGCTGGGTCCTGTCGCCGTTCAACGAGAATTTCAACGGCCTGGTCGGCCCCTACTACTACCGGGCCGACGATCCGGCAAATGTCAAAGTCGCATTCAAGGCGGAAAAACGTCATCTCAACGGCGGCGGCAGCATCCACGGCGGCTGCCTGCTGACCATGGCCGACACGTCGCTATTCGTTTTCGCCCTGCCCCATCTGTCGGACGGCAGCGCGGTCACAGTCCAGCTCGACGCCCAGTTCCAGGCGCCCGGCCGCGAAGGCGACATCGTCATTGCCACCGGTGAAATCACGCGCGCGGGCAAGACCTTGATCTTCGGCCGCGGCGAATTGCGGGCGGGCGACAAACTGCTGCTGAGCTTTACCGGCATTCTGGCACGAAAAACACCGCTGGGCAGCCGGGATGGTTAAACCTCCTTCGGCGCCCGCTCACGCATGGCCAACAGCCAGCGTCTGAGGTTTTCGCGTCCGCGATCCGGGCGGAAACGGATAACGCGCGCAAAATCGAGCGATGTCGCCGCCGCAATATCGACGACGGTCATGCGATCAGTGGCGATAAAATCGCGTCCAGCCATATGAGCATCAAGCGCATCGGCAAAGGCCTCGGCCACTTTCAGATTATAGGCGCCGACCTCGGCATTGGGTGCTTCGAGCACCGCCAAGGCCGGAAGGGTCATGCGCACGGCCATCATCGCCGGATTGGCCATCAGCATTTCGACCCGCCGGGTCCACATCTCGATGATGGCGGTTTCCTTGGCGTCGCGGCCGTAGAGATTTGGCTCAGGGTACAGGTTTTCAAGGTACCGCCCAATGGCGATCGATTCAGCGATGCAAGTGCCGTCATCCAACTCCAGCACCGGCAGGGTTACCGATCCGCCCGCTGTAATTGGGTCGATGCGCTTGTGCTCAAGGCTCATGAGATCGACCTTGATTACCTCGATATCGCTGATACGTTTCTCAGCCAAAATCCAGCGCACGCGACGCGGATTGGGCGCAAAATCGGCGATATAGAGCTTCATGGGCCCGCCTTTTTAGAGGTAAAATTTGGCCACGAAAAGCACGAATATCCGAGCGGGTCGTCCCCCCTTTGCCCGGAGGGCAATCGTCCAATCACATGCGCGCTTCAGGAAACCGCTCTTCGCGCAGCCTACTCAACACAATGAAGTTCGTGATTTTCGTGTTTTTCGTGGCCAATTCTTACAACCCATAGACGCTGTTCGGCAAGGCGCCAACGACAGCTGCCGACAAACACGTCGCCAGGAACCCGGCCATCAATGCCTTCCAGATCAGGCCGAGGATTTCCGGGCGGCGCGACGGCATCAGGGCACTGAAGCCCGCCACCGAAATGCCGACCGAACCGATATTGGCAAAGCCGCACGTCGCGTAAGTTAAGATGATCCGCGTGCGCGGTGACATGGCGTCGACGGGAATAGCCGCCAGTTTCAGGAAGGCGACAAACTCGGTCAGAACCATCTTGACGCCGAGGATCCAGCCGCCGGTCTGCGCTTCCTTCCACGGAATGCCGATCAGCCACGCCAGCGGCGAGAACAGCACGCCTAAAATGCGCTCGATCGTCACCGGCTGACCATCCCAGATCAGGCCGCCCAAGCACATGTTCACCAATGCGACCAGCGAAACCATGACGATCAGGATGGCAGCAATATTCATGGCGACCATCATGCCGTCGGCCGTGCCCTTGGAGATGGCATCGATGGCGCTGTCGTATTTCAGCGAGCTGGAATAGTCCACTGCCTCGTGCTTGCGGTCGGCCAGCTCCGGCACGATGATCCGCGCCAAAAGCACACCTGCCGGCGCCGAGACGATTGCGGCCGCCAGGATATGTCCTGCGGCATTGGGCAGGACCTCATGCAGGATCAGCACATAGGCGACCATGGTCGAGCCGGCGACATTGGCCATCCCGACGACCAGCATGATAAAGACTTCGGAACGCGTCAGCTTGTCGAGATAGGCGCGGATGATGATCAGGCTCTCGACATTGCCGACAAATATGTTCGAGGCGACGCCCAGCGCCGACGCGCCGCCAAGGCCGATGGCTTTTTCGAAAATGGCGCCGAAAAAGCGAATGATGAGCTTCAGGATGCCGATGTGCCATAACAGGGCCGACAAGGCTGCGATAACAAGAATGAGCGGCAGAACACGCAGGGCGAAAACAAACAGGGCGTTTTGATTGACCACTGCATAGGGCTGATCGCCACCGCCCATATAGCCAAAGACGAATTGCATGCCGCGCCCCGTCGAATCCGACAGGGCCTGCATGCCCGCGCCGATACTGTCGAGAACGACGCGCGATTGCGGAAAAGCGAACAGCAACAGGATCAGGCAAACCTGAACCGCAATGGCGCCCACGGCCAGAAAGACCGGAAACCGTTTCTTGTTTTCCGACACCAGCCAGCAAACGAGAAGAATGGCGGCAATGCCGAGCAGGCTTTGCAGGTTTTCCGGACCATAATGGAATGGCATGAACGCGTCCCCTTGTCGCGCCCGATCGCGCAGGCGGCCACTATCCGATAACGAACGAAACGAATGCAAGGTTTTTTTGGCATTTGCGACTCGATCAAGGCGCGGATCGGCGCGAAAAGCTCAGCTTTCCGCCGCAAAGAGCAACTTTTGGGCGCGCACGATCGGCGCCTCAGACTTCGCCTTTGGCAGCAGAAGACCGAACGGCTTAATTCATTGGCAGGCGCTGCAAAAACCTGATTTTCAGGAACTTTATGGGTGTGACAATCGCCGCCGGACGCTTTACATTGCCCGCCCAATAGCATGAGTCTTTTCCGGGCGCGCCGCGCCATTCGATCCCAAGCCGAAGAGTTAGCAACGCCGTGAGCCTGCCCGCGAGCCAGAACGACGCAACCGTCCGCCACCTGCTGGTGGTCGATGACGATGACCGCATCCGCACCCTGCTGAAGGAATTCCTGTCGCGCCAGGGCTTTCGCGTCACCTCCGCCGCCCATGCCGACGCCGCCAAGCGCATGCTGCAACTGCTCGACTTCGACCTGTTGATTGTCGACGTCATGATGCCTGGAGAAGACGGTTTTTCGCTGTCGAAGTGGGTGCGCGCCAATTCCAACGTGCCGATCCTCATCCTGACGGCTCGCGATCAGACGGACGATCGCATCACCGGCCTTTCGCTCGGCGCCGACGACTACCTGTCGAAGCCGTTCGAGCCTCAGGAACTGTTGCTGCGCATCGAAGCCATCCTGCGGCGGACCGGTGTAAAACCCGCCCTGCCGAAATCGATCACCATGGGCGCTTTTGTCTTCGACCTCGAACGCGCCGAGCTCAGCAAGAGCGGAACGCCTGTTCGCCTGACAGAAGCGGAATCGCAATTGTTGAAATACCTCGCCGAACGCGCCAATGTCGCGGTCGATCGCATGGATCTGGCCAAGGACAGCGTCGACACGACCGGGCGCGCGGTCGACGTCCAGGTCACGCGCCTCCGCCGCAAGATCGAGCAGGACGCGAAAAACCCGCGCTATCTGCAAACCGTGCGCGGCAAGGGCTATATGCTGGCGCCGGATTGATGCCTCCCGCTGCTGAATCCGGCCGGGTCAAATCGCGTTTCAAATTGCCGAAACTGCGCTTCTGGCCAATGTTCCTGAAACGCAATTTCCCGCGCACGCTGATGGCGCGAGTGCTGCTGATCATCGTCCTGCCGATCATTATCATGCAGGTGCTGATCACCTGGATGTTTTTTGACATGCACTGGGAGACAGTGACGTCGAAGCTGTCGGAAAGCCTGGCAGGTGACATCGCCTGGGCGGTCAGCACTTATGAGCAGGACCCGTCACGCAATAATCTCGACAGGATCAGCGGCCAGGCCGACAAGTCGATGCAATTGTCGATCAGCCTGCAACGCGGTCAGGAACTGCCTGAGAACCGGCGCAAGTCGGTGTTCGTGCCCCTCGACCGAACGATCGACAGGGCGCTCGACCATCAGCTCGACAACGCCTACTGGTTCGACACCACCCGCTATCCCGGCTTTCTCGACGTCCGTGTCAAGGTCAAGGATGGCGTCCTGCGTTTCATCGTGCCCAAGGACCGGGCGTTCGCCACCACGGGTTATATCTTCATCTTCTGGATCGTCGGCGCCACACTGGTGTTGACCACTGTCGCCACCTTGTTCATCCGCAACCAGGTGCGTGCCATCGAACGGCTGGCCGAAGCCGCCGAGAAATTCGGCCGCGGCGAAGACGACCCCGCCTTCAAACCCTACGGCGCGACCGAGGTTCGCTCCGCCGCGCGGGCCTTCCTCGAAATGAAGGCCCGCATCCAGCGCCAGATCGAGCAGCGCACCACCCTGCTCGCCTCGGTCAGTCACGATTTGCGCACGCCGTTGACGCGCCTGAAACTCGAACTGGCCATGACCGAACAGGACAGCGCCACCGAACGCATGAAGCAGGACGTGTCGGAAATGGCCTATATGATCGACGAGTACCTGGCCTTTGCCCGCGGCGAAATGGCCGAGAATACCGAGGTCGTCACGGTGCACAACGTCGTAGAGTCCGTACAGGAAAGCACCAAGCGCGCTGGCCACAGCCTGCAGGTCGCCTTCCCCGAAGAGGAGGTGACGGTCCGTATCAAGACCCTGTCGATTCAGCGTGCCCTGACCAATCTGGTGATGAACGGTTTTCACTACGGAAAAGCCGTTCGCCTCAGCGCCGAGTTAGAGGTCGATGCATTAAAAGGGGCCCGGCAGGTCCGATTGCTGATCGACGACGACGGCCCCGGCATTGCCGCGGAAAAACGCGAAGAAGCCTTCAAACCGTTTTCGCGCCTCGACGATGCGCGCAATCAAAACATCAAGGGCGTCGGCCTCGGGCTGGCAATAGCGCGCGACATCGTGCGCGGGCATGGTGGTGATCTCACCCTTGATACCAGCCCAATGGGCGGCCTTCGCGCCACGATCGTGTTGCCGGTAGAATTGTAGAATAGAAGCCTTAACCCAGCTCTTTCGATCGTTTGTGCGCCGCTTCGACGGCCGCCAGAATCAGCTCGTCGAGCCCTTCACCCGGCTTGCACAACACGCTGAGCGCGGCTTCGGTGGTGCCGCCCGGCGATGCCACCTTTTGGATCAGCGCGTCCGGCTCTTCCCCGGTCGAATCGAGCAATCTGGCCGCCGAGACAAGCGTGCCTCGCGCCAGGTCCCGGGCGTGACTCGACGACAGGCCTGTGGCCTTGCCTGCCTTTTCCAGCGACCGGACAAAGGCATAAACATACGCCGGTCCGGAGCCCGACACGGCGGTCGCGGAATTCATCTGGCTTTCGTCTTTCAGTTCGACCGTCTGGGCGATCGGCGCAAATACGCCCATGGCCGCCTCCGTGCCCCGGACTGAGTCGGCGTAAATCGTTGCGACGCCCCGGCCGGTGGCGACACCCGTTGTCGGCATGACGCGCGCCACGGCGTGGCCGGCGAAGGCTTCCTTCAGGCTGTGCACCTGCACGCCTGCCATGACCGAGACAAGCACGGCGTCGGGCGCAAGATTGCCGCTCAGGATTTGGGCCACGGCGTGCCAGCCCTGAGGTTTCACGGCCAGGATGACTGTGCGCGCCTTTTTCCAGTCCTCGGGCGGCGGATTAAGACTGGCCCCGTCGCGCATCCACGCCTGCGCATCGTCGCCCGGCAGCAGATCGAGGATCATCACCTCTTGCGGCGTGACGTGGCCGCTGACGCGAAAGCCCTTCAGGAGGGAAGAGCCGAGCGCACCGGCGCCGATAAGCAGGATCGGTTTAGGCAGGAGCGAATCCGTCATTCTCTTACGCCTCGCCGCGCGTTTCGAACAGACAGGCAGCGAAGGCATCCTGCGCGGTGTTCACGCCCTTGAACCAGAAGTCGAAGGCCGGATAAAATCGGTCGACGGCTTCGGCCGCGCTGTTGATCATGTGCGCGCTCGACACGACCGAACCACGGTCTATCGGGCTGAGGGCCAGGGTGTGGCGGAAGATGATGTCGTAGGCGCCCATGCCGGTTGCCGATTTTTCGGCCTCGGTATCGCGGAAAACCTCGAAATGGCCGAACCAGACGTGCTGGTTGACCAGGCACAGCAGTTCGTAAAGACCAGGCAGGCGATCGACGGCGAGCGGCTTGCCGGCGCCGGATTCGACATCCAGAGAACAGCACAGCTGCAGGCACTCGCCTTCCGGCCGCCACGAAAACCACATTTCGTAGGTCCGCCAGTCGCCCGTCAAGGCGAAACCAAGATCGCCTTCCGGCGTGCGTTCGAATTCTAGGCCTTCCTCGCTGAGGATGGATTCCACCATGTCGAGCGGGTCGAAGGCGGCATCGCTGTCGTAGGCCTGCGGCGTGTTCATTTGTATCTCTGTACGTTTCAGGGTCGGCTTTTAAACGGCGGGGTCGGCAGCGGACTTCGCCTTGGCCTTGGTCCCTTTCAGGGACGCAATCTCTTCTTTCAAAGCGGCAATTTCGGCCTTCAGAGCATCGAACTCGTCCCGCCGCACCAGGTCCATATCGGCGACGAAACGATCGGCCTGCGACCGGAAAGCCGCCTTGGCCTCGTCGCCGGCGGCTTGCGCCAGGCTCATCGCCGAGGTGGTCAGTTTGGCCATTTCGTCAAGAAACGGGTTTTGGCTTTGCATGACAGGGGCTCCTCAGGCGACGCAAATCAGTTCCGCTACTATAGTGACTTATCCTCGCCGCCACAAAGTTTTTCATGATTCTAAGCCGCGGTATCGCGCTTTTGTCGCGACGAAGCGAAACGAAGTTGATAAGTACGGCTCCAGAGCAGTGTGCCAAAAAGTGTTCGCGGTTTTCGGCTAAACATTGCAACAAAGATTTGCGGAGACCCATGCCGATGCCGTTGCACCTGCCCGATATCAATCCGGTTCTCCTGCAACTCGGGCCACTGGCCGTTCGGTGGTATGCGCTTGCCTACGTGGCGGGCATCGTGCTCGGCTGGCTTTACGCCGCCCGCATGTTGCGTAAAGCCGAACTGTGGCCTGCCGGCAAGCCGCCGATCACGGCCGAACAACTCGACGACCTGATCCTGTGGCTGACCGGCGGCATTATCCTCGGCGGGCGGATCGGCTATATATTGGCTTATGATGCCTCGATCATCTGGAAGAACCCGATCGAGGTCGTGATGATTCAGAATGGTGGCATGTCCTTCCACGGCGGCTTTACCGGCGTTCTGATCGCTGTCCTGATTTGGGGCCGCCTCAATAAATTCGACATGGTGCGAACCCTCAGCCTCGGCGACATGATGGCTTCGGCCGCACCGCTAGGCCTGCTGTTCGGGCGCCTGGCCAATTTCGTCAATGGCGAGCTGTGGGGCCGACCGACGCACCTGCCGTGGGGCATGGTGTTTTGCAACAAGTACATCCGCGCGCAATATCAGGGTTTATGTCCAGCGGGCGAGGGTATCGCTCGTCATCCCAGCCAGCTGTACGAAGCCTTCGGCGAAGGCCTGGTTCTGTTCGCCGTGCTGTGGGTACTCGGCTGGCGCCTCAAGAAGCTGAAGCGACCGGGACTGCTGATGGGCGTGTTCGTCGCCGGCTACGGCATTATCCGTATCCTGCTGGAAAGCGTGCGCAATCCCGATTCCCAAATGCTGCCGTTCTTCAAAGACGTGCTCACCATGGGCACGCTGCTGTCGTTGCCAATGGTGATCGGCGGGGCCTGGCTGGTCTGGCGCGCCCTCAAGACACCAGAGGCGCCCGAACCGGCTGAAGCCCTAGTCGCTGAGCCGGCGCCAACGGTAGAACCGGCGGTCGAAGACGAAGTGCTGGGCAAAGACCCCGCCGAGGCCTCGGCTGAGCCCTCAAGTGAAGAGCCCGACGCAGGTACGGCGGCTTAGGTGTCGCTGAAATCGCGACTGATCGAGCAGATTACGCTCGAAGGCCCGATTGGCGTCGCCGACTACATGGCGCGCTGTCTGCTCGACCCCATCGACGGCTACTATATAAAGCACCCCGCCCTGGGCGCCGACGGCGACTTCCTGACCGCACCGATGGTGTCGCAGATGTTCGGTGAGATGATCGGCGTCTGGGTGGCGCAGACCTGGCACGCCCTGGGTTCGCCTGCGCGTTTCCGCCTGGTCGAAATCGGTGGCGGCGACGGCACGTTGATGAGCGACATCCTGCGCGTCGCCAAGCGCGTCTCCGGCCTGAGCGAAGCCACTGACGTGGTGATGATCGAGCCCTCGCCCGTCCTGCGCAATCTGCAATCACAGAAAGTAGACAGCGCGATTTTCGTGCCGGAGCTCGACTCGCTGAGCGATGATTTGCCCTTGATCGTCGTCGCCAACGAAGTGCTCGACTGCCTGCCTGCCAGCCAGTTCGTGCGCGTCGGCGACGGCTGGCATGAACGCCTGATCGGACTCGATGCCGAAGGCGCGCTATGTTTTGGCCTGGCCAATGCGCCGTCACCATTTCTGGAAAATGTGAATTTTGCAGACGGTGCGATCCTCGAGTACAGCGCCGAGCAACTGCGCTTTG
>FSTD01000281.1_pt1 | contig 23523 bp, 25 predicted proteins | sample 1637101 | NCBI WGS metagenome assembly FSTD01 (sample SAMEA3914816, study PRJEB12502) | metagenome | biome: forest; material: soil | place: USA | collected 2011-09-16 | depth 0.3 m | reverse complement strand
GAGATCGCCGATGGCCCGGACCTGCGGCAGAAGCAGGGGCTTGCCCCGTGCCTGATGGGAAAAGGCGTGAGCCATGGCGCGGGCACCGCGCCGGGTCGGCATCAGGATGGTGGCTGAGGCCAGCTCGCCATCGAGCGCTCGGCACAGGCCAAGCGCCAAGTCGTCAAGAAAGCAGCGGCCGGAGGGTATGGAAAACCAGCGCGGGCCGGAAACAGAGAAAATGCCGCCCTTGCCGGTCATGCCGCCCGAAGGCGCGCTTCGGCCTCATCGCGCGCTTGCGGATCGCCCACGTGCATCCAGTCCCCTTCCATCAGCACGCCGCGAATCCGGCCTTTCGGCGCCGCTTGACGCCAGATCTTCGCCAGCGAAAACACTTCGTCACTGACGCCATCGACGATCGACGGCCTGGTGATATGGACGCCCATATAGTTGAGCGGCGCGGCCATGGCATCACCGCGGAAGCTAAGGTGATTGTCGCCATCCATAAAGAAGTCGCCCGCACCGTCGAACCCTGTCGTGCGATCCATGCGCGCCAGCAGAAGTGTCGCGTCCATGGCGGCAGGATCCCAGGCAGCGGCCAGGTCGTTCAAGGCGCGACCATCGTGATCCTCGATCCACACACTGTCGGTATTGGCAACCCAGATGGCTTCGTCACCGAGCAGACGGCGCGCTTTCTTGAGGCCGCCACCCGTTTCAAGCAAGGCCTGGCGCTCGTCCGAGACGATAATATCAAGATCGGTCCGGCGTTTCAGGTGGGCTTCGAGCTTGTCGGCGAAGTAGTGGACGTTGACGATGAAACGCTTCGCACCTGCCGCCGACAAGCGATCAAGCATGTGATCGATCAGGGTCTTGCCGCCGACTTCGACCAGCGCCTTGGGGCGGTCGTCGGTCAGCGGACGCATGCGCGTGCCCAGGCCCGCCGCCAGGACGAAAGCTGTATTTGGGGCTTTGGCCGGCGCGGTCATGCGCTTTTCAGCTTCTCGGAGAAGCCGTAGCGCTCAAACCACTCTTTCAGGCCTTCCATGCCGGGTGCTTGAAGATTGCGGCCGAGATGGCGCCACATGCGCGGCATGAAGGCCTCGTAGCGCGGCTTGTGGTCGCGAGTGACGAGGCGGGCAAAAATGCCGAGGATGCGTGCTTCGTTGAGTGTCGCCAGCGCCGTGTAGTCGCGCATGAAGGCCGGAACATCCGTATCCGGACGAAGCGAGAAATAGTGGTCCAGCGCTGCTTTTTCGAGTTCCGGCGAGACGTCGCGGCGGGCATCCTGAAGCAATGACAGAAGATCCCAGCTCGGGTGCGACCGCAAGGCATCCTGGAAATCGATCATGCCGACGCGCTGCACACCCTCGCGATCGGGCAGCCACATCAGGTTTTCGGCGTGATAGTCGCGGTGGATAAAGACTGTGGCGCCGTCTTCGGCGCGTTGACGCAAGGGCGCCCACAGGACTTCCCATTCTTCCAAAGCCCGGTCGTTCAGTGAGTGGCGGCTGTCAAAGCGCGGATACCATTCGACGAACAGGTCGGCGCCCGTCTTCAGCGCCAGGTTATCATAGCTGAGCAATGGCCAGCCACCATCGAGCACGGCGGGCGGCGGCACTTCGTGCAGTTGCGCCAGCGCCTCGATCGCAGACATGTAAAGCGGCGTTTCGTCCTGGCCACGAGCAATCAGGCTGGCAAACAGATCATCGCCCAGGTCTTCGCTGATCAGAAGGCCGCTGGCAGCATCGACCTCGAAGATTTCCGGCGCCGACAGGCCCTGGGCGCGGAGATAGTTCGACGCCGCGACAAAGGCTTCGATACGGCCGGCCGCCAGCCGCGCCATGGCGTTATAGCCGACTTTCCGGCGCTGGTCTTCAGTGTCAAACTGACCGCAGGGATGGCTTTCCAGCGCGGGCGGCTGATCCATCAGCATGAAGCTGCGGCCGCTCCTGGTCAGGCGCTCGTAGCGGCGCGTCGAAGCATCGCCGGGAAGAAGCCGGCGCTCTGCGTCGCCAAAGCCCGAAGCGGTCAAAAAGCGGCGTTTGGTCGCCTCTCTGTCATTCATCTTGGTCGTCGTTCCCCGAAGCGTCCGGCAGGCGTGAGTCTCGCTATGCGCCCACTTGGTGTCCCATCCGGAAAATTGGTCTTGTTGGGCTGTTCTAGGACAATATCAAGACGGTCGTCAAAGCCCAAATGGCCAAGGCGGTCAGGCCATTCGATCACAAGCACGGCATGGGGCAAGGCCTCGTCGAGACCCAGTTCATGGACCTCGTCGGCCGATTTGAGGCGATAGAGGTCGAGGTGGAGGATTTCAAAGCCAAGTGTGTCATAGGCCTGGACCAGGGTGAAGGTCGGCGATGGCACGTCCTGGTCGGGTTTCGTCAGGGCCCGGATCAATCCACGCGCCAGGGATGACTTACCCATGCCGAGGTCACCGTGCAGGTAGACCACGTCGGACGGCTTGAGGTTCGGGGCGACCAACGCGCCCAGTTTTGCCGTCGCTGCGTCGTCGGGGAGCCATAGGGTATGGGGCGCGCGGAGGTCGAGAGCGGCAAGATCGCCAGGCGTGCGCATTCAGCAAGACTCCTTAGTCATGCTGCACCCGTAAACGGCTTGTCCGGGTTGTCGCTCAATTCGAGTTCGACATAGGATTTGAGCGCTTCGCAAAACGCGTTGGTCTCCAGGTCGATACCGTTCGGATCTATTGCCGGCCCGATGGTCAACTCGAACCGTTTGCCGGCCTTGTTCAGCAATTCATGGAACAGGGTGATATCGCGCAGTTCCTGCGAAAAGCGGTTGAACAGGTGGAACCAGAAGGATTCCGGCCCTTTAAGGTACATGGGTATGATCGGGGCCTTATATTTCTGCGCCAGAGACACTGCGGTCGGTGCCCAAGGCGGATCGATCAGGCGGCCTTGACGATCACGCCTGGCCAGTCGCCCCGCCGGAAACAAGCCTATGCAGCGCTCCGCCTCAAAGGCGGCCTTGGCGGCGGTCAGCGTCGTACGCGTCTTTTCGCGCGTGCGCTTGGACTCGACCCATTCGACCGGGATGAGGTTTTCGCCGAAGCGCGGATTGACGCGCAGGGCATCCGCATTGGCGAAGAAAATTGCGTCACCGCGGCGCCGCAATATAGCGTCGGATACGGCAATGCCGTCGGCAATGCCGGTAGGATGATTGCACACGACCACGCAGCGGCCGGTCTGCGGCAGCCGTTCGAGCCCCCGCACCTCCACCTGCAACGATAGAAGGTTCGACACATAGTCCAGAGCTTCCGCGCCGCTCATGTCGCGCACAGCATTGGCCATACGTATGGCGTTCGGGTAGCCGAGAATGCCGTAAAGCACGGGCTTGGCGATAGGCCAGGCAAGCGATTGTACCAGGCGTGGCGCCCGTTCGTAGATCAGCTCGTCGACAATATGGAGTTGTGTCCCCTGCATGGGATTTAGTGCTGGCGCAAGTCGCGCCGGCGATCAAGAGTCTTTGTCGTTGATCACGCATAATGGCTTGGCGGCACGCTGTGGAAAGTGATAAGTCAGCGCCATGAGCGACCCCGAAAACCCCCTCGCAAATGAAGACAAGCGCCAGCCGAAGGCGATCATTCCCTATGCGGTGCTCTGGGTCATCTGCATCGTGTGTGTGATTTTTGCATGTGTCGCCATGCTAAATCAGGGGTAAGGCGGTAATTTCGCCCTGCCATGAGATGAAATTTGCGTGATTTTCCGGCAAATTTGCGTTAACGTTTTGGAAACTATCGAAAATTGCTGTCTGGCGGGCAATCCGGCGCCGACGCAGCAATCGTCTTTGCGCGCGGCGCATTAACGATTATAGTAAACAGGTTCAGCACGTAGCGCAGGCCAATGCGGCCGGGCGGCTCGTACCGAGGGATGGGGAAAGTTTTATGAGCAGGAAAGTCCTGTTGTGGGCCATGGCCCTGGTTATCATCATCCCGGCCCTCATCGGCACCGGGTACTGGATCTATTGGGACCAGTTCCAGCGCTACGCCCCCGTCACCATCACGCGCAACCAGGCGGAAATCCAGGCCCTGCTCGACAAGGCCGACTACGTTTCGCCGGGCCGCAACAGCCAGCAGGCCGTCTATCTTATCACCTATCGCAACTGCGCCCCGTGCCGCGCCTATCAGGAACAGGAGTTCCCGAAGTATGATGCCGCCGGCATCGATACCCGCGTCATCGTCTTTGCGCCTTCCGACGACCAGGGCCTCAAGCGCTCCTCCGTGGCGGAGCGCTCGACGATCGCCGAGCTGTGGCTGTCGCGCAAATGGGAGTTCTATCAGGCCTGGTTCCTGAGCAGCGATGCCAATTGGAAGGCCACGGGCCTGCCGGTTGCCGACAACGACTTTGCCCGCAGCGCCGTGGTCGACGCCACGCGCAACTATGTAACGCAATTGTCGACGCTTCTGTCGGCCAATAACGTGCGCGCAGCCTACCCGCTCGTCATCTGGCGCGACCAGAACAACATGCTGAAGGTGTGCAGCTGCACCAGCGAGAAGGCTTACCACTTTATTCGTGAGGACCTGGGCGCGCCCAACAGCGTCAGCGGCCGCGAAGGTCCGATGTTCACCATCCCAGACAACCTTCTGCCGAGCTTCGGCAGCGAGTCGTCGAGCGCTTCGAAAGCAGCGCCCGCGCAGGCCGCTCCGACACCGGTGCAACAGCCCGCGTCGCAACCGGCGGCCAAGCCTGCAGATACTGCAGCCAAACCGGCAAGCGGCTACGCCACGGACTTCGGCCCGGGCCAATAGGCTCGGCTTGGACCACCGGCTTCAAAGACAACAAAAAGCCCGCCCCGAGTGATCGGAGCGGGCTTTTCTTATAGGTGTCTCTAAGCTTTACGCTTCGGCGTCCAGGTTCGGAGCCGCTTCGGCGTTCAGCATGGCGGCGCGCAGTTCGTCGCCCTTCGAGCCGCGCGTCGAGTTCATCGAGCGCTCGGTGATGCGGGCCGACTTGCCGCGGCGATCGCGCAGATAGTACAGCTTGGCGCGACGGACGACACCGCGGCGCTTGACTTCGATCGATTCGATCATCGGCGAAACCAGCGGGAACACGCGCTCGACGCCTTCACCGAAGCTGATCTTGCGGACCGTGAAATTTTCGTTGATGCCCGAGCCGGCACGCGCGATGCAGACGCCTTCGAAGGCCTGGACGCGCTCGCGCTCGCCTTCCTTGATCTTGACGTTTATGCGGACGGTGTCGCCGGGTTGGAACGCCGGGTAGGTCTTGCCAGCCTTCAGCTTGGCAACTTCTTCGGCTTCGATCGTTTGAAGCAGGTTCATAGGGTTATCCTTTCGTTGGGGCTTTGACGCCTTTTGCCTGTAAGTTGGAAAGATAAGCCGCCCACAGATCGGGCCGCCGCTCCTTCGTTGTCGCCTCTCGCATCTGTTGCTTCCAGACGGCGGTCTTCTTGTGATCGCCGCTTAAAAGCACTTCGGGGATGTCGAGGCCTTCAAACGAACGGGGCCGCGTATACTGCGGCTGTTCGAGAAGTCCATCCTCAAAGCTTTCGTTATCGAGACTGGCCTGCGCGCCGAGGACCCCCGGAAGAAGTCGCACAACCGCCTCGATCGTCACCATCGCCGCGCTTTCGCCGCCCGCAAGGACGGCGTCACCGACACTGATTTCCTCGAACCCACGCGCGTCAAGCACTCGTTGGTCCACCCCTTCGAACCGTCCGCACAGGACGACAAGTCCCGGGGTTTGGGCCCATTCCTTGACTTTCGCCTGCGTCAGGGGTCTGCCGCGGGCGCTCATATAGACCTTCGGGCGATCTGAATGGTCAATGGAATCAAGTGCTTTGGCGATAACATCGGCCTTCAGCACCTGACCGGGACCACCGCCCGCCGGGGTGTCGTCAAGAAAGCCGCGCTTATCGCTCGAAAAGTTACGAATGTCCAGTGTTTCCAAGGACCACAGCGCAGATTCTTTCCACGCGGTCCCGATCAGCGAGACACCAAGAGGCCCCGGAAAGGCCTCGGGAAACATGGTCAGGACGGTGACGTCAAAGGGTTTGGCTTCGGACATGGCTGCGCGCCTTAGCACATGCGGCTGCAAACGCAAACTCACTGACGGCTATTCGCGCTTGCGGCGGTCGAGCTCATTCCTGGTCGCGCTGTAGGTCGCGACGCAATAGGGCGTAATGAAATTCAGCGCGACGTGGCCCCAGTGGATATCGTGCCAGGCCAGGATGGCGGCGCCCTGGTTGATGATATTCAGGATCGTCCCCACGGTCAGCGACACCTTCAGGGCGTTGACCGCGACGCGACGGCTGAGCGCCAAACGCCAGAATTCATTCACGCCGCGACCTTCAGGCCGGCTCGCAGCGACGCAAACAGCCTTTCGTACAGGCTTTTTTCCAGCGCGATGGCACCGGGCAAGGCGCTTTCGCAGTCGAATCCGAGTTCCGCCAGGCGCTCGGTCATGGCTTCGAGGTGGTTGTCTTCCTCGGCGATGATGCTCTTGAGCGAGGTTGGATATTTCGCCGCTATCAGAGCCTGCTGGTAGAAGCGATAGACCCACAGCGCGCGCAGCTCGATCACCAGCGATACCCATAGATAGGCCGTTTCGGCATGGCTGCCGTCAGGCAGTGCCGCCGACAGGCCGGAATCGAGGCGTCCGAAATAAAACTGCCCTGCTGTGGCGCTCATCGTAAACTCGGACTCGTAACCTTCGATCGAATGACCGGCGAGCTTCTCGGCTTCGCGTTTGAAGAAGAAGGCGTGGCGCGTTTCTTCCGCCAGGTGCTTGAGAATGTCCTGGGTCAGGATGCCGCACATCTGCGACAGCATGATCTTGCGGCTACCCGTGTGTTCGAGCAGGGACAACAGATTCAGAAAGCGGACGTGTTGAACCGGATCGGCGATGGCGTCGGCCAGGAAAGCCTGGAACGGCGCTGATAAGGGCTCATTCAAGCGCTCCATGCTGTAAAGCATCGAGCGCGCGCTCAATGGTGCCGGCAATGACATCGAGATCCTCTTTCGATACGCAGTAAGGCGGCAGCATATAGAGCGTATCCCCTAGCGGACGCAACAGGACTCCGTTGGCAATGAAATAACGATAGAGTTTCGGACCTATTCCGGCCAGGTAGCCATGCTCGTCGCTCTTGATGTCGAAGGCCATGATGGTGCCGGTGTGCCGGGCGTTACGCACGTCCGGACGCGCCGCCAACCGCTTCAACAGTACCGCCTGATGCGCATGGATGGAGTCGATGCGCTCCATAACGGGCTCTTCATCCCACAGGGAAAGGGCCGCATTGGCTGCGGCGCAGGCCATCGGGTTGCCGGTGAAGGACGAGGAGTGAAAAAACGTCCGCGACCGGTCGGTGGAATAGAAGGCGGCGTATATTTCATCCGTCGCCAGGGTGACGGCAAGCGGCAGAAATCCGCCGGTAAGTCCCTTGGACAGACACAGGATGTCGGGGGCAATCCCGGCCTGATCGCAGGCAAAGCGCGTGCCTGTGCGGCCCCAGCCCGTCATGACCTCGTCGGCGATAAAGAAGACGCCGTAACGCCGGCACAGGTCGTGGAGGCCTTTGAGGATTTCCGGGCCGTACATCAACATCCCGGCCGCCCCGAGCACCAGGGGCTCGACGATCAACGCGGCAATATCGTCGCCTTGAGTCTTTAAAAGATGCTCGAAAGCGCCGAGCGTGGCCTGTCCGTCGCCATCCGGAAATGGCAAGCGATGAACATCGAATAACATAGGCTCGTAGGCTGCGTTGAATACGCTTCGGCCCCCGACCGACATGCCGCCGAAGGTGTCTCCATGATAGGCGTCCTCAAAGGCAACGATACCCTTGCGCGGCCGGCCCCGGTTGGCAAAAACACCGAGCGCCATCTTGAGGCCCACCTCGACAGCCGTCGACCCGCTGTCGGAAAAGAAGACGCGTGTCAGCTCGGGCGGCGTCAAGGCGATCAGGCGCGCCGCCAGTTCTTCGGCCGGTCCGTGGGTAAAGCCGGCAAAGATGATCTGGTCCATTTGCGCCGCCTGGGCCTGGACTGCGGCGACGATCTTCGGGTGATTGTGACCGTGGATATTGATCCACCACGACGAGATGGCGTCGATGATGCGCTCGCCGTCGCGGGTATAGAGGTAAGCGCCTTCGGCGCGCTCGACAAAGACCTGCTCCGGCATCAGGGCGTGCTGGGTGAATGGATGCCAGATCGGCGAGCTCATGCGAAATCTCCGTACGAAAACCCTGCGTCAAAGACCGCGCATAAGGCGTCCCGATCGATCGTTTGCAGTGGTGGCAGATGGCCCAGGATTGGAACACCAGAGAAACCGGCGATGGTAGCGATATTGTCGGCATTGTCCGGACCAACGAAGATCAGACCGTGCAACGGCACGCTGCGCTTGCGCAGGGCTTCGATTGACAAAAGGGTATGATTGATCGTCCCAAGTCCGGTGCGCGCGCACAGGATGACCGGAATCTGCCAGCGGGCGAACACATCGATGAACAGGGTCTGCCGCGTCAAAGGCACCATCAACCCGCCAGCCCCTTCAATCAACAATGGCCCATCGACATTTGGAACGGACAAGACGTCGGGATCGATTGTCACGCCGTCGAGTTCGGCTGAGCGATGCGGCGACAGAGGCGCGCTAAAGACGTAGCGTTCCGGCAGGAAATGTGCATCGGAAAGGCCGGTCAAGCGCTTGACGCATGCCGTGTCCGTTTCGTCCTCGGTGCCGGACTGTACGGGCTTCCAGTAGGTGGCTGACAGGGCCAGGGTCAGCATGGCCGACACCACCGTCTTGCCGATGCCCGTATCCGTGCCGGTAATGACAAAGGCTCCACTCATGCGACGCCGGCCAGGTCGTTGCGGCCGAGAACATCGCGCAAAGCGTCGCAAAAGCCTTCGACTTGCACTTGGGAAAGACCGGCGTTTAGCGATACACGCAGGCGGGCGGTATTTTCGGGCACCGTCGGCGGTCTTACGGCGCGGACGTCGAAGCCCTTGTCTTGCAAGGCATGTGCGACCAAAATCGCCACCGCGTTGTCGCCGATAACGACCGGAATGATCGGACTTTGCACCTTCAGCCCCGGCAGGCGTGCCGCCACGATATCCATGAGACTGAACAGATGGCGCCGCCGTTCGGGTTCGTCGCGGGCCAGCTCCAGCGCCTTTTGCACCAGGACGGCCTGCAAGGGCATGGGCGCTGTCGAATAGATGAAGGGCCGCGCCGCGTTGATCAGGTAGTCGATGACGTCGCCTCGCGCGCATACCAGAGCGCCGGCCACACCCAAGGCCTTGCCGCAGGTGTGCAGGCTGATCAGACGGTCGTGTGGCAGGCCTTCGCTCAGGCCCTTGCCCGTGGGGCCAAATACGCCGGTGCCGTGCGCCTCATCGACGATCAGAAAGGCATCGTGCGCCTCGGCAAGCGCTATCAGTTCGGTAAGCGGCGCCAGATCGCCATCCATCGAATAGACCGACTCGACCAAAATCCACGCCCGTGCGCCCTCGCTGCGCGGCTTTTGCAGGCCGGCGGCAAAGGCTTCAAGGTCGTTGTGCGTCACCTTGACGGCGTCGCAGCGCGCCGCGTGCAGCCCGTCGCGCATGCTGGCGTGACACAGGGCGTCGAAAACAACCAGATCATGCCGGCCGATCAGGGTGGTGATCAGGGCGTAGTTGGCTTGAAAGCCGTTGGCAAAGAACAGGGTGCGGTCGCAGCCGTAATAGGCCGCCGCAAACGCTTCCAGTTCGGCGTGCGCCGGCCGATGCCCTCGCAGTAACCGAGATCCTGTGGCACCGAGCTCTATGCCGCCCTCCAGCGCGTCGATCGCCGCCTGACGCAACGCAGGATGCTGCGCCAGGCCAAGGTAATCGTTCGACGACAGGTCGATACCATTGGGCAAACTAAGTGACCGGTAGCGCTCGCGCGCTTTCAGGCGATCAAGGTCCGGCACAAAGGTTTTCATCGCGCCGTGATATCAGCTTTTGCGCCGGCGGCAAGACCTAGACGACCTTGTTGGCCGCGGCGACCTTGGCATACCAGTTGCCGGAATCCTTGACCGTCCGCTTCTGGTCGTTAGCGAAGTCGACATATGTCACGCCGAAACGCATCGAATAGCCCGACGCCCATTCAAAATTGTCCATCAGGCTCCAGGCGTGATAGCCGCGCACCGGCACGCCGTCGGCAATGGCACGCGACATGGCGTTGAAATGGCCGCGGTAGAAGTCGATGCGCTTGGCGTCATGGATCTGGCCGTCGGCCCCCGGGGCTGTGTTGTAGGCCGCGCCGTTTTCGGTGATTTCGATCGGCCGGTTGCCGGTGATCTTATGCATGCGCATGAGAATATCGTAGAAGCCTTGCGGATAGATGGCCCAGCCGAAATCCGTCTTATCGTCACTGCCATAGGGCCACTGGCCATTGACGTCGATATAGGGCACGCCGCTGCCGTCCTTGACATAGGAACAGAGGGTGCCGGAATAGTAGTTGAGGCCGACGAAATCGAGATCGGCGAGCATGATGGCGTCATCGCCGTCGCGGTAGTTCAGCAACGCGGCCTGTTTATCCGCCGGAAAGACGCCTTCCGGGTATTTGCCGGTCAAGGTCGTCTGGCAGAACCACTGGTTCTGCCACTTGTCCCAGATGTCGGCAGCGCGCACATCGGCTTCGGACTGGCTGGCCGGAATCATCGGGGTGACGTCGTAGACGCTGCCAACCTTCAGCTTCGAATTGGCGGCTTTCAAAGCTTTGAACCCGAGGCCATGCGCCAGGTTGACGGTATGGGTCGATTGGATGAAGGCGTACGGGTCTTTGCGGCCCGGCGCAAAGATGCCGATGCCATAGCCGAGGTTGGTAAAGGTCTTCGACTCGTTGAACAGGCTCCAGTTCTCGATGCGGTCGCCCAGCGCCTTACCCATGAGGCCGGCGTAATCGGCGTAACGTTCCGCTGTGTCGCGATTGGGCCAGCCGCCGCGGTCTTCGAGGGCCTGCGGCAAGTCCCAGTGATAAAGCGTCGGCATGGGCCGGATACCGGCTTCGAGCAAGGCGTCGGTCAACCGGCTATAGTAATCGAGACCCTTTTGATTGGCTGGACCCGAGCCATCAGGCTGAATCCGCGTCCACGCCGTCGAGAAACGATAGGACTTCAGGTTCAGCTGTTTCAGCAGCGCGATATCCTGCGGATATTTGTGATAGCTGTCGCAGGCGACCTGCCCGGTATCGCCGTTCTTGATCTTGCCCGGCGCCAGGACGAAGCGGTCCCAGATCGACTCGCCCTTGCCGTCCTCGTTCCAGGCGCCCTCGACCTGATACGCGGCTGTGGCCGCGCCCCAGATAAAGCCGGGAGGAAAGGCTCCCTCTAGAGCGCGGCCGCCCTTGGTCTTCGGCTTTGCATCAGCGGCCTGAGGAGAGAGGGCCGTGGCGGCGAGACCGAGACCGGACACAATGACTTCGCGACGATTCATAAACATTCCTCCAACATGAACGCGACCTCGCCTTGCATCGTTTTGGGGGTCGTCTATAGGTCATAGAGGTGCGGAAAATTGACAATCAAGTCAATTTCGCCGCATCTCATGGGCGCGCTCCCACCGCCCGAGCCGATTTGTCCAATTTGTCCAATTAATTATCATATTGAAATATTTAAATAAATTACCACCTCCTCGCAAGCAGCGTGACAATAATGCGACATTTTTGCCATTGACGGGAGAGGGAGCGCTCCTACAATTACGGCAACACGGGGAAGAACAAATGAGCGGGCATATACCAACCATCTACGACGTTGCTGAACTGGCGGGCGTCGGTCGCACGACGGTGTCGCGCGTCCTCAATGGCGGCCCCAAGGTCAGCGCGCGTACGCGCGAACGCGTTTTGGGCGCCGTTGCCAAGCTGCGCTTCAAGGCCAATGCCCACGCGCGGCTACTGGCCGGCGGCAAGGTCCACAGCCTGATGCTGGTCTATCCCGCCTGCGACGAGCAGGGCCCCTTGAGCTGGTACAACCTGCTGATCGAAAGCGGCGCCCTGCGCGGCTGCGCCAATGCCGGGCTGCAATTGCAGATGAACCGCGTCTTCCCGGACTCAGCGCAACGCCACGCCCGCGTCATGACCCCCATCGAAGAAGTGGCGTGCGACGGCATCATCCTGGCGCCGCCGTTTTCCGACGACGCCGAGCTGATCGCCCTGATCAAGGCCCGCCATATCCCGGTGGCGTGTCTGGCCGCTGGACCGCAGACGCGCAGTCTTGCAGCCGGCATCGGCATGGACGACGAAGCCGCCGGATTCGACCTGACGCAATATCTGCTTAAGCTCGGCCACCGGCGATTTGCCTTTATCGACGGCCTGAAGGACCATATCTCGGCGGGCCAGCGTTTCAACGGTTTTTGCCGCGCGCTTGATCGCGCCGCCATACCGATGTCGGAAGTCGCCACCTTTCGCGGCAATCTCAACTTTCATACTGGCGTCGAGCACATGCAAAGCGTCATCGACAGCGGCCATAAACCAACCGCTGTGGTCTGTGCCAATGACGAGATGGCGGCCGGCGCGCTTTATCGTGCTCATCAAGCAGGCCTTCATGTACCACGCGACGTGACGATCGCCGGTTTCGACGATGCCCCATTCTCGCCGATGATCTGGCCACCCCTCACGACGATCGCCCAGCCGATCTTCGTCATGGCGCAGCGGGCGGTCGAGATCATCGTCAAGGAAATCGAGGCGCCGATGGCACAAAGACCAGGCTTATACGAGATGACGCCGCACCGGCTGATCATCCGGGAATCGGCGGCCAGCCCGGCTTGAGGATTTCAAACGCCTCTGCTAGGATCGGGCTGCGCATAAGGGCGCAGCCGGTCCGCGGGCAGGGATTTTCCCACCTTTTACAGACTCTATCGCACGAACCATCTTTCAGCCCGTATCGCGGACCAGGGCATTGCATGAAAGGCGTTCGTTTAGCTCATGACAGCCAAAAACCTTACCCAAACCGCCGACCTCAATCTCGAATTCTACCGCAAGCAGGCCAAGGCCCTGTTGCGCGCCGCCCGCACCGGTGACGCCGCGGCCAATGCGCGTCTGCGCAAATACAGCACCGCCAAGGAAGCGGCTCTGCACGCCGCACAAATGGCCATCGCCCGCGAACAGGGTTTCAAGAGCTGGCCGCGATTCCATGCCTTTATCACAGAGGCCAATCTCGATTTTCACGCCCTGGTCGACCGCTTTATCGACGCCGCCACATCCGATGGCCGCAGGGCGCGCGAAATCCTGGCTGAGCACCCCGATATCGCCAATGCCGGATTCTATGTCGCCCTGGTGCTGGGGGATTGGGAGCGCGTGGCCGACGCCATTGCCGCCGACCCGGACCTGGCGACTGAAAAATCCGGGCCGCAGGCGTGTGAGCCTCTGATCTATGTCTGCTTTTCGCGCTTTGGCCATCCGCGTGCCGAACGGGCACTAAGACTAGCCTTGACCGCGCGGCTACTGCTCAACAATGGCGCCGACCCCGACAGCGCATTTCAATCCGAAGAGGGTGCACTATCGTGCCTCTACGCCGCCAGCGGGCTGCTGGCCAATCCAGAAATGACACGGATCCTGCTCGAAGCCGGCGCCAATCCCAACGACGGCGAATCGCTCTATCACGCGACGGAACACGCCGATCTGACGTGCATGAAGCTGCTGCTTGAATATTGCGCCAAACCAACCGCGACCAATGCCCTGAACCACATGCTCGATCGCGAGAACCGCGAGGGCCTGCGGCTATTGCTGGATGCCGGTGCCAATCCGAATGAACTCAATGGTCAGATCGACACCTCCCTGCATTGGGCGGTTCGCCGTTGCCGCAGCGCAGAGACCATCGCTATGTTGCTCGATCATGGTGTCGATATCGATGCCGTACGCAGCGACGGGCGAACGGCCTATGCCATGGCCGTCTTGAGCGGCCAGACGGAGGTCGCCAAGCTGCTCGAATCGCGCGGCGCCGATACGCGGCTGAGCCCGCTTGACGCATTCGTGGCAGGCCGTGGAGGTGAGGTCCCCAAGGAAAGCGCGGCCTCACCCGGCAATGCGCGCCTGCTGACGCATCTGGCTGAAAGCGGCAGTGTGGCGGCAGTGGAGGCGTTATTGACCGCGGGTGTACCGATCGACGCGCGTGGCGACATGGGTGAAACCGCGCTGCGCTGGGCGTGCTGGAAGGGCAATACGGCGCTGATCAAGGCATTGCTGGCGCGAGGCGCACCGCTGGATGCCAGAGAAACAACCTACGGCGCCCCACCGTCGGGCTGGCTGCATCACGGCGCCACGAATAACGGCGAAGGCGATTATGCCGAGGGCGCCCGGCTACTGATAGCCGCGGGCGTGAAGGATTGGGACGCACCAAGCGGTAACGAAGCCATGGACGCGGTGTTGCGAGAAAAGGAGCTGATCCCTTAACGAACCTTAAGCCCCAACTCAGACAACAATTCCCCCGCCTGGGCGCGGGAGATCGTTGCTCCCTTGAAGCGGCGTGCGTCTTCCAGGCGCATGCCGCCCAAGTCTGTCCCGCGCAGGTCGGCGCCTTCGAACCGCGCATTGGTGACGATGGCGTCGCGCAAGGAGCAGTCCTCAAAGATCGCGTGGCGGAAGTCGCAGCGCTGCAGCTCGGAATTATGAAAATCGAGCGATTTCAAATGGCCCTTGTGAAACGAGATGCCGTTCAGGCGCGCATCGTCCAGCCGCGTCTCCTCAAAGGTGATATCGAGCGTCTTGGCGTCGTTGAAATTGGCGCCGGTCAGCTTGCAACGCTTGAAACTGGCCTGCGTCAGCGTTGCCCCCCGAAACAGGCCGTTGTTGAAATCGCAGCCAGAGAATTGTGCTTCGGTCAGGGCAGCGCTGGTGAAATCGGCGTGCGCGCCCTTGCACTTGATGAACTGGGTGTTTTCGAGCTTGGCGCTGGCGAATTTTATCTTCTTGAGGATGCAGTCCTCGAACACCCAACGATTTAGGATCAGGTCGGACAGGTCGAGCTCTTCAAGCTCGCAGCCCGTAAGTGTAACCGGCTCGCCCGTATTGGCGAGCAGCAGGACGGCTGCGCGATCGAGAATCTGGTCAGTTATGGTGGCGGGTTCGGTCATGGCCAAGGTCTAGCGGCTCCAGCGGTACCGAGCAATGACCGAAGTTGCAATTATCGCTATCGAGTTATGGGGTGAAGGGGTCCGCGACCCCTTCGTCTTTCAAACTAAAAAAGAGGGCGACCCCTTGATGGGATCGCCCTCTTTTTTAGATTTAAGGCGAGGGGCCACAGGCCCCTCGACCCCGTTACACGCAGACGTTAGTCGCGACGCGGGCGGCGCGGACGACGCGGACGATCGCCGCCTTCGCGTTCGCCGCCTTCGGCCATTTCCAGTTCCGGCTCTTCGCCTGACGCCGCACGGGCCGCATGGCGTTCCGCACGCTCGGCATCCAGCTTCTCGGTCAGGTCCTCACCGGTTTCCTGATCGACCACCTTCATCGAGAGCTTGGTCTTGCCACGGTCGTCGAAGCCCAGGAACTTCACCTTCACTTCGTCGCCTTCGTTCAGGACGTCCGAGGTCTTGCCGACCTTTTCGTTCTTGATCTGCGAGATGTGGACCAGGCCGTCCTTGGCACCGAAGAAGTTCACGAAGGCGCCGAAATCGACGATCTTCACGACCTTGCCCTTATAGATGGCGCCGACTTCCGGTTCCGAAGCTATCGACTTGACCCAATCGCGGGCAGCGTCGATCTTCGATTGTTCCGAAGCGGCGATCTTGATCGTGCCGTCGTCGGCGATGTCGATCTTCGCGCCCGTCTTTTCGACGATTTCGCGGATGACCTTGCCGCCCGAACCGATGACTTCACGGATCTTGTCGACCGCGATCTTGATCGTTTCGATCTTCGGCGCGAACTCACCGAGTTCTTCACGCGCGCCGGAGATGGCCTTGTTCATTTCTTCCAGGATGTGCAGACGGCCGTCCTTGGCCTGACGCAGCGCCTTGGTCATGATCTCCTCGGTGATGCCGGGGACCTTGATGTCCATCTGCAGCGAGGTGATGCCGTTGGCAGTGCCCGCAACCTTGAAGTCCATGTCGCCGAGGTGATCTTCGTCGCCCAGGATGTCCGACAGAACCGCAAAGCCGTCCTTTTCGAGGATGAGGCCCATGGCGATACCCGAGACCGGCGACTTCAGCGGAACGCCCGCGTCCATCAAAGCCAGCGAGGTGCCGCAAACGGTGGCCATCGACGACGAGCCGTTCGACTCGGTGATTTCCGACACGACACGGATCGTATAGGGGAACTCTTCCGCCGAAGGCAGCATCGGACGGATGGCGCGCCAGGCGAGCTTGCCGTGGCCGATTTCGCGGCGGCCGGGCGAACCCATGCGGCCGGTTTCACCGACGCTGTACGGAGGGAAGTTGTAGTGCAGAAGGAACTTCTCCTTATAGGTACCTTCCAGGGCGTCGATATATTGCTCGTCGTCGCCGGTGCCGAGTGTGGCAACGACCAGGCCTTGGGTTTCACCGCGGGTGAACAGGGCCGAACCGTGGGTACGCGGCAGGATACCGACTTCTGAGACGATGGCGCGGACCTTGTCGAGCGTACGGCCGTCAACGCGTTTGCCGTGTTCGATGATGTCGCGGCGCAGGACGTCGGCTTCGCATTCCTTGAAGGCCGAACCGAACTTCGACGCATCGACGCCGTTCGGGTTTTCTTCGGTCTTGACCAGGGCGACGGCGGCCTTGGACTTGGCAGCGCCAACGGCTTCGTGGCGGGCGTGCTTTGCCTGGATGGTGTAGGCTTGGCGGATGTCCGCACCGACCAGCTTCTTGATGTCGGCAACGACGCCCGAGAAATCTTCGGCTTCGAAGGCGAAAGGCTCCTTGGCGGCGTGCTCGGCCAGGTCGATGATCGCGTCGATGACCGGCTGCATGCCCTTGTGGGCAAACATCAAGGCGCCGAGCATCATGTCTTCCGACAGTTCCTTGGCTTCCGATTCCACCATCATCAGCGCATCTTGCGTGCCGGCGACGACGAGGTCGAGATCCGATTCCTTGATCTGGTCGACCAGCGGGTTCAGGACGTATTCGCCGTCAATGATGCCAACGCGGGCACCACCGATGGGGCCCATGAACGGCACGCCCGACAGGGTCAGGGCGGCGGAGGCGGCGACCATGGCCACGATGTCCGGATCGTTTTCCATGTCGTGCGACAGGACGGTGCAGACGACCTGCACTTCGTTCTTGAAGCCCTTGATGAACAGCGGACGGATCGGACGGTCGATCAGGCGCGAAACCAGGGTTTCCTTTTCCGACGGACGGCCTTCGCGCTTGAAGTAACCACCCGGGATCTTGCCTGCGGCAAAGGTCTTTTCCTGGTAGTTCACGGTCAGCGGGAAGAAGTCCTGGCCCGGCTTCGGCGCGCGGGCATAGACGACGGTCGCCAGGACGGTGGTTTCACCGTAGGTGGCGAGCACGGCAGCGTCGGCCTGACGGGCGATACGGCCCGTTTCCAGGGTCAGCTTGCGTCCGGCCCAGTCGATCGATTTTCTTTTGATGTCAAACATGTGTTTCTTTCATTCCGACCCGTCCGGCCCCATGCCATTCAGGTCTGCTGCTATCGGAGCAGCGCGTTTAAGGGCTTACTTGTGATTTAACGCTTCAAGCCCGTGTGTACAGCAAAGCGCTTGCGCTTCGCGGGGTGTGTAAACCTCGGCAATGCCAAGGGTCGTCCTGCTGGCTTATCCGAGTCAGCTTTCGGTCGTTCGGTGTAGATATAGAACAAGGGCCCGGAGCCTTTTTCCTTTGACGGAATGGGCCCCAAGCCCTTGGAACTTCACGAGACCTAGCGGCGGATGCCGAGGTTTTCGATGATGGACTGATACCGCTCGGTATGACGGTCCTTCAGATAGTCAAGAAGACGACGACGCTGCGACACCATTTTCAGGAGGCCGCGGCGGCTGTGGTTGTCCTTCTTGTGTTCCTTGAAGTGCTCGGTCAGGTTGGCAATGCGCTCGCTCAGGATAGCGATTTGCACTTCCGGCCCGCCGGTGTCGCCCTCGGTACGGGCGTGGGTCTTGATGACTTCTGTCTTGCGATCAGGAGCTATCGACATCGGGTTTCTCCTTATTGAGAAGGTTATAGATTCAAAATACGGGTTGGGAACAATCGCCCATCCCGCAATTCGCAAAGCGCTTGAATCTCACCCTTCATCACCGCCTGGACCGTATCGGGGAACTCGACAAACCCAGCCTCGCGGCGGGCTTTTTGAGCCTCAGAAATCAGTCCAATCTGGCGGGGCAGAAGGGCAAGGTCACGGCCTTGCTTCAAACTTGAAGCCTCGTCTTGCGTCACAGGCAGGGCCGGGATGTCGTCCAGCGCCGTCTCTACGCCAAGCAAAGCCTCGAGTTGGGCGTCCCTATGCACTAAATCGGCGAGCTTTTCCAGTGTTATTGCGGATTTTGTTGCAAACGCACCGACTGCCAGGCGCCGCAGCATGGACACATGGCCGCAAACGCCAAGGTCCAGACAGAGATCGCGCGCGACCGAGCGCACGTAGGTGCCCTTGCCACAGTGCAGCGTAAGCGTAGCGGAGTCTGCGTCGAAAGCATCAAGCGTCAGGTCGAAGACTTCGACCTTCCGCGCCTTCAACTCGACCTCGACGCCCTGCCTCGCCAGATCATAGGCGCGTTTGCCATCGACCTTGATGGCGCTGAAGGCCGGCGGCACCTGCTCGATGACGCCGATATAGGCGGGAATGGCGGCGAGAATGGCTTCACGCGTTGGGCGGTCATCAGATTCCGCCGTCACCTTGCCTTCGGCGTCATAGGAATCCGTAGTTTTGCCAAAGGCGATCGTGAAGCTGTAGACCTTGTCGGCTTCCATCAGGTACGGCACGGTCTTGGTTGCTTCGCCAAGCGCGATCGGCAGGATGCCCGTCGCCAGCGGATCGAGCGTGCCTGCGTGTCCCGCCTTCTGCGCATTGAACAGACGCCGCACTTTCGCGACGGCGTCGGTTGAGGTCATCTCATAGGATTTATCGAGGCAGACCCAGCCATTGACCAGGTCGCCTTTTTTCTTTCGCGCCATTGGGTGTCCGTCTTTAAAAAGCAAGAAACCCCACCACCACGAGCCTAAAGAAGGCTCGCGGTCCCCCTCCCCAACAAGTTGGGGAGGTATGAACGTAAGGTCGCTCGTTATTGCACCTCCCCAGCTTGCTGGGGAGGGGGACCGCCGGCCAACACCCATTGCTCAACGCAAAGAGTGGCCGGGGGTGGTGGGGTATCTTACTTATTCTTCGCCTTCGTCCTCGTCGTGACGCAAGTCTCTGGCGATTTCCGGACGCATGAACAGCGCATCAATCCTTGCAGCCTCATTGAAGCTTTCATCATGCAGGAATCTCAGATCCGGCGTGAACTTCATTTCGATATGCCGCCCCAGGACCCCACGCAGGAATTTCGAGTGCTTGTTCAGCGCGTTGATCGCCGGCCCAATCTGTTCCGGCTTGATGCTGACACCACCGAGACCGGCGCCCAGCGGCTCAACGAATACCGTCGCGTGACGCAGGTCGGGTGAACAGCGCACCTCGGTGACCGTGATCGAAATATTGTGCAGGGCCTCGTCGTGGATCTCTTCTTCGCGAAGAATCTCAACCAGGGCGTGGCGCACCAGTTCGCCGGCACGCAACTGACGCTGGGTCGGGCCGAGGTCCGTGGGAGCGCGCCCATGAGCCTTGTTGCCCAAATCCCTCTGGGCTTTATCTTTAAAAGAATTACGTTTCATTGGGTCCATATAGGCGTTTTTGCTGATTTTTCTATTCAAAAATGTCCGGTGTGGGGTAAACACAGATAAAACCATATAAAATACAGGGACTACCGTGACATCACCGAAGATCGACTACGTCCCCCGCATGGAAGGGCTCGATGCCTTGCGCGGGTTTGCCCTGATGGGGCTTTTCCTCGTCCACATGCCCGAGCTTTACGAGCTCTACTGGGCGCATCCCGTTACCGACCCGACGCAGTTGATGTGGCACGACGTCATCTTCACCGTCTTTGCCGGTAAATCGTTTGCGCTGCTGGCCCTGTGTTTCGGCGTCAGCTTCTTCATCATCATGGATCGCGCCGCCAAACGTGGCGTCGACTTTACCGGCGTTTCTTGTGGCGCCTGGCGCTGCTCGGCGGAATCGGGTTCCTGCACGGCCTGTGGTATCGCGGCGATGTGCTCGAAGTCCTGGCGCTGATGGGTCTGTTCCTCGTGCCGTTCTACCGCATCAAGTCCAGCGCTTTCATCCTGCTGCTCGGCGTAATCTGCCTTCTGCAACCGATCATGATCGTCCAGATGGTCAGTGCCTTGCACGGCGCACACTGGGCTAATCAACCCTTCTCTTTCTGGAGCGGCAAGACGCCTGAGGTCTATCTCACCGGCCACAGCCTGACCGAGACCATCCGCATGAACCTGGTCGACGGCCATCCGTTCAAATGGGCTTACATGTACGAATCCGGCCGCCTGAGCCAGATCCTGGGCCTGTCGCTGATCGGCATGGTCCTGGGCCGCATCGATTTCTTCGGCCAGCCGGAAAAATACAAAGGCTTGCGTCTGGCGGGCCTGGTCATCGCGATTGCTGCGGCAGCGGGCCTGTGGTTCGGCAAGGCTGCGTTGTTGTCGCTGGTTCCGACGACCAAAGACGTGTTCATGCCGCGCGCGCTTTGGGACGCCATGCTGTCGGGCTGGTTCGACCTCAGCCTGATGACCGTGCTGATGATGGGCTTCCTGTCGCTCTATTACGGCTTCGGCCACAAGGTTCTGAACCTGCTGGCGCCGGCCGGGCGCATGACCCTGACGCTGTACGTGCTGCAGTCGGTGGTCTTTATCCCGGTCTTCTACAGCTTTGGGCTCGGCCTGCACGCGACCATACTGCAATCGACTGCGGTTCTGATTGCCATCGGCGTGTTTTCCGTCCAGGTCGTTCTTGCGCATCTGTGGTTCAAGGCGTTCCTTTACGGTCCGCTCGAATGGCTGTGGCGCGCCGCGACCTACCTGACGCTGAAAGTGCCGTTTATTCGCAAGGCGACGTAGACGCGGCGGCCTTGCCGAAGTCGCCATAAGGAACGGCAAGCTCCATACCCGCCGCCCAGCCTTCCATGACTTCGGCCTGGATTTCCAGGATCGCCTTCAAGGGCACGTAGAGGCCGAGACGGTTCCATTCCGCCTTCTCGGCCTTTTCGCGCAAGGTGTTGACGTAGGCGGCGGCCAGCCAGAACGACATGACGTAAAGCCCCCAGATATGCGCGACACCGGCTGTCCACGCATCCTCAGCCGATTGCAGGGCGGCATTTCGAACCGGCATAAAGCGCAAGGGACCCGTCGCGCCTGAGCGTTTGACGTTGTCGTTGATAAATGTCTTGAGACCATTGCCGCGAAAGCGAATGCGATTTGCCTGTGCTTCGTCCTGCGTCTTCGCGCCGGCGTCGACAGCATAATAGTCGAGCACAGCCTGACAAACCGCCAGGTCGTAGCAATAGAGCCGATGGCCCTGAAACGTCAGGACGCGATGCGGGGTTTCGCGAAGATCACCATAACGGGCCAGTCGCGCGCGAATGGTCTGGATGCGCGGACGGTCTTCGTGCCAGTCGCGGCTGATCGTGCCGATATGGGCGTTCTGCACTCCGCACAGGGCCGCCAGGCCGCGCTGCGTCAGATAGGCCTCACCATTGCTGAGCAGCCCCATCCCCATGCCTTCGTGTTCGCCATAGGCGACGACATGCAAGGTCTCGGTTGAATTCGTTTCAGCGGATTCGCCTGAAACGGGTATGCGGATAGGCGACAGGTCGAACATTGGCGCGGCCCCTGCGTCGGATGCGATGAAAATTTTTTGAAGGTAGGCGACTCAATCCCTAGTCGCGACAATATCGCAGCTGCGAATGGCGTTAATCAAGTCTTAACCTGTGTCCGATGATTCACAGAGCCGTGTTATCTGTTGGCAAGCTGGGGATAAGTCACGTGCATCCCCGAATGTGACAGAAACTTAACAGTACAAAGGGATTCCGCGGCCACAAATCGGCCGGAAATCGGGACTGTCATCGGTCTTCATGATCAGGACCGGATTCCGCACTGCACTGAAAACCGGGGCGCCGGGCAGCTGGCTGCGCTCGCCCGGCGGCGTCCTGACTCGCGTGGAACTGATCGGCTGGCGCGGCTGGTTGCGGGAAGCGCGCAAAGATGTCCGCTTTGCTTTGGCCGTTTTGGTCATCGCCGGATTTGCCATCATGGGCGTGCAGCAGGCCGTGGATGTCGTTGGCCGCGCGCCTTGGGCCGGTGCGATCCTGGCAGCTTTCACCGGCTCGTCGCTGTTTCGCAGCTTCTATATCATGCCGGGATCACCCCACTATCAACGTCTGCTGACGGGCGTCCTGCAACCGTGGACGGCTTTCGGTTTGCTATTGAAGCGCTGGAGCCTGGGACGGGCAAGCGTGCTGACCTTGATCAGCGTGACAATCGTTTCAGGCATCGTGGCCACGGCGAGAGCGGCGGATGCCCTCCCCTTTTTCGCTTTCGCCATCGCCGGCAGCACTCTTCGCGCTCTGCTTATCGGCCGGTTTACACCGTCCCTGACACCGTCATTGCGTCTGCCGAAGATTCATATGTCGTGGCCCAGGCGGCTGCCAACAGCCATGCGGATTTCACTTAGCGGCACTTTCCGGCGCAAGGTCGGCGCCCTGCCTGTCTGGCTGCTAAGCGGCGGACTGTGGATTCTCGGCACGCCGGCATCGGCGATGGCCGTGCATAATTCCGGCGATCCACATGTCGGCTTCGTCGCCATTACCCTCATCGGCCTGATCTGCGGTCTCGTCTTTGCCTCGCCCAATATCCCCCTGTTGCGCTTCCTGGCTTTCCAGCCGATTCCACCCAAACGCCTGATCATTTCCACCTGCGCACCGCAGTTCGGCCTAACCGTTCTGGCCGCGACGGCCGCAGCCTTTTGCATTGGTCAGCCGTTTGGCCTGGCTGCGACCTCCGTGGCTATCGTTGTTGGCGGGATCGGGTTTTGGCTGGCCCTGCTGATTCCCTACGCCCTGACGCAATCAGTGCGCGGCGCTCCGGCCTACGCCTTGCGCGACATCACCATTGCCGGCGTCATCAAGTTCAGCCCCCTGCACTTCGGCTTTCTCGCCGTCGGTTGGCTGATCTTCCGCATCTACGTCAATTTCAAAACCATCGCCCGCAAGCGCTGGAGGGAACCCTTATGACGCTCGAAGTCTCGAACCTGACGGTCACTATCAAGGCAAAGATAATCCTCAAAGGATTGAATCTTACCGCCACACCAGGCTGGTTCGGCATTCTCGGTATCAATGGCAGCGGCAAGACGACCCTGCTCAAGGCCCTGTGCGCGCGCCTGGCCATAGCGGGCGGCAAGATCGCCTGGTGCGGTGCCGATATGACCATGGACGAAAGCGGACGGGCGCAGACATTTGGCTTCGCCGCTCCGCCTGATTCCTTGCCGCAGACCGTTACCGCCGGCGAACTGATCACCCTTGTCGCCGATCTTCGCGGCTGCGATGCGCGCCAGCCACAAGGCATCTATTCGGCGCTGGGACTGGATTCCTTAT
>FSTD01000096.1_pt1 | contig 26557 bp, 29 predicted proteins | sample 1637101 | NCBI WGS metagenome assembly FSTD01 (sample SAMEA3914816, study PRJEB12502) | metagenome | biome: forest; material: soil | place: USA | collected 2011-09-16 | depth 0.3 m | reverse complement strand
TTGATCGCCTTCGTCTCCGCAACGAATGAGCGGGTGAATGCCCTTCGCATTTTGACCGTGGCCAAGCAGCCGATTTTGGACGACCACGATTTTGATCGCGAGTCCGTTCTGCGTAGTTGGTTTACAAACGAGGTGGACAGCGACGTGTTCGACGCGGCTATAACTTATGTCGTGAATTGTGGAGTGGAGGCGGACGCCGACTCCCTCGCCGAACTCGCCGAGGGCCTCAGCGCCTTTCGGCGAGAGAAACTGGAAGACTGCGTTGTCAGCCTGCTCGCGAGATTTAACGTCACCAAGGCGATTGAACGCATTTCTGGGAATAATGTTTCGACCGTTGCTCTGAGCACCGTCGCCCTGCTCCTAAGCAAACCTGCGTCGGTTACCACGGATATTCTGGCCGTCGCTCTCGCCGCAAAAACCGCCCCCCTTAGACTTGGCGCCGCCCGTCTACTCTTTGAACGCGACGCCTTGGACCTCGAAACTGCGCGCGCCTTGCTAACCGACCCCAATCACGAAATCAGGCTGGTTGCGGCGGAAACGTTTTACAAGGCCGGAAAGGAATTGCCCGACGAAGCTTTGAAAGCGGCACTGACCTTCGAGAAGCCGCAGCCAGCCCTTCGACGTTTCTTTTCTCCTGTTGAGCGTGACGAGACCCTTTATCAGCGCTACCGGTCTAACCGGCTGCAAGAGCTTACATTCCAAGACCTGGTTGCGAAAATCTCTACAGCTGGCATGAATGAAGAACTGGAACTGCGCGCGCTTTACGCAAAATATCCCAAACGTGTGCTTTCGGACCTCCGCTTCAACCTGGGCGATCGATACAACAACTATCACGACGCGGCGGTTCGTACCCTTTCCGTCCGGCATACTCTGCCAGAGAAGATCGTCGATGAGCTTCGAGCCACGAAACCTTACTTTACCTCCACCCGCACACTCATCGGGCTTGATGCCTTATGCGACGTTGGCACGCCTGATGACTTGCCGTTGGTTAGGTCGACGGTGGACGAGATAAAGCCGCCGGCCTCCATCGCGATCCTGAGGTTTTTTCAACTCCACGGGAACTGGAGTGACATCAACCGCGTTACGTCGTTGGGCGACAGTTCTGATTCCTCGTCGCTTTTGTTTGGGACCGAATCCGGTCTCCCCTTCGAAAAGGCCGCCGCCATTCTCGCCATTGGCAAGCAGCGGATTGCCGATGTACTCAGTCTGGACATGCCAGATCCGGTCCGTAAGGCCGTGGTGAAGCAAATTTCGAAGACAATATTTGTTCAACTGAACAACGAGATCATTCAGAAGGAGTTATCGCGAAGTGTCGATCGGTATCGCATAACGGTTGCCCTGCGGTGTATCACTGTGCTGCCGAAATCCCGTATCGTACGACTTCTGCAAGCATATATGCAGCAGGAAGCCAAAGCCTATTATAACGTCATCCACTGGCTGGACATGGGGTCTGCACTTCCGCAGGCGACAGCGCGGGTTATCGCCGAAAATCAATTGCTCCGGCAGTAGCCTGCGTGAATAGACATTGTCTGATAATTGATTAGTGCAACACCGCGATCCAGACAGAAACGTCCGTCTTCGGATGCTTCGCGGAGGCTACGTCGAGACAATTTCATGTCTGCTCTGGGCGCAAATCGGTAATACGGACGCTATTTCCATGTCTTTGTAGAGGCGCGCAAAAGCTGCCAATCTGAGGCACGATTTCGCCTCTGCATAAAATGCAGCCTATTCGAATTTGGCTCGCGTTGGCATACTGAGGCGATGTCACTTATCGACGAGGTCTCATACTTCGGGCAAACCAATCACCGTCGAAGTGGCGTGGCGTTCGGTATTAAGCAGGCCGATCGTCTCCGTCACATGTACCTTATTGGCGCGACGGGCGCCGGCAAATCCTCCCTTATGGAAATCCTTTTCCGCCAGGACGTAGAGGCCGGTCGCGGGAGCATACTGATTGATCCGCATGGTGATCTGGCCGAACGAGCCTATGCGTTCATCCAGGCAGTCGCACCCGGTCTGGCAATATACCTTGACGCGGCCGATCTCACCCAGCCATACGGATATAATCCACTCCGTCGTGTCCGGTATGACAAGATACCGCTTGCCGTCTCCGGCTTCCTGGAAACCCTCCGGAAGCAATGGCCGGACGCTTGGGGCGTGCGTATGGAGCATCTGCTTCGAAATAGCCTCTACGCGCTCTTTGAGCAGCCTGCGGCGACGCTACCGGACATCCTGCGGCTCTACGTCGACGATGCATACCGAAAAGCTGTGACCGGCAAACTTCGGAACTCAGTCGTACGTCACTATTGGCAGGAGGAATATGCGAAGCTGCCCGAGCGGCTCCGCGCCGAGGCGGCGGCTCCAATTCAGAACAAGCTCGGTGCCATCCTCACCGATCCGCGCCTGTATCGGATACTGGTGTCCCCCGAGAAAGACATCCGGTTCCGTCAGACCATGGACACGGGCGGGGTACTCATCGTGAATTTGGCCAAGGGCCGCTTGGGGGAAGATAGCGCCAATATCTTAGGCGGGTTGATTGTGTCGACCATCGGGCTTGCCGCGCTCAGCCGCGCGGAGATGCCTGAGCCTGACCGCCACCCGTCCTTCCTATATGTCGACGAATTCCACACCTTCACGACGCAGGCTTTCGTGAGCATGCTATCAGACTTACGCAAATATCGCCTCGGGACAGTGCTGAGCCACCAGCACACCGAGCAGCTCGATGCCGATATGCTCCAGTCGATATTGGGCAACGCCGGCACCATTCTGTCCTTTCGTCTCGGCAGCGCGTCGGCGGCAATCATCGGGAGGGAACTGGGGCTCGATAGGAAGTCGGATGAGCTTCAAAACCTCGCCTCACGCGACATGTATGTCCGCCTTCTTATTGACGGCGAGCCGAGCCCGCCCTTTACCGCCCGCTGCTTGGATATCGAAACAATTCACTAGGACAGAAATGAAGCCTGTTGACCGCGATTCGCATCGGAGTACGATTCTCCCATGACGGGAGATTGCTCGATGAAAGACATCAATCAGGATGTAAAATCAGTTGGCATTTGGATACGTGTTTCAACAGAAGATCAGGTGCGCGGCGAAAGCCCGGAGCACCATGAACGGCGGGCTCGTGCATATGCCGAGGTCAAGGGCTGGCACGTCGCCGAGGTCTATCGTCTCGACGCGGTGAGCGGCAAAGCGGTCATGGGGCACAGGGAAGCACAGCGTATGCTTCGCGACGTGCAAGCCGGCACTATCTCCGGGCTTGTCTTTTCAAAGCTTGCTCGCTTGGCCCGCAATACCCGTGAGCTTCTTGAGTTTGCCGAACTCTTCCGCGCGGCAGGTGCGGACCTCATTTCGCTTCATGAATCAATCGACACCAGTTTTCCTGCCGGCCGTCTCTTTTTCACGGTGATCGCCGCAATGGCGCAGTGGGAGCGGGAAGAAATCGCGGACCGGGTCAGAGCGTCTGTGCCGATCCGCGCGAAGATGGGGAAGCCCATTGGTGGAGCGGCTCCGTTTGGCTACCGTTGGAAGGACAAGCGTCTGGAGCCCGATCCCCAAGAGGCACCCATACGTCTGCTTCTCCATGAACTTTTCGTCGAGCATCGCCGCAAAAAGACCGTTGCCCGTATCTTGAATGATCGGGGCTTTAGGACGCGCAAGGGGGCGCGGTTTTCCGACACGACGATCACCAATCTGCTCAATGACCCGACGGCCAAAGGCCTCCATCGTGCCAACTACACGTACTCAGACGATCGGACAAAGACCTGGAAACTGAAGCCCGAAAGCGAGTGGGTGTATACGGCGGTTGAACCGATCATGTCGGCGGATCTGTGGGATGAATGCGCTCGGATCGTCGCCGCGCAACTCGACGTTCGCAAGACGCCGACGAAACGAGCAACCTATCTCTTCGCCGGATTCACGTACTGCATTTGCGGCACTAAAATGTACGTCCGCTCAAACTCGCCAAAGTACGTGTGCGAAAATTGCCGAAACAAGATTCCGATCCAGGATCTCGAAGCCGTCTATCGCGAGCAACTGCGTCATTTCCTCGTTTCGCCGGAAGAGATCGAATCACACAATGTCGCCGCCCTGGAAGCCGTCAAAGACAAGGAACGGCTCATTATGAGCATCGAAGCTGAAATCAAAAAGATCGATGCCGAGGATGATCAGCTTTTCCGTCTTTATGGGGAGCGTCTGATTTCAAAGCAAGACTTCGCGCGGCGCCATCAGCCGCTTGCAGAGCGACGTGCCCAACTCGACGAGCAGCTTCCACGCCTCCAGGCCGAGTGTGATGTGATGCGAATCAGCTCGTATGCGCGTCAGGAAGCGCTCGGCGAAGCCCGAGACCTCACAGAGCGCTGGGGTGACCTCCCGCACGAAGAGAAGCGTCAGATCATAGAAGCCATCACCGAGCGCATTGTCATCGATCAAGAAGCCATAGAAATCAGGCTGCTGCAGCTCCCAGAGAATTCGGAACACGTCGCCAAAGGGCAACGCGGCCACAGGGATTCATGGCAGCAATCAGCTGCACTCGGGCCGGGTACTTGACGTGGTGATTGGCGCGCGCCACCACGACCTCGGAGGTCTCCAATGGCTGGCGCAAGGAATCGAGCGCCTGGGGAGAAAATTCCGGCAGTTCGTCAAGAAACAGCACGCCATTGTGTGCCAGGGAGACTTCACCGGGCTTGGCGCGCATGCCGCCACCGGTCAACGCCGCCATAGACGCCGAATGGTGCGGCGCGCGGAATGGCCGTTCGCGCGTCAGCTCGCCCTTGGCGATCAGGCCGGCCATCGACCAAACCTTGGAGGTTTCCAGCAATTCCTTGGAATTCATCGGCGGCAGAATGCCCGGCAAGCGCTGCGCCAGCATCGATTTGCCCGATCCGGGCGGGCCAACGAACAGCAGGTTATGGCCGCCCGCAGCAGCGACTTCGAGTGCGCGTTTGGGCACTTCCTGGCCCTTGACCTCGCGCAGGTCCATGGGCTTGGGCGGAGCGGCCAAGGCGCCCCTTTGCGGACGTTCGAGAATAGCAAGGCCCTTGAAGTGGTTGATCAGGGCAATCAGGGAGCGCGGCGCCAAAATATCCATGTCGCCGGCCCATCCTGCCTCCGGCCCATTATCAAAGGGACAGATCACGCCGAGGCCCCACTCGTTCGCGGCTACCGCCGCCGGCAGGGTGCCGCTGATCGGAGCGATCTGGCCGTCGAGCTTCATTTCGCCGACACAGACATAACGGTCGAGCGCATCCTGCGGAATGATGCCCATGACAACCAGCAAAGCCAGGGCGATTGGCAGGTCGTAATGCGTGCCTTCCTTAGGAAGATCCGCAGGCGACAGATTGGCGACGATGCGCTTGCCTGGCAGACCCAGCCCCATTCCGGCGAAGGCGCCGCGTACACGTTCCTTGCTTTCCGTGACGGCTTTGTCGCCGAGACCGACGATCTGGAAGGCAGGTTGACCGCCCGTCAGGACGACCTCGGCCTCGACGCGACGAGCATCTGCCCCCTCAAAAGCGATCGTGGTGACGCGCGCCGGCATCTTGTCCCCTTTTGTACTTTTTCATTCGTCTGAAATTATCCACACCCTAGGGCAGGATAATAGACAAAGCAAGAACAAAAGTTGAACAAACGCGCAATCGTATACAACGCTCTCGGGTAAACTCCCAAAAGGCCGCAAATGCGCAAAATTTATGACGGAAGGGCGAACTCGTCGTCAGTTCGCGGACGTCAGCTTGTCGGCAACCCGATCCCACAAAATGTCGCCCGCATCAACCCCCTCAAATGCCTTTAATTGGACTGCGCCGGTGGGGGAGGTGACGTTGATTTCGGTCAGATAGTCGCCGATGACGTCAATGCCCACAAACATAAGTCCTTTTTCCTGCAGGACGGGTTTGAGGCGTTCGCAGATCTCGCGATCACGTTTTGTGAGCACCAGTGGCTCGGCCCGCCCGCCGACGCGCAGGTTGGAGCGCACGGCGCCCTCCTCCGGGACGCGGTTGATGCCGCCGGCGATTTCGCCGTCGATCAGGATGATGCGTTTGTCACCCGCGGCCACGGCCGGGATAAATTTTTGCAGGATGACGGGTTCGCGCGAAATGCTGGCCATCAGCTCGATCAGGGCATCGAGATTGCGGTCGCCGGCCTTGAGCTTGATGATGCCGTTGCCGGCCGCGCCGTGCAGGGGCTTTAAGATACAATCGCCGTGTCTGGCAAAGAATTCGTGCAGGGCTTCGGGGTCCGAAGAGATCAAGGTCGGCGGCTGCAAACCTTCAAATCGCGTCGCCAGCAGCTTTTCCGGCGAATCGCGCACCGACCGCGGATCATTGACGACTAGGGTCTTCGGGTGAACGGCTTCGAGCAGGTAGGTGGCGGTGATGTAGCTGATGTCGAACGGCGGGTCCTGGCGCATCAGGATGACGTCGACATCGGTCGCAAGGTCGAGAATCTGATACTCGCCCGTCGTTACATGGTCTCCCTTGACATCGCGCAAGGTGACCTTGCGTGCCCGGGCAAAGACGCGGCCGGTATCCTGGCTGAGGTGGCGCGGCTCATAGACCCACAGTTCGTGCCCGCGCCGCTGCGCCGCCATCATCAGCAGAAAAGTCGTGTCGGCAGCGATATTGATCCGCTCGATCGGGTCCATCTGGACGGCGACGCGTAAGGGCATGGAAGTCTCCTCATGGCATACCGCCCATATGTGCGGCGGAGTCCGCAATGGCAAGGTTTAAAAGCGCTCTATCTTCTCGAAGGCATTGATCGCGTGACGCGGCCATTGCCCGGGCGCAAAGGTGTAGAGATCGATATTGAGATCGAGTTTCGCCAGCCTGGCCTTGCGCGCCTGCAAGGCCAGGCCGGCCTGCCACAGGCGTTCCTGCTGGATCGACGAGACGGATTCGATGGCGATGTCGTGTGACGTGCGGCTCTTGACCTCGACGACGGCGAGGCGCGTGCCTTTCTGGGCCAGGATATCGATTTCACCCTGCGGCATTTTCAGGCGAAAGCCGAGGATACGGTAGCCCTTGAGCATCAGATGAACGAGCGCGACATATTCGATCAGATGGCCTTTTTCCCGGGCCCTCCTGCCGCGCTCTGCCCTATCCATTCATCTTGCCCTTCAGCTCCAGGGCCTTTTGGTAGATGACTTTGCGCGGCAGACCGAACACCTGCGCCAGCTGCTGCGCGGCATCGGAGGGGGAATAGTGTTCGAGCGCCAGTTTGAGGGCTTCATCGAGGTTTTCGATCGATGGCTTGGCCTCTGTGGCGGGCGCAATAACGATGACGATCTCACCCTTCGGCTCAGCGAGGTGCGAATCCGCTACGAGATGGCTGATCGTGCCGCGATAGGCGCTTTCATAGAGCTTGGTCAGTTCGCGGCAAACGCACGCTTCGCGATCCCCAAGGACGTCTTGCATATCTTTCAGCGATTCATGCAGCCGCGGACCGGTTTCGAAAAATACCAGGGTCGCCGCGGTGGCGGTGAAGTCAGCGAGAAAGGTCTTTCGCGCCGCCGATTTGTTGGGCAGGAAGCCGGCAAACATAAACCGGTCGGTAGGCAGCCCCGCCAGGCAAAGCGCCGCCAGGACCGATGAGGCCCCGGGAATGGGATGGACATTGGCGCCGGTTTCTCTGGCGACCTCGACCAGGCGGAAGCCGGGATCAGAAATCAGCGGCGTGCCGGCGTCCGATATCTGCGCCACCACGTGACCGGCGCGCAGGCGTTCGATGATCTGCGGCAGGACCTGCGGCCCGGCGTGGTCGTCATAGCGGATAAGGGGTTTCTTGATATCATAGGCCGATAATAGCTTGGCAGCGACGCGCGTATCTTCCGCCAGCACGACATCGGCAGCGCGCAACACATCGAGGGCGCGCAAGGTGATATCGCGCAGATTGCCGATCGGCGTAGCGACGATATAGAGGCCGGGGCTGACAGGACGCGGCGGCGGGGCAAAGAGCGTTTCGGACATGCATTGTCCTTAATCCTGCACAGGGCCATAACGCAAGGCTTACGGCTTCGGCGGCACACCCAGCACTTCGATGCGGATGGTGACGTCGTCGCCGATGAATTGCGGCACGATCTTGATGCCGAAGTCGCTGCGTTTGATCATCGCCGTGGCGGAAAATCCTGCTGCGGTGGCGTTTGTTACCGGGTAGGTGCCGATCTTGTTGAGCTGGACCATCAGGGTCACGGGCCTTGTCACGCCGTGCAGCGTAAGATCGCCGGTGACCTCGGCGGTTTTGGCCGAGGTCACCTTTACCGCGGTCGAAACGAAGGTCATCTCGGGATATTTGGCGGCATCGAGCCAGGCCGGAGAGAGCACTGCCTTTTCTCGGGCGGGATTGTTGGAATCTAGGCTGGCGATCTGAATCGCCGCATGCACCGTGCTATGTTCGGGGGCTGCCGTATCGAGGTTGAATTCGCCGGCGACAGCGGTAAAAACGCCGAGGGTCTGGTTGAAGCCGAAGCGATCGACCGAGAACTGCACCTGGGTATGGCTGGGATCGATGACATAGGTGTCCGCGGCCAGGACGGGAGTGGCCAGGAGGGCGGCGGTGAAAGCAGTGACAGCGAATAGGCGCATTTCGAAGTCCCGGGTTGCTGAATATCCGCTTATGAGTACCGGAAAACCGGGGCCGCAAACATTAATTAACGTCCATCTACAGCGACGTTAGAAAAAGTGTTTGCGGTTTTTCGCCTAAACGTCGCGACAGAGCCTAGCTCAACAGCTCGAACAAAAGCCTGTCGAGCACTACCCGGCCCTTGGGCGTTGCGCGCAGGCGATCCCCGGCGAGGGCCATAAACCCGCCCTCGATCAGGTGAGCGGCTTTTGATCGCAGATCAAGCGACGGCACCCGGCTTAAATCCAACCCCTCGCTGAGGCGCAGACCGAGCATCGCGGCCTCCTCTTCGCTTTCCAGTGTTGATAGCGGTTCTACATCGCAGCCGATGCCGGTTTCTGCAACGCGCATCGTATAGGCCTTCAGATCGCTCAACGCCGTTGTCGCGTGGCGGCTGCCGTCGCGCGTGACGCGTCCGTGAGCTCCCGGGCCGATGCCGATATAATCGACGCCTTCCCAGACGTGGACATTGTGCGCCGACCGGGCGGCCTTTCCACGCGCGTGGTTGGACACCTCGTAGGCCTCGAAACCAAGTGCCTCAAGTGTTTCCTGGGTTTGAAAATAAAAGCTTTCAGCGAGATCGTCGGCCGGTGGCGACCATAGTTTGCGCTGGACCGCGCGGCCAAACGCGGTCGCGGGCTCGATCGTCAGCTGATAGGGCGAGATATGTTCGATGCCGAGGTCAGCGGCGGTTCTGAGTTCGGCATCCCACCCGGCGGCCGTCTGGCCAGGCAGGGCGTAGATCAGGTCGAGCGATACGCGGCCAAAGACCTTCTGCGCCGTTTCGATGCCGCGAACAGCCTCAGCGGCAGAATGGTTGCGACCGAGGAATCTGAGCGCCGTGTCGTCAAGCGATTGCACGCCGAGCGACAGGCGATTGATGCCGGCCTGGCGAAAGCCTTCGTAGCGGCTGATTTCAGCATCGGTTGGATTGGCTTCGAGGGTGATCTCGATCGGATCAGGACTGGCCTGGAACAGCGACCGGGCTGTCTCAATTAGTTCGGCGACCCAGGCGGGTGGCAGGAGCGACGGCGTGCCACCACCGAAAAAGATGCTGGCGAGCTGCCGGTCGCGCAGGCCGCTGGCTTGCGTTTTCAGGTCGGTCAAAATGGCGTCGAACAGGTTGCGTTGGCTGGCCTGGCCACGGTCGCGCGTGACGTTGAAATCGCAATAGGGGCAGATGCGCGAACAGTACGGCCAGTGGACGTAGAGGCTGATCAAAGGAGCGCGGCCTTGAGCTGCTCAAACGCCAGGTGCCGGTGGCTTATGGCGTCCTTGGCTTCCGGGTCCATCTCCGCAAAGCTGATGTCATAACCATTGGGCTGGAAGATCGGGTCGTAGCCGAATCCCTTGGCGCCGCGCGCCGGAAAAACGATCTTGCCGTCAATGCGGCCTTCAAAAACGCAGGCGTGACCCTGCGGCCAGGCAACGGCCAGGGCGCAGGTAAAGTGTGCGTCCCACGTGAAGGCGTCACCTTTGTCCTCGCGCGTTTTGCGCATCTTGTGCTCGATGACTTCCATCGCACGCGCAAAATCTTTTTGCGGGCCTGCCCAGCGCGCGCTGAAAATCCCCGGGTCGCCGTCGAGCGCATCGATACTCAGGCCGGAGTCGTCAGCCAGGGCGACAATGCCGGCGCGCATGGCGGCGTGGCGGGCTTTCAGAATGGCGTTACCGACAAAGCTGGCCTCGGTCTCTTCGGGCTCGGGCAGGTTCAAGCTGCCGGCCGTTACGACGTCGAACCGTCCACCCAGGAGAGCCGCGATTTCCACCGCCTTGCCGGGATTGTGGGTAGCGGCAATCAGCTTTTCGCCGCGGATCAGGGTCAGGCTCATGGCATTTCCTTCGATTGGCTGCCTTGTAGCCGAGATGCGGCAAATGAAAAGAGGCTGTTGCTCAAACCTTGCGATTTGTGGGAAAGAGTCATCAAGCTTTAACCCCTTCGGGAACCCAAGGATGCGTTTTCTAGGCCCGCGTTCCATCTCAAGCCTTTTAAAGACGGCGCTCGACGTCGTCTATTATGGCCTGTTTGTCATCATTGCCGTGATTGTGCTGGCGGCGATGTGCTTCCTCGTCGTGCCCAATCTGGCGGCGGAAATGGCCCGCAAGCTCAGCCTCGCGCCGAACCTGTCGGCAACGTCGCAGGCGCTTATCCTGCTGGCCTTTGCAGTCTCACTCAGCCTTTATCTGCTGATCACGCACTGGATTCGCCAGGTCTTCTCGACTTTGGCCGAGTCCAACGCCTTCCATATCGACAATACGCGCCGGCTGCGCTGGATCGGCTTCGGCTTGGCAGCGGTTGAGATTCTCAACTATGCCGGCCGCGCCCTGGTCGTAAACGTGCTGCACCTGCACGCCGAACCCTTTTACGGCGTGCGCGCCGTGACGGCGTGGTTCTCGGTATTGGTCGTGTTTGTGCTGGCTGAGGTCTTCAAGGAAGGCGCGCGCCTGCGCCATGAGGCGGACCTCACGATATGATAAAGATCCGCCTAGCCGAAACCCTGGCGAAAAAACGCCTGTCGATCGTCGAGCTGTCCGACCGGACCGGCATCAGCGTGCGCGATCTCGAAGTTCTGCGCGATCAGTCGGCCATGGCTTTGCGCCTGAAAACCCTCGACAGCCTGTGCAAGGCGCTCGGCTGTACACCAGGCGACCTGCTCGAACACGGCTCCGACGAAGCTTAGACGCCCAGCATCGACAGCATGATAAAGGTGGCGAACAGCACGAAGTGCGTGGCGCCTTCGATAGCGTTCGTCTCGCCGTCGTGCAGGTTGATGGCGGCGGCCAGAAGGGTCAGGGCGGTCATGACCATCTGCACCGGTGTCAGGGCCATGTGCGCGGCTTGGCCGGTGAATAGCGACAGAATGATGATGGCCGGTACCGTCAGGATGACGGTCGAAAGCGAAGCCCCAAGCGCGATATTGACCACCGCCTGCATGCGATTGGCCAGGGCCGCGCGCAAGGCGGTCAGAATCTCAGGGCTGGCTGAAATGCCTGCAACCAGCAAAGCTGCGACGATCGGCGGAACGCCCGTGCCGTGCAGGCCGGTATCGAGCGTCTTCGACATGACTTCGGCCAGCAAGCCGATCAGGACGATGCCGACGGCAACGCAGGCGACGGACCACGCCGTGCTGCCCTCAACGGCGTGATCGCTTTCCCCGCTGTCGCCGTAGGAATAGCTGAAGAAATAACTATGCCGCGTCGTCTGCAGACGCAGGAAGACCAGGTACAGGACGATCATGATGGCGGCGGTGAAGATCGAATAGACCTGCCAGTGCACTTCCGGCAAAAAGGCCGGCACGACCATCGAAACACCCATGCCGGTCAGGATCATGACGATATAGGTGTTGCCGGAATCGACATTGTAGGGCTGTTCGCCATGGCGCAGCCCTCCCATGATCGCGGCGATCCCTAAGATACCGTTCATATCGAGCATGACGGCCGAATAGATGGTGTCGCGCGCCAGGGTCGGCGAACTGGTGTGGCCCAGCATCATGATCAGCACCACTACCTCGACGAGGACAGCCGAGAGCGTAAGGATCATGGTGCCGTAAGGCTCGCCGACCTTTTCAGCGAGGATTTCGGCGTGATGGGCGACGCGCAGTGAAATCAGGATGATGACGCCGACCAAAGCAACGCCGACGATCAGCGAGATCATCTGGCCGCTGTGCAGGATTGTGTGTTCGAGCCCAAGGGCAGCCGCGGCGACGACCGCGCCGACAAGCAGATTCGATTCCTGGCGAATACGGGCGATCATGAGCTGGCGATCCGGAGACTAACGCCCCAGGGCCTTGTTTTGCAGCTCAAACAGGACCTTGCAGCCCAGGTGCGCCTGGTCGAACAGGGCGTTGAATTCGTCGCGTGAAAAGCCGCGCTTTTCTCCCGTTGCCTGGATTTCCACCGAATCACCCGAACCGGTAATGACGAAGTTGGCGTCGGTCTCAGCCGCAGAATCCTCGTCGTAATCGAGATCAAGGACCGGCACACCTTCGTAAATGCCGCACGAAATCGCAGCGATCTGGTCGAGGATCGGCGATTTTTCAATCAGCTTGTCGGCCACCAGCTTGTCGCAGGCCAGGCTCAGCGCCACCCAGGCGCCGGTGATTGAAGCCGTACGCGTACCGCCATCGGCTTGCAGGACGTCGCAGTCGAGTGTGATCTGGCGCTCGCCCAGGGCTTTCAAATCGATAACGGCGCGCATCGAACGGCCGATCAGGCGCTGGATTTCCTGGGTGCGGCCCGATTGCTTGCCGGCGGCGGCTTCGCGCCGCGAACGCGTGTGGGTAGAACGCGGAAGCATACCATATTCCGCCGTCACCCAACCCTGGCCCTTGCCTTTAAGAAAGCCGGGAACGCCCTGTTCCAGTGACGCCGTCACCAGTACCTTCGTATGGCCGAAACTGACCAGGCACGACCCTTCGGCATACCGGGTCACACCGGTCTCCAGCACGACGTCGCGCAGCTGATCGGGCTTGCGGCCGGACGGGCGAATGGACTTGAGCGAAGACAGGGCGTCGAAGTGGGACATATGCAATCTCGTAAGGTGATTGCGCTGCCTACCAGCTTGCTTGCAGGAAGGGAATAAGTTTGTCGCTCAGGAGGGGCGAATGGTTTTAGCCCGCGGCCAGCCTTCCACGCTCCCGGCGGATCGGCGTACCGGAATTATAGACCGGTGACACGGTCTTGCATTTCTTGTCGACGCAGGTAAAGCCGCGGCCTTCGGGCTCGCGCATCGGCTGGTGCGAGTCATAGCTCGCTGGGCGCACAGTACCGGGAGGAACAGTTGCCGGCACCGGCTTGCCGTCCTCGGTGGCGGGGATTGCCGCCGGAGGCGTTTTTTCCGGCTGCGGGCCGTAGACCGGCGCAGGTGCCGTGCTGTTCAACGCGACCGTCACGGCCGCTGATGCAACAAAGAGAATAAAGCTTGCCATGGTTTGCCCCGCGGTAAGATCTGTAGACCTTAAGATTTGCGCGTCTTTGTGGCGAATGGAGGGCGAAGATCAGTGATCGGCCTTGCGCGCCGTTTTACAGTCGCTGTCGGCACAGACATAGGTCTTGCCGTCCTTGGTGCCCGAGGTTTCACCTTTTTTGATCACACCCTTGGCCGGCGTATATTCCGGCCGGTCGCGCGCGGCTTCTGCGCGACCCATATCGGTGCTGCGCGTCTCCGGCGAGCGTTCATCGGGCGTGTACGGCAGGATCGTGCAACCGGTCAGCACAAGCGCCAGGGGCAGGAGGACGAGGATTTTCATGGCGTCAATCTACCGCCAAAATTCCTGACCGGGAAGCCGGAAAACTAGTTCGTCTGACCTGCGCCGGAGGTCGATTTCGCCGCATGGCCATTGTCTGCCAGGGTGCCGACCGAACCGCCGACATACATGGATTGACAGGCGCCAAGGACAAGGGCCGCGGCAGCCAGGGCGAGGATAAGGACGCGTTTCATCGTGAAGTCTCCGGCCGCCCCGGCCGCTACCTTAACTGGCGGCGCGCGAATTGGGAAGCCATTGGGATCAAATCCCTTGGCGCCGGCCCTGCGCATTTGCTAGACTCGTTCCACCATGAACGACGGTCGCTATTCCCCCCTCATGTCCGGCCTGATGAACTCCGCCGCCTCTCTGGGCGAGCTGGACGAACGGGCGCGCGACGTTTTCCGGCATGTCGTCGAAACCTATCTGGAGACGGGAGAGCCCGTCGGTTCGCGTACCCTGTCCAAAAGCGGCGTGCATCTGTCGCCGGCGTCGATCCGCAATACCATGCAGGATCTGTCGGCCCTGGGCCTGCTGGCAGCACCCCATACCTCGTCCGGCCGCATGCCGACGCACCAGGGCTTGCGCCTGTTTGTCGACGGCCTGCTCGAAATCGGTGACCTGTCCGAGGACGCCAAGCGTGACATCGAGGCGCGCCTGACCTCCAAGGGCAAAACCTTCGACGCCGCGATGCGCGAGGCGGGCAATCTGCTGTCGGGCCTGGCCGGTGGCGCCGGTCTGGTCATGACACCGTCGTTCGAGGCCGGCATCAAGCACGTCGAATTCATTTTGTTGAGCACTGAACAGGCGCTGGCTGTTCTGGTCTATGACGACGGCCGCGTGGAAAATCGCCTTATGCCCCTGCAGGCCGGCATGACGCTGTCGGTGCTGGCGGAGGCATCCAACTATCTGAATTCACGGCTGAAAGGCCGATCTTTAAGCGAAGCGCGCCTGCAGTTAAAGACCGAGCTCGACCAGGAACGGCAGCAACTCGATGAGGCTGCTGCGACCCTGATCGAGGCCGGACTGGCCGTCTGGTCGGGCGGTGACAAGGAAAAGCGCGCCCTGATCGTGCGCGGTCGCGCCAATCTGCTCGAGGCGACGCAGAGCCTGGAGGACTTGGAGCGTGTACGGTCTCTGTTTGAGGACCTGGAGCAAAAAGAAGAGCTGATCGACCTCCTCGACGACGTCAAGGACGCCCAGGGCGTGAGAATTTTCATCGGTTCGGAGTCGAAACTGTTTTCTTTATCCGGCTCGGCTGTTATTGCAGCGCCGTATATGGTGAGCGACTCCCGCGCAGGCGGGCCGCGCGTCATGGGCGCGATCGGCGTGATCGGTCCGGCGCGGTTGAATTACGCGCGCATCATCCCACTTGTGGATTACACAGCGAAAATATTGGGCCGTCTGCTCGATTAGACGGTGAAGTTAAGGACGAATTCGACATGAGTGAAGACAACGAGACTCCCGAAACCGAGGACCTGAATGCGTCCGGGGACCAGGACGGCACGGAGTTTCTCAACAAGGCGCTCGAAGAGCTGCAAGCTGAGAACGTCGCGCTGAAGGAGCAGGCTCTGCGTTACGCCGCCGAAGCCGAAAACACTAAGCGCCGCGCCGAACGCGAAAGCAACGACGCCCGCGCCTTCGGCATCCAGCGCTTTGCCGCCAGCCTGCTGGGCGTGGCCGATGTGCTGCAACGTGCCCTGGCGTCGGCGCCTTCGGAAATCACCGATCCGGCGTTCAAGAACTTCGTCGCCGGCATCGACATGACCGAAAAGGAACTGGCCGGTGCGTTCGAAAAGAACGGCGTCAAGAAGATCGCGCCGATGAAGGGCGACAAGTTCGACCCGCATCTGCACCAGGCGGTGATGGAACAGCCGTCGGACGACGTCGAAGGCGGCGCCGTCATCATGGTGATGCAGGCCGGCTACGAGCTGTTTGGCCGCGTCATCCGTCCCGCCATGGTCGCGGTAGCGGCCAAGACAGCCGCCCAGGCGGCAGCTCCGGCGCCTTCCAAAAACGGCTATGACAGCGATGCAGGCGAAAACGCCGGCGAGAACATGGATACCCAGGCCTGAGCCTGATCAAATCCACGAAATTAAAGCGGAGACGGCAACAGCTGTCTCCGCTTTTTTGTTGCCTCAGCTGATCCGCGTCCATCCGACGTTCTTGCAAACCAGGCCGCCCAGTACGCAGCCGCGCGTCGTCATATGGTCCGCACCGACGTCCATGCTCAGACGATAGGTCAGGTTGCGCTGCGGATCGAAGGCCTTGCCGCTCCATTTGGCGGGACTGGTCGAGGTCACCATCATGACCAGCTTGTCGCCGACTTTTTCATCGTTCACGCCCGGTTTGATCCAGGTGTTGATGGCGCACAGATCGGCGCCGCAGGGCTCGATACGCACCTTCGCCTTGCCGTCGCCGCGTGACCAGGCGCCTTGGGGCGAAACGTCTGCGGCGTGGGCCAGCGGAGCGGTGAAGATCACAATAATAGTGGACGCGGCCAGGATTGGGTTTGTCATCTGCATCTCCGGATTGCCGCCCCTCGTTTTCATACGGCGCATGGCACCCGTCGGATCGCCGGCCGGATCGCGTGAACGCGATTTTTTATCGGATCATGAACCGGATGTGCCCGGCAGCCGTAGACTGGATCAGGACGCCGCGGCTTTAGCGGCTGGACGGATCTTGCCATGGACGCGACCTTTTTCCTTTTCGCCGCCGGCGGCCTCTGCTTCCTTATGGCGGCAGCGTGGGCCGTTCAGCGTCTCACCCGATCGAGCGGCTGGGTCGATACGATCTGGTCTCTCGGTGTCGGCATTGGCGGCGTTGCAGCGGCCGTCATCCCAGGGCCTGGAGCCGATCTGACCCGCCGTATCGTCGTCGGTCTGCTCGTCGGCCTGTGGTCGCTGCGGCTGGGTCTGCACATCGCCAGGCGTACGCATGGCGGTGATGACGATCCGCGCTATGCCGCGCTCGTCAAACAATGGGGCAGGCACGCATCGCTAAACCTGTTCGCTTTCCTGCAAATTCAGGCCGTGTGCGCCCTGGTGCTGGTTGTCGCCGTGCGTTTTGCCGCCACCAATCCGCAGCCGTTTCCGCGTCCGGTGGATATCGCCGGGATTGGCCTGCTGCTTCTGGCCTTTGCCGGCGAAGGCCTCGCTGACGCCCAGCTGGCGCGCTTTGGCCGCACCCATAAAGGCGCCGTTTGCGACACAGGCCTGTGGCGGTGGTCGCGTCATCCCAACTATTTCTTTGAATGGCTGGGCTGGTGCGCCTGGGCGGTGATCGCCGTCGATCCCGCGCAGGTCTGGAGCTGGCTTGCCGTCGCCGCGCCGGCGCTGATGTACTACCTGCTGGTCTACGCATCGGGCATTCCGCCGCTCGAAGCGCACATGCTGAGCACGCGCGGCGAACGTTTCAGAGCCTATCAGGCACGCACCAATGCCTTTTTCCCCGGCCCCAAGCGCCAAAGGACATTCCTATGAACCTTGCCACGGCCTTTGCCGAACGCACCTCCCTTCCCAACGGCCTGACCCTGGCAGCGATCGACTGGCTGGTGGGCCGTACACGCCGCCAGCTCGAACTGGCCGAGACGTCAAATGAGGCCGCCTTTGTCGCGGCCATGAACGACTATCCGATCGCCGCTCACAGCGATGCCGCCAATGCCCAGCACTACGAACTGCCGCCGGCCTTTTTCGGTCTGATTCTGGGGCCGCAGCGCAAATATTCCTGCTGCCTCTATCCGGCCGCGGACACGACGCTGGCCGAAGCCGAAAGCGCTGCGCTCACCGAGACCTGCCGCCACGCCGATCTTCACGACGGCCAGACCATCCTCGAGCTCGGCTGCGGCTGGGGATCGCTATCCCTGCACATGGCCAGCGCCTATCCAGCCGCCCGCATTGTCTCTGTCTCCAACTCCAATTCCCAGCGCGAATATATCCTGGCGCAGGCGGTCCGGCGCGGCCTGAAAAACCTGAGCGTCATCACCGCTGACATGAACGATTTCACATCAGAAGAACGATTCGACCGCGTCGTCAGCGTGGAGATGTTCGAGCACATGTCGAACTGGCGTGAGCTTTTGTCGCGCTGCCGGACGTGGCTTGCAGCCGATGGGCGGCTGTTCCTGCACGTCTTTACGCACAAATCGCATTCCTACCGCTTTCAGCACGACGCCGACGATTGGATCGGCAAATACTTCTTCACCGGCGGCATCATGCCGGCGCATGACTTGCCGCATCGCTTTGCCGACCTGTTCGCGGTCGAGGACGAATGGCGCTGGTCGGGCGAAAACTATCGCCGTACCGCCATGGACTGGCTCGACAATTTCGATGAGCAGGCCGACCGCATCCTGCCCATCCTGCGCGCCGTTTACGGCATCGACGCCCAGCTGTGGCGGCGGCGCTGGCGGCTGTTTTTCCTGGCTACGGCCGGCCTGTGGGGCCATGCCGGTGGCAGCGAATGGGGCGTCGGCCACTATCGCCTGACACCAAAATGAAAAAGGTGGCGGGATTGCGCCCGCCACCTTTTTCATCCGTAAATTTGGAAGGCCTAAACGCGTCGCCCGCGCAACATGCGGCCTGCAGCGATCAGGAAGCAGGCGCCGATAACACCGGCGATCAGGTAGCCGACCAGGCCACCGAACGAGACGCCGAAAACGGCCAGCAGGGCATTGGCGACGATCGAGCCGACGATACCCATGACGATATTCATTAATAAGCCCTGGTTCGAGCGCATCAGTTGCTCGGCAATCCAGCCGGCGGCGGCGCCGACGACGATGGCCAGAAGCCATCCTACCTGTTGGTCATGCATGTCTGTTTCCTCATTAAAACGTGGCCGCGACGTAAAGCGGATGAGGCACAGCATAGTTAATCGTGCCGAGATATCGGATACGATTGTCGGTCCGGATTGCAAACTTTCGGCAAAATACGCGCAGCAGGCGCCTGGCGCCTACATATATTGCTCAAACCACTCCAGCATCATCTTCCAGCCTTCCTTGGAGGCTGCCTCGTTATAGCTGGACCGGTAATCGGCGAAGAAGGCGTGCTTGGTGTCCTTCATGACGATGATATGGCTTGGCGTTTTCTTGGCGGCGGCGAGCGCGTCGTTCAAGCGCTGGACGCTGGCCACAGGGATGCCCTGGTCGCCGTCGGCGTAAAGGCCCAGGACAGGTTTCGTCAGAGTGGAGGCGATGTCCATCGGCCACGGGCGGTCTTCGTTGCCCATGAAGGTGCCCGGCGCCGGCTTCTCCAGGCGGCCGTACCAGGCGACGCCGGCCTTGATTTCCGGCAGGGTGGCAGCGGCCATCCATACCGGTGTGCCGCCCCAGCAGAAGCCCGTGATGCCGATGCGGTCCATGTCGGCCATGGCCTTGCCCGAGAACATGCCGTGCGGCTGGCCGATGTCGGTCGGCGTTTTAAGCCAGGCCAATGACGCCTTGAGGTCGTTCATGACCTGCGGATAGCTGGCGGCCTCGACCAGGCCCTTGATCTGGTAGAAATCGGTGATGGCGGCGGCATTGCCCTTGCGGGCGAAGAAGTCGAGCGCCATCGCCGTATAGCCCTGCTTGGCCAGGCGGCGGCAGATGTCACGGATATAGTCGTGCAGACCGAAGACTTCGCAGACGACGAGGACGACCGGATGCTTGCCGGCCTTGGCCGGCATGGCGACGTAGGCCGGGATCTGGTAATCGCCCTCCGGTGTCAGCGGAGCGATGGTGATGTTCTTGGCGAAGAGGCCTTCTTCGTCAGTTGTAATGGCTTCGGCGTTCACCGGCTGGGTCGCCAGGGCGTAGCCGGCGAAGAACAATCCGGCGACGCCACGGCGGCTGAGGTGGAAATCCGCAGGCTCCGCGCCTTCGGGGCGCGTGATAGTGGGATTGGTGTCCATGGTCGTCTCCAGCCGTATCGTTTCCCTTGCCGAGGGTTTTAACCCTTTGGGCCGCTGAGGCAAGGGGTGTATATCTCATGCGGGCAAGTGGTGGGGATTTCGATGAATATACGTTGGCTAACGCCGTGTCTGACGCTGATAATTTTCGCGGCCTTTTCGCCTGGAAATTTGTTGGCTCAGCAGGTTGTTTCGAGCCGGGTAAGCCCCGAATTAAGGCGCTATCTGCAAGACCAATCCCATGAAATTGACGACACAAAATCGGAACTTCAAGCTATTCGAGCCTCCGTTGCCGAAGTCCGGTTAAGAGATGGGCGCAGACAAGTATTTGTCTATCTAACCGGAGGCCGAGCGTGGTGCGGAAGCGGCGGATGCACCTTGCTTATCCTGGAGCCACACGGCTCAACCTTTCGCGAAATCGGTGCTGTCGGCATAATGTTTCCGCCAGTGCGCTTGCTGTCGACCTCTTCTAACGGCCGACCCGATATTTCGGTCTCGGTGAAGGGTGAACCAAACGAAAAAGAAATCCCAACCCATGAGGTGCAGTTGCGGTTTAACGGAATGTCTTATCCGAACAATCCTACCGTATCGCCCGCGCAGCCGATTGACGGAAAGATCCACGGGCAGCAAATTTTCTCATTCGGCGAAAAAGAAACGCGCATTTATCCGTAAGGCAGCGGATCGACCAACGCATCGTCCGCCGACTCCGCGGGCCTAAACCTGACTGTCTGCCCCAAAACGAAGAGACGCAGGATTCCTGACCTTTAATTTTTTGTGGTCTTTACCCTTGCGGGAAGGGTTATATATCCCATATCGGGAACTGGTTTCAGGCCTGCGGCGAAAGACACGGGCTTGAAAAAATCGTCAAATTCATCTTATCGGGGATGGACAAGCGCGGCGCTTAGTTCATAAGGCTGCCCACCACCATTCGCCTTAAACGGAGTAGATTTAAGACCCATGGCCAAAATCATCGGTATCGACCTCGGCACAACCAATTCCTGCGTCGCTGTCATGGACGGCAAGACCCCGAAGGTCATTGAGAACGCCGAAGGCGTTCGCACCACCCCTTCGGTCGTCGCCATCGTCGACGACTCGGAACGCCTTGTTGGCCAGCCCGCCAAGCGCCAGGCTGTCACCAACCCCGGCAACACCTTCTTCGCCATCAAGCGCCTGATCGGCCGCACCTATAACGATCCGATGGTCCAGAAGGACAAGGGCATGGTGCCCTTCGAGATCAGCAAGGGCCCGAACGGCGACGCCTGGGTCAAGGCCCACGGCAAGGACTATTCGCCCCAGCAGGTCTCGGCTTTCATTCTCGGCAAGATGAAGGAAGCCGCCGAAGCCTATCTCGGCGAAACCGTCACCCAGGCCGTCATCACGGTCCCGGCCTATTTCAACGACGCCCAGCGTCAGGCGACCAAGGACGCCGGCAAGATCGCCGGTCTCGAAGTCCTGCGCATCATCAACGAGCCGACGGCAGCCGCGCTCGCCTACGGCCTTGAGAAGAACGACGGCAAGAAGATCGCCGTCTACGACCTCGGCGGCGGTACCTTCGACGTGTCCGTGCTGGAAATCGGCGACGGCGTATTCGAGGTCAAGTCGACCAACGGCGACACCTTCCTCGGCGGTGAAGATTTCGATATGCGCATCGTCGACTACCTCGCCGACGAATTCAAAAAGGAAAACGGCGTCGATCTGCGTTCCGACAAGCTGGCCCTGCAACGCCTCAAGGAAGAAGCGGAAAAGGCCAAGAAGGAACTGTCGACGACGGCTCAGTACGATCTGAACCTGCCGTTCATCTCGATGAACGCTTCGGGCCCGCTGCACCTGAACCTGAAACTGACCCGCGCCAAGCTCGAAAGCCTGGTCGAAGACCTGATCGCCAAGACGATCGGCCCCTGCCAGCAGGCGCTGAAGGATGCCGGCCTGAAGGCGGCGGACATCGATGAAGTCGTGCTCGTCGGCGGCATGACGCGCATGCCCAAGGTCATCGAAGCCGTGAAGGCCTTCTTCGGCCGCGAACCGCACAAGGGCGTCAACCCGGACGAAGTCGTGGCCCTTGGCGCCGCCATCCAGGCCGGCGTTCTGCAAGGCGACGTCAAGGACGTGCTGCTGCTCGACGTCACCCCGCTGACGCTCGGCATCGAAACGCTCGGTGGCGTGTTCACCCCGCTGATCGAACGCAACACCACGATCCCGACCAAGAAGAGCCAGGTGTTCTCGACCGCCGACGACAACCAGTCGGCCGTGACCATCCGCTGCTTCCAGGGCGAACGCCCGATGGCCGGCGACAACAAACTCCTGGGTCAGTTCGACTTGGTCGGTATCCCGCCGGCGCCGCGCGGCGTGCCGCAGATCGAAGTCACCTTCGATATCGACGCCAACGGCATCGTCAATGTCCACGCCAAGGACAAGGCGACCAACAAGGAACACTCGATCCGCATCCAGGCCAACGGCGGCCTGTCGGACGCCGACATCGAGGAAATGATCAAGACGGCCGAAGCCAACAAGGGCGAAGACGAGAAGCGTAAAGCGCTCATCGAAGCCCGCAACCAGGCCGACGCCCTGATCCACTCGACCGAAAAGGCCCTCAAGGACTTCGGTTCCAAGGTCTCGGCGGAAGACAAGACGGCGATCGAAACCGCCCTGGCCGACCTCAAGGCGGCTAAGGACGGCGAAGATTCCGACGACATCAAGGCGAAGCACCAGACCCTGCTGACCGCCTCGATGAAGCTCGGTGAAGCCATGTACGCCCAGCAAGGCGGCGAAGGCGGGGCGGAAGCCCCGGAACAGCCGGCTGATGACGGTGTCGTCGATGCCGAATTCGAAGAAGTCGACGACGACAAGAAGAGCGCCTAAGAGGCGAAGATGAGCGCCCGGACACCCTCTTTGCAGGCGTTTGCGGCGTTCAGAGCAGATGCAGTGACGGCGGCAAGGTTTGACTCCTTGTCGCCGTTGCATCAAACCCTATATCAAACACAGATAGACACCACGACGCCGGTAAGGTGCGCGCAACTGTTGCAGCGTATACTGATGCGGATGTCATCGGGGCGAGTACAATGAGCAAGCGTTGCTATTACGAAGTGCTGGAAGTCGAGCGGACCGTCGATGACGTGACGCTGAAGGCCGCTTTCCGCAAGAAGGCGATGGAGCACCATCCCGACCGCAATCACGGCGACGACGGCGCCGAAGCCCGCTTCAAGGAAGTCAACGAAGCCTACGGCGTCCTGTCGGATGCGCAAAAGCGCGCCGCCTACGACCGTTTCGGCCACGCCGGCATGAACGGCCAGAGCGCCGGTAGCGGCGGCTTCGGCCATGGTGCCCAAGGCTTCTCGAACGTCGAAGACATCTTCTCGGAAATGTTCGGTGATATCTTCGGCCAGCAGCGCCGTCCCAACGGCCCGCAGCGCGGCGCCGACGTGCGCTTCGACTACGAAATTACCCTGGAGCAGGCCTATAAGGGCGCGGACGTCGAAATCAGCGTGCCGACGACGATGACCTGCGAAGTCTGCAGTGGTTCCGGCGCCAAGCCCGGCACGCGCCCGCAGACCTGCCAGACCTGCGGCGGCGCCGGCCGCGTCCGCGCCTCGAATGGCTTTTTTGCCGTCGAACGCACCTGCCCGAGCTGTAACGGTCAAGGTTCGACGATCAAGGATCCCTGCGACACCTGCCGCGGTCATGGCCAGGTGCGCCAGAACAAGAAGCTCAATGTCCGCATTCCCGCCGGCGTTGACGACGGCGCACGCATCCTGCTGAAGGGCGAAGGCCAGGCCGGCGCCAAGGGCGGGCCCAAGGGCGACCTCTATATTTTCCTCGGCGTTGCCGATCACGATATTTTCGAGCGCGATGGTCTCGATCTCCACTGCACCATCCCCGTGCCGATGTCGAAGGCCGTCCTGGGCGGTGAAATGGAAGTGCCGTGCCTGATGGGCGGCGAGAACTGCGACGGCCAGTGCAAGCTGGAAATGGCGATCCCGGAAGGGGCGCAGACCGGTCACAAGGTCAAGCTGAAGGGCCGCGGCATGCCGGGCCTCAACTCGCGCGCCAAGGGCGACCTGATCGTCGAGCTGTTCGTCGAAACGCCAAAGTACCTGACGCCGCGCCAGAAAGAGCTGATGAAGGAATTCGCCGGCATCTGCGAAGAGCAGTCCTACGCCCAGAGCCAGGGCTTCATGCACAAGGCCAAGCGCTTCTGGGACGACATCACCGGCACAGCCACCCAATAAGGGTGCGAAGCACCCTTAACCCGGAATTACGACAGTGGTTATGCGCGCAAAGGCCAGGGCCGCGCATTTTCACTTTGACCTGACGGCAGCAAGCCCCTATCGGAGGTGAAACTCACACCGGGATTGACTATGGCCGCGCCGTCGCTTCGTTTTGCAGTCTGTGGATACAAGGGCCGAATGGGCCAGGCTGTATTGCGCGTGCTCGACGAAACCAAACAATCGGTCGTCGCGAAATTCGGCCGGGGCGACCTGCCCAATCTCGTCAAGGCCGACGCGGTCATCGATTTTTCGACGCCCGAAACGTCTCTTGCCCTGCTGGAAGCCTGCGCTAATGAAGGCCTCAGCCGGCCGCGCCCCCTGGTCCACATTATCGGCTCGACAGGCTTCACGCAGGAACAGATCAACCGCATCCCGCAATTCGCCGAGCAGGTCATCATCATCCGTTCGGGCAATTTCTCGCTCGGCATCAATCTCATGATGGGCCTTCTCAAGCAGGCGACGGCGCGGCTTCGGGCCGAGGACTGGGACATCGAAATCTGCGAGGGCCATCATCGCCGCAAGGTCGACGCGCCGTCCGGTACCGCGTTGATGCTCGGCGAAGCGGCGGCTTTCGGGCGCGGCGTCCGGCTCGACGACGTCAAGGTGACGGCGCGCGACGGCATAACGGGCGCGCGCGAAGCCGGGACAATCGGCTTTTCAGTAATTCGTGCCGGCGGCATTGTCGGCGAGCACTCGGCGCTCCTGGCTTCGGAAGACGAGATCCTGACCCTGTCGCATTCCGCCCGCGACCGCACCTTGTTTGCGCGCGGCGCGGTGCAGGCGGCCATATGGGGCCGCAAGCAGACGGCGGGCCTTTATGACATGCAGGACGTGCTCGGGATGTGAGATGAAAAAGCCACCCGCATGGCTGCGGATGGCTTCAAATGCAGTAGGGCCGAAGGGTCTCAGGCTTTCTTGCCCTGGAGCTTCATGGCCGTTTTCATCGTACCGGTCGCGCCGATCATACCAAAGGCAATGATGTACATCAGCAGGACCTGGAGGATCGCCCCCAGATGGCGGAAATCCGGCAAGGCGAGGCGTTCACCGGTCAGTTTCGGCAGGAAGATGCCGATGGCATAGGTCGCGAGAACGGCCGCCAGGGCCTTGACGCCGAAACCTTCGTTCTTCTGCTGGAAAATTCCAATCAGAAAACCGATCAGCAGCACCGTCACCAGATTTACGCCTGTCAGCACATCCTGAAGGCCTTCGCCAAGCGACAGTATGAAGTTCCAGATATCGTTCATGAGCTTATCCTCTGTTTGTGGTCAGTGTACGCAAACGGATACGCAAGGCCCCCCGAACAGCGGCCCTCGTGGTTTATTTCTATTAACCTCAAATAATGAGTCAATGTGTTTCGGGGCGTTTCGGGCTGTTTCAGTGCTTTTGGGCACGCACTATCGGTTCAGGTTTCTGAAGCGATCACGACCTGGATGATCGGTCGGCGCAGATTGACTGGCGCCAGCAAGGCCTTGAGCAAACCCGCCAGCCAGATCACTGCCCAGGCGATGGCAAACATGACGCCCAGCTGGATCTGCGTTTCAATTTGGGTAAGGTCGGGCCAGATCGGGGCGGCGTCATAAATATGCGGCCAGAGCGCCGCAACGAAGACCGCCGGCACGACAGCGATGGCCGCCTTCAGCCAGCTGAAAGCTGGCCGTTTCTGTATCAGTCCGATGAAGAGGCTTAGGATCAGGAGAGGAACGATATTGAGACCGATCAGCGCGGCCTTGGTGGCATCGACCATGGCCCAGAAGAATTGTGTTGAGTCGCCCATGACTAAAGGTCTTTCTATTCGCCGCCCGCATTTTACTGGCGGGTCGGACGTAAGCTACAAACTGTAGGTGCAGCCATATCGGGTCATCTGCGCTGAACGCTCTTTGAGGTCGCCGTTCATCTGAGATTCAGGTCAGACAAGTTTCGGCCATTGAGCGAATTTGCAGTGTAAAAAAGCGATACGGATACGCCTGAGGAGACGCTGCGGTGCTTTGCGGCGCGCGTAAATCGAAATAATGTGGTTATCTGATCACAGATGTGTGTTGCTGGGCGAGCTGAGCTCTCCCTATGCGCGAAAATTTACGCGCAATTACCGCTTTTTTCGGCGCAAATGCCCGAAAATAATGAGGTAATACCAATTTTAGGTTTTGTTTAACGCCCGGTGGAACCGAAGCCGCCTTCGCCGCGCGCCGTCGCGTCGAGGGAGGCCGGCGATTCCCAAACAATACGGGCGTGACGCGCGACGATCATCTGGGCGATGCGGTCGCCGCGATTAATAGTGAAATCGTCAGAACCCAGATTGATCAGGATGACGCCGACCTCACCGCGATAGTCGGAGTCAATCGTACCGGGTGAATTGAGGCAGGTGATGCCGAATTTCAACGCCAGGCCGGAACGCGGACGCACCTGAACCTCGAAACCCAGCGGCACGGCGATCTTCAGACCCGTTGGCACCAGGGCCCGTCCCATCGGCTTCAGGACAAGGGTCTCGCCTTCCGCAATAGCCGCCCGCAGATCGAGCCCGGCCGAGCCTTCGGTCTCATAGGCCGGCAAGGCCAGACCAAC
>FSTD01000183.1_pt1 | contig 29772 bp, 29 predicted proteins | sample 1637101 | NCBI WGS metagenome assembly FSTD01 (sample SAMEA3914816, study PRJEB12502) | metagenome | biome: forest; material: soil | place: USA | collected 2011-09-16 | depth 0.3 m | reverse complement strand
CCGCTCGAAGCGGCGGCGGCGCGGGCAGGCGCGGGGGCCAGGCCGCATATCAAGGCCTGGCTGGACACAATCCACGCCCGTCCGGCGTACCGGCGGGCGTTGGAACGTGGCGGCGACTACGCGTACGCGTAGTTAGCGCACGTGCTCGACAAGGTTCGACTCGTCGCTGCGGTCGATGATGATGCAGCCCGACAAGGCAGAAGCAACAATGGCCAGGACGACAAGTTTGAGAGCCAGGGATTTCATAGGATACTCTTTCGTATTCAGCAGTATATGCGCGATTTTGTATATGTGACTGCGGTCAGGCCGCGGTCTTTTCTACCGTGTCGGCCGGCTTTTCGTCGGGCGCAGGCTCAGACTTATGCCAGCTGTGGTGGTGGCCTTTTTCAGGCCCGATATACATGATGCAGCCGGACAGCACGGTGGCCAGAACGGCGGCGATGGTCAATTTTATTGCGATGGAACGCATAAGCCCCTCCTTGAGAACATATCTCAAAACTACAGGGGGCACTATGAACGTAAAATGAACCGCCGCGATGTTAAATCTTTTTAATATTAAGGGTTTGCGCCGGCATTCTGTTCGTCTGCTTCTTTCGCCCAACGATTGGCCAGGGGGGTGCAGATCAGCAGTTGCAGCGGATGATAGACCATGATCGGCAGCAGGATCAGCCCCAGGCCCGGTTGTCCGGCAAACAGCAGGTAGGCCATGGGGATGCCGGTGGCGAGGCTCTTCTTGGTGCCGCAGAACACGACGGCGGAGCGGAACTGCGGGGCGATCCCGAACCGGTCGCAGATCTGCCATAGCAGATTGAGCACCAGGAAAAACAGGCCGAGCGTTGCAGCAACCACGAGGACCAGGGTCATGGGGTCGTTGTCGCTCCAGATATGTTTGGCAAACGAGTCGCAGAATGAGGTGTAGACCAGCAACAGGATCGTGCCGCGGTCGGCGATCTGGGTCAGCTTTTTATGGCGATGCATCCAGGCCCCGATGAGCGGCCGCAGAAGCTGTCCAGCGACCAGCGGCAGGACAAGCCAGGTGCACAGGTCGATGAATGTATGAAGGATATCGAGATGTTGCCCGGAGGTTTTCAGCAAAAGACTCATCCAGGTCGGCGTGATGATGATGCCGATCAGGCTGGAGATCGTGGCGTTGAACACGGCCACCGGCACATTGCCCCTGGCTGCGGACGTCATGGCGACCGACGACGATACGGTCGACGGCATGGCGCACAGATAGAATAGACCGATGCGCAGGTCGGGGCTGATCCAGCGCCAGGTCAGCGCCAGGAACAGGCCGCCGATAAGAGGAAACAGCAGGAAGGTCGCACCCTGGATCAAGAGATGCAGCCGCCAACGCATGATGCCGTCGCGCATGGCCTTGAACGACAGCCCGGCGCCATTGAGAAAGAAGACCAGCGCCACGCCGGCTTTGGTCAGCAATTCCGGATGCAGGATGCCGCCTTGCGCGCCCGGCGCCGGCAGAAGGGCGGCCAGAAGGATGGCCAGGACCATGCCCGTCAGAAACCAGTCGAGCTTGACCTTGGGGATCGTCAAAGGCCGCACGCCGCGTAGATCATGATGCCGGTGGCAACCGACAGGTTGAGGCTGTCGGCACGGCCGCGCATCGGAATCTTGACATTGGTGTCGCAGATCGCGGCAATTTCCGGCGTCAGGCCGGACTGTTCCGTGCCCATGACGATCAGGGTTGGCCTCGCATAGGGCGCCGTGCGGTGATTGTGTTCAGCCGTAAGCAGGGTGCCGACGACCGAACCGGTCCAGCGCGCGCGATCGGCGAGGAACTCTTCGCGTGTGCATTTGACGATCGGCAGGGCAAAGACCGAGCCCATGGTGGCGCGCACGGTCTCGACGCTGAACGGATCGACGCAATCGCCGATGAGAATAACGCCGCCGATGCCGGCGGCGTCAGCGGTGCGAATGATCGTGCCGAGATTGCCGGGGTCGCGGACCTGTTCCAGCGCCACCCAGACGTCATTGCCGGCCGGGTCGATGTCGGCCAGCGAGCGGACGCGCTGACCGAATACGGCCACGACCATCTGCGGATTGTCCTTGCGCGAGATCTTCTCGAGAATCTCGTGCGTCACTTCCAGGACTTCACCCTCTGCCTTAAGCGTGGCGTCGATGGCGCGTTTCAACAACGGATGGAAGTTGGTGTCCTTGCCGTAGACCAGGATCTGCGGCGTGATGTCCTGATCGAGGGCATCGACGATGATTTTCAGGCCTTCCGCCAGGAACTGGCCGGTGGCCTCGCGTTCCTTGCGCATGTGCAGGGCGCGGATGTCCTTGATCGTCTGGTTGGTCAGCGACGTGATCTGTTTGATCATCCTTGCCACCGCGCGAAGAAGGACAGACCGATTTCACGTGGCTGGACGGGCGAGGGTTTGACTCCTTTGGGCGGTTTGGAATCCTCGATCAGGGTAAGCTCGCCGTGATCGACCGTACCGCCCTTGGCTAAAGACGCATTCTGACCGACCGCTTCAGCCACGAGGTGGGCGAGGGCGGGTCCGGAGACGCGCGCGGCATAGGCGTTCAGCAGCAGGAAGGCCGCGTCATCCGACAGCAGCTGCGCGCACAGATGGATCATTTCCGGCAAGTCTTCGAACAGGCGCCACACTTCGCCGGTCGGACCGCGGCCGTATTTCGGCGGATCCAGGATAATGCCTTCGTATTTTGAGCCGCGTTTGACCTCGCGCTGGACGTACTTGCGCGCGTCTTCGCAGATCCACCGTATCGGCGCCTCCGCCAGGCCCGACAGCGCCGCATTGTCGCGTGCCCAGCCGATGGCCTTTTTCGAGGCGTCGACGTGCGTGACCTTGGCGCCGGCGGCGGCGGCAACCAGGCTGGCGACACCGGTATAGCCGAACAGGTTCAGGACGCGCATGCCCGGACGGGCCGCGGCAGCGGCCTTTTGCCATTCCCAGTTGGCGGCCTGTTCGGGGAAGAAGGCGAGGTGGCGGAAATTGGTGAAACGGCCGTAGTATTTGACGTCGCCCCATCCCAACGCCCATTGCTCGGCAGGCTTGCGAGAGAACGACCAGCGCCCTTCGTCCTCGTCCGTGCTTGGGTCGAACAGGGCGTCGGCGCGGTTCCACAGCTCGGGGTATTTCGGCGTCCACCAGCATTGCGGTTCGGGCCGGATAACCAGATAGTCGCCGTAGCGTTCGAGCTTCTTGCCGTCACCGGAATCGACGAGGGCGTAATCAGCCCAAGCCTTGGTGCGCAGTGTTGTGGCGGAGTCCGTTATGATCATGGCCTTGGCCATAATCGTCCGGCGCGCCTTCGTAAAGCGGTTTTGGCAGAGGCGCTGTGCACGCCGCAAAAAATGCCGCTTTGCGGCCTTGGCCGAGTCACCTATCTCTCTTATGTGGCCCTTCTCAAATCGATCGGCCGCGATCCTTTTGACGGCGTTCGAAAACGTTCATCATTGTGGGGCAAACTGAAGGCGTAGACCGGATCGTTCCGGGCGGATGAACCCATTGGCGGTAGCAAGGTTGCGTAGATTCTCTTCGTCGAAAGCCGCTCTGGCCGGCCTTGCAGGTGTTGTCGCCCTATTGGTGTCTTCGCTGGGGGGATCTTCGGCGGATGCGCACCGGGTGGTGTCGCTCGACGGCTGTGCCGACCAATATGTGCTTGGGCTCATGCCGCGCACCGATATCGCCGGCGTGTCCGCACGGGCGCAGTTGGCGGACTCCTATTATCGCAATCGTGCCGAGGGCATAAGGCGCATCCGGCCGGCAATCGAGGCCGTTCTGGCGGTGGAACCGGATATCGTCGTCCGTACGTGGGGCGGAGACGCCCGGCTTATTGAGGTGCTCAGGAAAAACGGCATCAAGGTTATTACGATCAACGATATAAACACGCTTGATAAGGCAAAATCTGAGCTTCTGCGCGTCGGCCACGAGCTTGGCCGGGACGGCCAGGCGGGCGCCGAGGCCGCGCGTTTCGACGCCGCCATGGCCGATATTCGGCCCATCGGCATTGGCCGCAGCGTCCTCTATTACACTCCCTCGGGCTTCAGTGCCGGGCCGGATACCCTTGTCGGCGACATGCTGACGCGGCTCGATTTCCACCTGGAAACCCAGGACAAGGGCTTTTTTCCGTTATCGCCGGAAGTCCTGGTGAGTCTGAAGCCCGATGTGTTCGCCCTTGCTTTTTACGACGATCCTTACGCCATGCGGCGCGTGCCGGGGCGCAGTCCCGTCGTGCAAAAGATGATCGCCGCCACGCCGCATTTTACATTGCCGGCGCGCGCTCTGTCGTGCAGCGGCTGGTTTATTGCCTACGATCTGCAGGCATTGTCCCGAACGACGGTGAAATGACCTGATGCACGTCTCTTTCCGCACGCTCAATATTGCGCTCGCTGCTGCCATCGGGGTCCTGCTGATCCTGCTGATGCTGTTCGGCGACGTCGCCATGAGCCTGGAAATGTGGCTTCGGGCGATTGCCCAGCCGGAGTCGGTTGCCGCCCAGATCGCCTGGGGCATAAGATTGCCGCGCACCCTGACCGCGCTCGGCGTCGGCGCCATGCTCGGCATGAGCGGTGCGCTGATGCAGGGCCTGTTGCGCAATCCTCTCGCCGAACCGGGATTACTTGGCGTGTCGTCCGGCGCTGGCCTGGGCGCGGCCCTGGCAATAGTTTTTGGCCTCGGCCTGACGACGTTTGTCGTCGAAGGATTCGCGCTTGCGGGTTCAGCCGTGGTTGCGGTTCTGCTGCTGCTGTTTGTTTCACGCTTTCCGCAGAGGCAGTCTCTGATCCTGCTGGGGGTGGGCTTGTCCAGCCTCTGTGGCGCCTTGATGGCACTGGTTTTCAACCTGGCGCCGTCACCTGTAACGCTCTCTGAGGTCTATCGCTGGATGATGGGGTCGGTCGAGAACCGCACGTGGTCCGACGCGGGTTTGTGCTTCGCCGGCCTGGCCGTCGCCAGCCTGCTTAGCTGGCGTCTGGGCAAGGGGTTGCGCTTTTTGACGCTGGGCGACGAAACGGCGCGGTCGATGGGGATCGACATCGTTCGCCTGACGCAGATCATCGTCGTGGGAGCGAGCCTGCTGGCCGGGATGTCGGTTGCCGTTGCCGGCATTATCGGCTTTGTCGGCCTGGCGGCGCCGCATTTTGTGCGCGCCATGGGTGTCAAGGATCCCTTCCGGCTGATATGGCCATCGGCGCTGACCGGCGGTGTAATGGTGCTGATGGCCGACGGGCTTATTCGCGTCCTGCCGACGTCGGGTGACATCCGCCTGGGCGTTTTGACGTCGCTGGTCGGCGCGCCCTTGTTCGCCGTGCTCGCCTGGCGCAGCGCCAGAAGCTGGATGCAGGATTAATCGCATGGACGGCATGAACCTCAATATCGTCAGCGTGCAACTGGGCGGCCATACGGTCCTCGACCGGGCTTCGGCGCAACTGGTGCCAGGAAAGCTCTATGTCATGGTCGGCCCCAACGGCGCCGGTAAATCGACCCTGCTTAAGGCGATGGCTGCACTGCTGCCGTTAAGTACCGGGAATGTCTCGCTGAATGGGACAGATATTGCACGGCTTGGTGCGCAAAAGCGCGCTGAGCACATCGCCTATTTGCCGCAGGATCGCAGTATCGCGTGGGATCTCAGCTGCGTCGACGTCGCCGCTCTGGGGGCCTATCATCTGTCGCCGGATATCGCCCGCCAGCGCGCTCTGGCCGAACTTCAAGGCCTGGGCCTCGGCGACATTGCCGAGCGCGGGGTCTTCAGCCTGTCCGGCGGCCAGCGCGCCCGTGTCCTGCTGGCGCGCGTCCTGGTCAGCCCGGCGAAGGTCTATCTGCTCGATGAGCCCTTGATCGCGCTCGATCCGGCGTGGCAGCGGCAAGTCCTCGTTCGATTGCGCCAGCGCGCCGAAGCCGGGCACACGATCGTGCTGAGCCTGCATGACCTGCAACTGGCGGCGCAGTTCGCCGACGAAATCCTGCTGTTGCATGCCGGGCGGCTGGTCCGGGCGGGTACGCCGGAAAGCCTGTTTACACCCAATACCTTGCGCGAGATATTTGGCCTCAAGGGCGAACTGACAGTCCGCAACGGCAAGCGCGCGCTCGACATCGACAGCGTGCCAATCCTGTAATCAGTGGCGTTTTTTGCGCGCGGGCTTCTTGGCGTGCGACGTCTTCTTCGCCTTCGCTGCCTTGCCCTTTTTTGACGAAGCCTTGGGCGTTACCTTTGGCTCCGGCGGAGAAATCGTTGCCAGGCTGGCGGCGAGCGCCGCGTTGGCGGCCTCGGCCTTCTGGTAGTCGAGGTAGTTGATCGCGGTGTCTTGCTGATCGACCGTGCCGGCGCTGCCTTCGTCGTCGTCCGGACCGTTCAGAATCGGCGCAGGCAAGCCGCGTTGCACGTCGACCATGGCGGTCAGGGGCGCCGAGCCGCCGGCCAGCCGCGCGCGATAAACGCGCATGTTTTCGGTCACGCGCATCATGTAGTCGCGGGTTTCGCGCAGAGGATGGCACTCGATGAAGCTCAGCGCGTCGGCATTGGGGCCGCGTGGGTCACCGCAATCGCCGATCCACAGGCTCATGCGGCTCGGGCCGGCATTATAACCTGCCGCGGCCATGATGTAGGAACCATCGAAGCGCGTCACCAGCTCGCCCAGGTGATAGGCGCCGAGCGTCATGTTGTAATCGGGCTCATAAAGCTTGGATTCGGAATAGCCGACCGACAACCGGCGCGCTACGGCGCGGGCGGTCGAAGGGATAAGCTGCATCATGCCGCGCGCATTGGCGTGCGACCTGACCTTCGGATCGAAGCCGCTTTCCTGGCGCGTGATCGCCAGGACAAACGCCTTTTCCGGGGCGGGCACGTCGGGGATTGGACGCATCGGATAGGCGCGCTCAGGGAGATAAAAGCCGCGCTGCATCGAGGTGCGCGCCACTTTCATTGCCATGATCTGCGTATCGTAGCGCGCCGTCATATCGACCAGAAGCGCTTCTTCCTCGGCATTGGGCAGGACCTGGCTTGTCGCCAGCACGATCTGGCGGAAAAGATCGATCTCGCCCATGCTGCCGAGAATGCGCGCCGCCTTGATCATGTCGCGATTGTCGAAGCGGGCGCGGTCGGCCTGGGTCGGGACCGGATCCTTGCCGATCGTCAAGGTGGTTGCGCCGGCTTTTTCTGCCGCCATCTGGCCATAGAAGGCAAAGATATATTGGCCGCCCTTGACGTAGAAGTCGTGTGCGGTCTGGGCGTCGTTCCTGGCGGCGTCGTTACGCGCTTCATAGGCGCGGCCCAGCCAGTAATTGGCGCGGCCCTGGGTAATCGGTGACGTGCCGGCGGCGGCGAGATTATTGAAGTGCCCCAGCGCCAGGTTGGGATCGTTGAGCCGGATCAGGGCGATCCAGCCGGCGAAGAACTCGGCCTCGGCCTTGGCTTCGCCGTTTTCAAAGCCGCCGCCGTTCATCGCCGCATAGGCTGCGCGGTAGTCGTGCGCCTTAAGCGCCGACTTGAAATAGGCCAGGCGCAGCGAATAGAGCTGGCCCGTCGCGTCCGGGCTCATCGAGGCCGGCGGCAGGTCGGCGAGAATGGGGTAACCCAGGCCTTCCAGGCCCTTGCCCGACAGATAGCGCGCACGCGCAAAGGCGAGGACCTGATTGTGCGGATTGTTGGCAAGTGCGGCTGTATAGAGACCGTCGCCGGCCGCCGAATTGCTGCGCATGGCCAGAACCGCATTGGCAATGTCGCGCTGGTTGCTGTCGACATAGGCGTTGAGGTCGCGCACAGCCTGGGCGCTACCGCTTTGCACGTTGATCATCAGCGTGTTTTGACGCGCCGCTGAATCGTCGGTTGTCAGATAGCGGCTGAAAGCCTGATAGAAGTTGGCCTGGGCCAGGGAATCGAAGACTTCGGTCCGCCACCAGGTCTTGGCCAGCGCCGATGCCTCGTCGATATTGTTCAGGCTTTGCTGGGCGGTGATCAAGGCCATCGCGCCCTCGACGGTCTGCGGCGGCGAGCCATTGAACCAGTCGACGATCTGCTGCGGCGTCATGCCGGATGCACCGATCATTTTTTCAGCTGCGATCTGGCGCTTGGATTCGCGTGGCCAGCCCCACAGGTCACGCCGGGCACCGTCCAGGCTGGCAAAGCTGTAGATGCCGCTGCCGTCGTTATTGAGGATAGCCCAGGTGACAATCTTGCGCGCGACAGGGTTGCTCAGTGAGCCGCGCAGCGAATCCGCCGCGCTGAAATTGCGCTTGCGGACCTGGTCGAGCGCTGTTTCCAGCGTATCCGCGTCTTCTTCGGACAGGGCCGCTTGCTGATAGGATTGCGCGGTATCCAGCGGCAACGACGCCGTGACCGCCTGCGGCAGGATTGCCGGCCGCGAGTCGGGTTCCGGCGCTGTCTGGTCCGGCGTTGCCAGGTCAGGTGTTGTCTGGTCAGGTGTTGTCTGGTTCGGCGTCGCCTGATCGCGCGCTGCGACCGGGCCGATAATGGTCAGGCTGAAAGCGCTGACCGTCAAGACGAGCGCGGCCTTGCGCCAAGCCCATTTCGCGCCTCGCGTCATCTGCGTGCCATTGGAATGTGATACCTTCATACCCAGCCTTAACCCCTTCGGCCCCCGTCAATCTATCGACTATAGGCCATAGTTTCTTTTTATAAAGACGTTGCAGCCTTGCCGCGGCGGGCTTAAGGCTGTTTTTGATATAATCTTTGGTCAGCGATGATCAAAAGACACACCTTGCGCCCGCCGGATCACATTTTGATCACGCGGCGGAATCGCGTAATCGGTATCATAAATTCGACTGTGTGCAGGACTGGTTAACGATGAGTAACGCAAATCGCGCTCCGGCGTTCAAAGGGGTCATTACCGCTCTGGTGACGCCGTTCCGCAATGGCGAGGTCGACTATGCGGCCTTTGAACGCCTGATCGAGCATCAGATCGCGGCCGGTGTCCACGGCGTCGTGCCGGTCGGCACGACCGGTGAGACCTCGACCCTGAGCATCGAGGAGCACAAGGCCGTCGTCAAGCTGTGCGTCGAGCGCGTCGCCGGCCGCATCAAGGTCATTGCCGGGGCCGGGTCGAACCACACGGCCGAAGCGATCGAATTGGCGCACCACGCCAAGGAAGTCGGCGCGGACGCCGTCCTGATCGTTGCGCCCTATTACAACAAGCCGTCGCAGGAAGGTATTTACCAGCATTTCAAGGCGATAAACGATGCGGTTCAGATTCCGGTTTTGCTTTATAACGTGCCTGGCCGGACCGTCGTCGACATGAGCAACGAAACGATCGCCCGCCTGGCCAAGCTGCCAAACATCGTCGGCATCAAGGATGCCACCGGCGACCTCGACCGCCTCAGCCTGATGCGCCTGGACATCACCAAGGAATTCTCGTTCATCTCGGGTGACGATCCGACCTTCCTTGGCTACATGGCCCACGGCGGGCATGGCGTGATTTCGGTGACGTCGAATGTCGCTCCGGCTGCCTGCGTCGCCCTTTACGATGCCGCAGCACAGGGCGCCTACGAGTCCGCGCGCCAGTGGCAGGACAAGCTGATCAAGCTCGACAAGGCGCTGTTTGCCGATTCCTCGCCGTCCCCGACAAAATATGCCATGAGCCGCCTGGGCTTGTGTACGGAAGACGTCCGACTTCCGATTACGGCTTGCGCGCAGGCGGTAAGGCCTATCGTGGATGAGGCCATGGCGATGGCCGGGCTCGAGCGGGAAACAGCATAGAGGACAGGCAAGGGGACAGATTCCCTTGACCCCAATACAAAAATTCATGACCGACTTAATCAGCTCTTATAAAGTGATCGCCGACAATCGGCGGGCGCGCTTCGACTACTTCCTCGAAAATTCGATCGAGGCCGGCCTGGTGCTGACCGGCACCGAGGTCAAGTCGCTGCGCCTCGGCCGTGCCAATATCGCCGAATCCTATGTCAGCATCGAGAACGGCGATGAATTGGTGCTGATCAACGCCGATATCCCGATCTACAATCAGGCCAACCGCTTCAATCACGAACCGCGCCGCCATCGTAAGCTGCTGCTCCATCGCAAGGAGATCGGCCGCATGATGGTCTCGGTCCAGCGCGAGGGCCTGACCATCATCCCGACAAAGCTGTTCTTCAACGACAAGGGGTTGGTCAAGCTTGAGATCGCCCTGGCCAAGGGCAAGAAGAATCACGACAAACGCGAAGCAACGGCGGAGCGCGACTGGCAGCGCGACAAGGCGCGCCTGATGCGCGACAAGGGCTGAATTTACGCGAATCGGATGAGGCCGGGCGCAAACAGCGTCGATATTTATTGCGCTTCCGGTTTAACGCAGAGCCTCCATCTTTCAGGAGGTTATCATGCCAGACGCCGCAACGCAGCAAACCGGCGCAATGCTTGGCGCCAAAAAACTCGGCTACAGCCTGACCGTCGGTGGGATCACTCTTCGGCGCCGGGCCTCAGGGCGTCGATATGCGTCTTGCACTCGTCAACGCCTGCTTCCACGCCGGCCTCGTGGTACAGGACCAGGGCCTCGCGCCAGATCGGCAGGGCGATGTCAAATTCGCCCTGCGCTTCCCTGAGCAAGGCCAGGGGCCGCAAGGCGTTGGCGAGGGCGAGAGAGGGCGTGCCGTCGACTGCACGGTAGATCGCCAGGGCCTCTTCGTAGAACGGCTCGGCGTCGTAATAGTCCTCTCGTTCCTGGTGCAGGTCGCCAAGATGCCTGAGCGCGCTGGCTAATGCCAACGGATCCGAAGCCTGTCGATAGAGACGGACGGCTTCTTCGTAGAGCGGCACGGCTGCTCCGATCCGGCCGCAATCGCGTTCGATCTGCCCCTTGCCGGTAAGCGCCCTGGCGAGGGCCATTTCGTCACCGGAGCGGCGACTGATATCAATGGCTTCGCTGAGATTTGCCTGAGCGAGGTCGTAGCGACCCTTGCCCCGTGCCTGCCAGGCCGTCTCAAAAAGTCGACCGATCGTATCCATCCCTGGCTCCATCGCTCTTCCCAGGAAAAACAAACGCCTGTTTTCGGCAAACGTAAATGCACGTCTTTGTGAGGAAATCGGTATTGGCCGGCGGGGGCACGACCGGGAATAATTTATTTACGAAAACAATGGGCTCGGAAAAGATCTATCCGCGGTCTTTTGCATAGTCTGACGAACTTCGAGGAAAAAGTTGGCAAACATGTCTGTGGTCAGCCGGCCCGTGTTCAGATTGAGTCGCGAACAGTGATAACTGTTGGCAACAATGAGCCCATCGATTTCCGCCGTCGCGCCGTGGCCGGAAGGCATAGCCGAGGCCGAAGACCCCAGGGCTTTGAGGGTATTGCGTCGCGCGACATCGCCAAGGGTGACGATGACTTTTAGTCGCGGCATGGCGGCGATCAGCGCCTTCAGATATGGGCGGCAGGTGGCTTCTTCCTCTGGTGTCGGACGGTTGCCGGGCGGGGCACACAAAACGGCATTGCTGATAAGGCAATCTATCAGGTGCACGTCATCCTTGCCGTCATCACGATAGCTGCCGCAGGCAAAGCCGGTGCGAATCAGGGTCTCAAACAGGGTTTGTCCGGCCCCGTCGCCGGTAAAGACGCGCCCGGTCCGGTTGGCGCCGGTGCGGCCGGGCGCCAACCCTGTGATCAGCACACGCGCATTCATGTCGCCAAAAGGCAAGGCCGGTGCATTGTGCCAGTCTGGATGCAGAGCCCGGTTTTCCGCGCGAAAGGCAGCCAGGCGCGGACACAATGCGCAATTCGAGTCAGGCCACATGCTGGGACAGGGACAACAGGTTACCGTCGGGGTCCTTGAACCACGCCACCTTGTCGCCGCCGGGAGCGGTCCAGATGCCCTCGGGCGACTGGCTTTCACCGAAGAACGGGTAATGCTCGAAGGCGATGCCCTTGGCGCCGAGGATTGCGACTTCGGACGTGATGTCCGAAACCTGCCAGCCGAAAACGGTGTAGCCCGCGGCGACGCGTTCGGGCGGCACCGTCAGGCGCACGAGGATAGGACCCGATCGAAGGACGAGGGCAAAGCCGTCGTCTGCGACGAACTCCAGGCCAAGCACGCCTTCATAGAAACGCCGCGCCGCGCCGAAATCGCTGACGGCCAGGAATCCCATCGGCGTGGCGGCGTTGAGCATGGCTACACCGCGTCGTCGAAGTCGTCTTCGTGGCTCGGGAACCTGGCCGTATTCTGGCCTGCGTTCTGGGCCGGGCTTTGCGTCTGCCGCGGACGGCCGACGACCGAGGCCAGATCCGCCAGGTCGACAAAGGTGTCGGCCTGGCGGCGCAGTTCGTCGGACGTCATCGGCGGCGACGATTTGACGGTCGACACGACGGTGACGCGGGCGCCTTTGCGCTGCACCGCCTCGATCAGGCGACGGAAGTCGCCGTCGCCGGAGAACAGGACGAGGTGGTCGGCATTGCCGGCCATTTCCATCATGTCGCAGGCGATTTCGATGTCCATGTCGCCGCGCCAGCGCTTGCGGCCCTGGCTGTCGACATACTCCTTGGCCGTCTTGGTGACGAGCGCAAAGCCGTTATAATCGAGCCAGTCGACCAAAGGACGGATCGGCGAATAGTCGTCCCCCTCAACGAGCGCGGTATAGTAGTAGGCGCGAATAAGGATGCCACGCTTGCGGAATTCGTCGAGAAGCTTGCGGTAATCGATATCGAAGTTCAAGGCCTTGGCGGCGGAATAGAGATTGGCACCGTCGATAAAAAGCGCGATACGGTCCGTCGGGTAGAAGCTCATTTTCAAATAACTCTTTCTGAAAAATGTGCGGTTAAAAATGACAGTTGGGCTAAAAAGCGACGACAACGCGGCAATCGTGATTGCCTACGGTTCCAACATGCCGTCCGCCACAGCTTTACCTGTACGTCAGTCTGCATCGCAGGCTTTCGGGGAAGTTGTCAAGACATTGCGTAATCGGGGTTTAATTGTTAACAAAATTTCACGTTTGTGGCGCTCATTGGCCTGGCCAGACCCCACGGACCCGGCCTATGTCAATGCCGTCCTTCAGGTGCAAACATCGCTTCAGCCATTTGAATTGATGGAACTTTTACACGGTATTGAACGTGAGCACGGTCGCGTGCGCCCGGATGCCGCAAATGCACCGCGTACGGTCGATCTCGACCTGATTTGTTACGGGAGAACAGTGCTTGAACCTGGAATCGGTCTTACCTTACCACATCCCCGTGCAGCGGATCGCGCCTTTGTGATGGGGCCGCTGGCTGAGATTCTGCCGGACTGGGTACATCCCGTTTTGCAACGGACCGCCGCCGATCTTTTCAAAGCGGCGACCATCGGCCGCGATGCCTATCCCTTGGCCGATGACGCTGCCTGAGCAAGGCGTTCCATCCGTCCGGCGCGCTGGTCGAGCCAGGTGTAAAGCCCGACGCCGGTCAGCACCAGCAAGGTGCCTGCAATGTCCGCGACCGAGACGTGCTGGCGCAGCAGCAGCATGCTCATCAAGAGGGTGAAGACAGGGTTGACGAAGCTGATAACGGCATTGGCCTGCGAAGAAATCCGGCTGAGGGCGAAATTGGTCAGATAGCTAGGGGCTACCGTTGCGCCAATGGCCAGACCGAGGCAGAGGACAAACAGAGGCATGGTCATGTGGATGTCGCTGAGGCGATGAACGACGAAGAAGTGCGCAAACGTTGCCAGGGCTGCGCCCGACATGCCCCAGGACGTGAACAGAGACGGTCCAAGGCGCGCGATTAAGGGCTTGGCGAGCAGCAGGTAAAGCGCGAACGACAGCGACGAAACCATGCACCACACGGTCCCGGTGACAATAGCAGAGCCGTGCGACTTCAGGTCGGTAACAAAGATGAAGCCGATGCCGGCATAGGCGATGGCGAAGGTCCATAAGGCGCCGGTGCGCATCGGCTGGCCGAAGAACAGAGCCCCGAAGACGATGACGAACAAGGGGTAGGTGAAGATGATCAGGCGTTCGAACTGCGGCGACAGGGTCGTCAGGCTTTCGAAGTCGGTATAGCTGGCAACCCAGTAGCCGAGTGCGCCGACAGCCAGCGTCTTCAGGTACAGGTCCGGGCGTGTCCGCAGCGGCGGCGGACCTTCGATGGCGCGCGCCTGCTGGCGCAACCAAGTCGCCACGCCGCCGACGACGAAGAACGGGGTCGCCAGCAGGAGGCGCACGGCCAGCAAGGACGAGGCATCGATACCGTACGTGTAGGCGAATTTGATCCAGATGCCCTTGCTGGCAAACAGAAATGCGCCGGCGGCTGCCATGAGATAGCCGCCCCAGACGGCGAACCAGGCTTTTGATGCATCAGGCGGGGAGGCAGTCATGTCAGCACGCTTTTCAATCGGCGCCTGATCGGTATCATCGCGCCCGGAGGATGGGAGGGCGCGGTAGAGGTCTTGAGTTGAGACCTGGATTACTCGCCCTTGGTTTTGCGCTGGTTGCGGCGCACGGCTTTACATGCCCAAACGAGTTTGGACATGATATCGAGTTGAATCAGAACCTGATTTCGGGCGAAGGCGGTAATCATGGCGCTGGCTCTATCGGGTTTCGGTTACAAAGGCAACGAGGAGGCGGGGCGCATGCGGTCACTTTACATTTCGCTCTGTGTAGCGGCGATATGTCTGTCTGCGGTGCCGGCGGCGGCGGCCCACGGAGGCGCTTTGACCGGCAAGGCCTACGCCGCCGATGGCGACACGCTAGTCCTCGCCGGCAAACGCATACGGCTGTTCGGCGTCGACGCCTTCGAGCACAACCAGACTTGCGGCAGGTTCAAATGCGGCCGCAGAGCAACCTCGGCGTTACGCGACCTCCTGCGGGGACAGGCTGTGACATGCGTGAAACAGGACAGCGATCGTTACGGCCGCATTGTTGCGGTCTGCGAGACGGCGGATGGGCGCGATATCGGCCGCGAAATGGTCCGGCGCGGCCTGGCCGTGGCCTATCGCAGCTTTTCGGGGCGCTATATCGCCGATGAAAACATCGCAAAGTCCGCCGGGGCCGGTGCGTGGGCCTACGGCTTCGACAGCCCGCTCGAATATCGAAAGGCGCATCCGCGTTGAGTTCAGGCAAGAGCCTCAGGTCTTGAGCTTGCGCACGGCGTGGCGCCAAAGGCCTTCGGGCACTGCGGGCGCCGTCTCACCCAGACGCAGCAGCTCCTCAAGGATTGCACTCAGATCGCCGGCGCTGCCAGGCAGATTCAAGCGCAGGATTTCGAGCTTGCGGCGCAGCGACGAGTAGGCGCTGGCCGCATTGAAATGACTTTGCGAACGCTCGCCCCAGCGCTGAACGGCTTGCAGAACCGAGACGACTGAAACCAGGCCGCCGAGAATGAAAAGACTGGCATTTACGGTGGCGGCATGCGGTGCATAAAGGCTTTGAAACATGACCGGCAGTGCGGCCAGCAGCGACACCAGAAAGCCGCCGACCAACGTCAGCACCGTGGTGACGCGGTTAAGCGTGTCGAAGCGGTTGGTCGCCGTCCAATGCGCGTGCGCAGAGTGACGCACGCGCGTCTCGGTTTCTTGCAGGATACGCATGAAATCGTCCGACGTGCCCTGAGACGTACCTAGAGTGTTATCCATGAATGCCCCCGATAGCCTGAACTTAGCCTGAATAACGGGTAGCGGCAAGGCAAGGTTAAGGGACCGGCACCAGCTCAACCTGGTAGAGATGCGGCCACATTTTTCCGGTGACGAACAGGCGATTTCCGATCGGGTCAAAGGCAATGCCGTTGGCCACCGCATCGGGGTCCGTCATGCCGGTTGTCTCCGGCAGGGCCGTCAGATCGACGATGCCGGTCACCTTGCCGTCCTTCGGATCGATGCGCAGGATGGCGCGGCTGCGCCAGACATTGGCCAGGACCTCGCCCTTGACCCATTCCAGTTCATTGATCTGATCGATCGTCTGACCGTCGAGCGTCACATTAAGCTTGCGCGTGACTTTGAGAGAGACCGGGTTGAGGAACTTCAAGGTCGGGGTGCCGTCGCTCATGATCAGCGAACGGCCGTCCTGGGTCATGCCCCAGCCTTCGCCGGTATAGCGGAACGTGCTGGCGAGCTTGAAATCCTTGCCATTCCAGACGAATCCCGTCCCCGACTGCCACGTCAGGCCGATAATGCGTCCTTTCCAAGGGGCGATGCCTTCGCCGAAATAGCGCCTGTCGATATTGACGCTTTTGAGGACGGCGCCGGTGTCGAGCGCGACCTTGCGGACACTGGAGGTGCCGTGCAGTCCCGTACTCTCGTAAAGACTGCCGTCAAGGTAAAACAGGCCTTCGGTAAAGGCCTTGACGTCGTGGGGATAGGTCGTGACGACGCGGACCGTGTAACGCGGCACGGCGGCCTGGACGGCCCCGGCAAGAACCGGTAACAAGGCCAGGACGGCGACGGCGAACAGTCGGCATCTCTTCATGTTATAGTCCGTTGGCTGCGCTGAGGACGGCCTTGACGCTGGCCGTGGCGATATCATCGTCGATACCAACGCCGTAGACAAGACGGTCGTCGCGGGTGCGGCATTCGATATAGGCCACCGCCTGGCTGAGCGAACCCTTGGTCAGGGCGTGCTGGGCGTAGTCGAGGACTTCAAGTTTCAGATCATAATGATCGTTCAAGGCCTCGATCGTGCTCGAGATCAAGCCGTTGCCGTGGCCGATCACGGACGCTTCGATACCGTCCTTGACGATCCGGCCGACGAAAGTGCGTTGCGTGCCAGAATGGACAGCCGACGCCTGCTCGTAAGCGATCAGGCCATAACGGCCGCCGCCCAGGTGGTAGGTATCCTGGAAGGCCTTCCAGATTTCGACCGCCGACAGTTCGCGCGCCGAGGCATCGGTGATTTCCTGTACGTGCCTGGAGAAGTCGACCTGAAGCTTGCGCGGCAGCTTCATGCCGTAGGTCTGCTCAAGCACCCAGGCTATGCCGCCCTTGCCCGACTGCGAATTTACGCGGATGACGGCCTCGTAGGATTCGCCAAGGTCCGCCGGATCGATGGGCAGATAAGGCATTTCCCACATGCCGTCGTTGCGCTGCTCGTGGGCGGTAAAGCCCTTCTTGATTGCGTCCTGGTGCGAGCCCGAAAACGCGGTGAAGACGAGCTCGCCGGCATAGGGGTGGCGGGGATGGACGGGGATATTATTGCAGTGCTCGACCGTCTGCACGACCTCGCGCATATTGGAGAAATCGAGCTTCGGCGACACGCCTTGCGTGTACATGTTGAGCGCCAGGCTTACCAGATCGACATTGCCGGTGCGTTCGCCATTACCGAACAGGCAACCTTCGACGCGATCGGCGCCGGCCAGCAAGCCCAATTCGGCCGCCGCGGTACCCGTGCCGCGGTCGTTGTGCGGATGCAGGGAAATGCAAACGCTGTCGCGGTTCGAGATATGGCGGCCGAACCATTCGATCTGGTCGGCATAGGTGTGCGGACCAGCGACTTCGACGGTGGCCGGCAAGTTGAAGATCAGCGGATTTTGTGGCGTCGGGTTCAGCACCTTCATGACCGCTTCGCAGACTTCGAGCGCAAATTCCGGCTCGGTCGCGGTAAACGTCTCGGGGCTGTACTCAAAACTCCACTGCGTGTCGGGCTGCAAGGCGGCATAGTCGCGCAGCCAGGTCGCGCCCTTGACGGCCAGCGCCAGGACGTCGGCGCGGTCCATGTCGAAAACGACGCGGCGGAACAAAGGTGAGGTAGCGTTATAGAGGTGGACGATCGCTTTTTTGGCGCCGCGCAAGGACTCGAACGAGCGCTTGATCAGGTCTTCGCGCGACTGCGTCAGGACCTGGATCGTGACGTCGTCCGGAATCAGGTTTTCCTCGATCAGCTTTCTCACAAAGTCGAATTCGGTGGCGCCGGCCGACGGAAAGCCGACCTCGATTTCCTTTAGCCCAACCTTGAGCAACAGGTTGAAGAAGATCATCTTCTTCTCGACGTCCATGGGGTCGGCCAGCGCCTGGTTGCCGTCGCGCAGGTCGGTCGACAGCCACCGCGGCGGATGGGTCACAACCTTCGACGGCCAGGTCCGGTCGGACATGTCGACGCCCAGTGAAAAGGGCCGGTATTTGGTTTCGGGATTTGGCAACATGGACATGGGTTCGCCTTAGGACCATGACCCGCTCAAGTCAATGCGACGAGGGCGCGACCAGCATCAAAGTCGTGGACGAGGGTATGTCCGCCACGGCCTGGTCGCGGTGCGGCGGCAGGGTGGCCCAGGCTAGTGCGTAGCCGGACGGGTCTTCCTCGATGTTGAGCATCATGCCGTCCGGTATCGTCATCTCCGGCTTCAGACGATCGGCAAGGGAGAGCACGGGACGGGCTTCGACCAGCGACAGGTCTCGCGAGCGAATGATGAAGTCCGTCGATTTTCCGAGCCGCACGACCGGGACCTTCAATAGCCCCTTGCCGATCGGTTGCGCGCCGGCGACGACGATTTCGGAATTGAGCGAGCCGTTACCTCCGAAATCCCAGCGGTAGGCTTTCCAGCGGCTGATCCGGTGCGTGTGCCAGCGCTTGCCTTCGAAGCGCGCGACGAAGATTTGCGTGTCTCCGGCCTTGTCATACTTGTGATAGGTGATCATCACCCGCCCCTTGTCGTCAAAGCCGATGATCGTGTTGTTGTTGATCATCCCGCCCTTGACGGGCACGGGATCGACGATTTCGGCGGTGGCCAGGGTGATCGGCAGGGCCAGGGGCGTGCCGTCGGCTCTGGACCAATGGATCAGGTCCGGGCTCCTGGCGTAGGACAGGTCGTGACTGGTCGCGGCGTCAGGCGTCTCGCGCCACACCCAGGCGATATGGAACCGCTGATCCGGCCCTATGACCGGTCCCATGAAGTAGCCGTTGCGCAGGCCTTCGCCGTCGGTCAAGGGCGCGGTTGTCAGATGCGCCCATGTCGCGGTGCGATCGTCAAAAACGTCATAGATTTCATTGCCGTTTCCACTGCCGCCGTCGCGATACTTCAATATCAGGCGGTTGGCGTGGTCGTGGAGAAAAATCGGATAGGTCATTGATTTTTCTGATCTGTCATCGACCAGCTGCGATACGCGCTTCAAAGTGCGGACATCGCCGCCCGGCTCGGACATCCAGTAGGTCAGGGGACTGACGTGCATATTGGCGGCAAGGTGTATGCGGCCTTCGCCGTCTTCGGCCAGCGCGACGTAGTTGTGGCTGTCCCAGCCGACGCTCGTGTCGAGTTTTTGCGAAATCCAGCTGCCGCCGGTCCTGTCGCGCATGGCCACTGTCAATTGCCGGCCGGCATCGTAATAGCCGATGACGACGCGCGTTCTGGTAACAAGCAAGGCGAACTTGACGCTGTGCCCCGACCAGACCTTATCGATCGGCTGCAGGTGAGGCGCGGCCATCGCCGGACTCGCCAACAGGAAACACAAGGCGAGGAAAAAGCCACGCATCGAAAAGCCTCTTATTTGTATGACTTTTGCAGCGGTGACGCGATACGGTCAAGGCTCTTTTCGATCGACCTCGCCTAAGGCGTCCAGCCATTGTCGCCGGAGCCGGCGGGGCTCGACAGGACGACCTTGTAGCCGTCCGGGTCGCGCAGCCAGTATTCCCAGTGATTTGGCCCGCCATATTCACCCACCGGCGGGTTGGAGTGGCGCGGCATGACGACCTCGGCGCGCAGGGCTTCTGCCCGGGCAATGGCCGCGTCGATGTCGTCGATTTCGAACCATAGCAGGACGCCGTTGCCGTAGGGCTTGCTGTCCTCATCGCCGATCCGGCCGTGGTCATGGTCGGTTTCCCAGCTGTGGAGTTGCAGAATCAGAACGTCATTCGCCGTCAAGCGTTCATAATGCTTGCCGCCGTGACCGCTCCGGCAGCCGAGCAGGGTCTGGTACCAACGGCTGCTGGCTTCGACGTCGCGAACGCAAATAAGGGGTTGGGGGCGCATGCAATTCTCCTGCGGTCAGGGCGAGGGATTATGCACACTAGGCGCTTTGCGCAGACAAAAAAAGAAGGAGCGCCGGAGCGCACTCAGGGCCTGATGACATTCGGTAGAAATGTCACCCGGCCCTGAGTTTTTGCTTTCGCAATGTTCAGCCGAAAACCGCGTACACTTTTCGGCACATTGCTCTGAAGTTTCTGAGTTCGTCTTTGGACGGCTGATTAGAAGCTGTATTTCAAGCCCATCATGACCGAATAGAGTGTTGCCGCCTGGCTGACGGTCGGCGTGGTAAAGGTCGTCGAGACGCTCGAGAACTGGTAGCCGAGGCAAACCGGGCTCGACGTGGCAACAACGTTGCCGGTCGCGTCGGTGCAGGCGACCTTATAGATGGGGGTCCCCTGGCGGCCGTCGCTGCCGTATTCGGCGACGACGCCCCACTTTTTGTTGAGCAGGTTGCCGAGGTTGAAGACGTCGAGCGTTGCCGTCAGCTTATGGCCTTCCAGCCAGGGCATGTTCAGGTCTTGCGAAACGTGCATGTCCCAGCGCTTGACGTCGGGGTTGCGGCGGATGCCCTTGGTCAGGATGCCCGTCGGCAGGTCGAAGGTCGAGACGATCTTTTGCAGGTTGGTGACGTCGGCGGCCGTCTTGAAATAGACCGGCACGCCGTTGGTGACGAACTTCAGCGGGTTGCCCGCATCTGCCGCGGTCATTTGCGGGATATATGCCATTTCATTGGCCGAGACGACGCCGAACACCTGGCCGCGCGCGGCAGAGCCGGCATCGGCGACGTAGAAGCTCAAAGGACGACCCGAGTGCATATCACCAAACAAAGTGATGCGCGTTTCGGCGCCCTTGAAGATTTCCGTCTTGTAGAAGGCGTTGACCTTCACGCCGTTGCGGATTTCATAGGACGAGCGGCCCTTGGTCGGGCTGTTCGGGTCTTCGAGGGCGAACTGGTCGCCGTAGTTCGAGCCGCCGCAGCAATCGGTCGTGGCGAATTCCGGCATGCCGCCGTACTGGCTGGTGCGCTGGCTGGTAAGCGCGGCGCTCAGGTCGATGTGGTCGACGTCGCTAAGGAGGCGGACATCCCAGCTCTGTTGCGCCGTAAGGGCAACGGTCGTGCTCCAGGAGGCGCGGGCAGGGTTGTACGCCTCGATGTCAAAACCCGAGCCTGGGTTGGCCAGGTCGTAGTCCGGCGTGCCGTTAGCCTTGGCGGCGACGCCGAGGCCGGCGGCGACGCGGTTGGCGTAGATCGACTGGTTGTTGACGTCGAGGGACGAGCCCGGCGCAGCTGTCGAAGCGACCTGGAGGCCGTCATAACGCTTGCGGCCGTCGGGTGTATATTGATACTGACCATTGGAGACCAGCGGGCGGGCGCGCAGGTCGCGGAAGGCCAGTCCTTCCTGGCTGCGGACGACGACGGCGTCGAAGCCGAAGACCGTGCCCCAGTTCGAGTGCCAGTGGCCGGACAGATTGAATTTCCAGTCGGACGGCATCTTGAAGTCCGGGGCGATGACGTTGGTATTGGCAACGCGCACGAGACCCGGGTTGAGTGACAGAAGCGAGGTGGCCGACGCCGGGACGCCGCTGGCGAAGGTCGCGTCGGTCTTGCTGATATTCATCAGGGACGTTGCGGTCGGATCGTTCGAGGCGAAGACTGTGCCTGAATTGGTTTCCTTGAAGCTGCCGTCGGCCTGGCGTTGCAGGGTAAAGGTCGCCGTCAGGACGCCGGTATTGCCGAAGCGGTTCGAGAGGAAGACGTCCGGCAGGCCGCCCGTATAGAGGCCGAGGCTGCCCGACAGGTCGAAGCGGTCGTCGTGCCATTTGACGCCGACGCGCGGCTGCAGGACGCCGAGTTTGGAATAGGTCACCTGGTTCGAGAAGCCGTTGCGCGCGACGAAGTTGGCGTTGAGCGCCGGCTTGTCGTTCATGTTCCAGAAGTCGTAGCGCAGGCCATAGTTGACCGTCATGTTGGCGATCGGGTCGAAGGTGTCCTGCACGAACAGGGTGTGGTCGGTATAGGTGAAATCCGCGGCGGCCTTGTTGGCGTCGCCCGTCGGATTGTTGTTGTAGAACAACTGGTCGACCTTGCCGGTGTTGAACGAGTCCTGGCTGTCGAAATAGTAGACGCCGTTGGCCGCCTGGACGAACAGGTTATAGATGTGGATCTGCTTGCCCTGGTAGCCGGCCTTGATCGAGTGGCCGTCGAGGCGGTAGGTGCCGACGAACTCAGCCGAGTTGTTGGTCGTTTTCAGGACGTTGGCCTGGCGGAACTGATCGGGGCCGAAGTTGAGCGTCAGCTTGCCGGCGGTGCAGCTCGAGACGGCGCCGGCATTGGTGGCGTCGGTGCAGATGGCAATGTTCGAGAAGGCCTGGCCTTCCGGCGGGGTCTGGCCGCGCTGATAGTTGCGCATGGTGATGCGCGCTTCGGTCGAGAAACTGTCCGTCCATTTGGAATTGAGCTGGAGGGCGTAGTTGTCCTCGTTTTCCGGTTGCGTGTACCAGTTGGTATTCAGGTTCAGTGCCGAGGATGACGCCGGTGCACCTTTCCACACGGATGAGAAGGCGTGGCGATAGGTGAAGGAGGCGCGCTGTCCGTCCATGATATTCCAGTCGAGCTTGGCCGAATACTTCTCGTCCGAGAACGGCGTCGTCAGCGGGATGGCGCCGGGTGTCAGCTTGGCCGAGGCAGCGTAGGTGGCCCAGGGCGCCAGGATGGCGTCGATATCGGCCTGGGCGACGGGAACGCCGGCATTCAGGAGGGTCGTGCCGAAGCCCTGGCCCGACGGACCGGCGGCAACAACTGACGCCGAGGTATATTTTTCGTACGAAGTGGCGAAGAACAGGCGATCCTTCAGGATCGGGCCGGCGAAGAAGAAACCATAGTTCTCATCGGGAACATAAAGCTTCAGCTTGTTCGCCGTCTGGGTATCCGGATGGTACAGCTGGTTGCCGTTCCACGCCTTGTTGCGCAGATAGGTGAAGAGACTGCCGTGGAAGGCGTTGGTGCCCGAACGCAGGACCAGGTTGAGCGAGCCGCCGGTGAAATCGCCTTCTTCGACGTCGGCCGGGACCGCCTGCACGGTCATCTGTTCGACGGCTTCGAGCGAGATCGGACCCAGATTGGTCGACAGGCCGCCGGTGTTCAGGCCGAAATCGTCGTTCGAGCGCACGCCGTCGATGGTGATGCGGTTGGCGCGCGGCGCCGAGCCGGCGATATAGAGACCACCCGACGGGCCTGTGCCGCGGGTATTGGGGTCAAGCTGGGTCAACGGGTCGCGGCGGGCGGCTTCGCGGATATCACGCTTGATCGAGACAGTGCCTTCGATCGCCGTGCGGCCGAGGCGCGTGCGTGAGCCGGGGTTGGACAGGGTGGTCGTGCGCTTGCCGGTGACGACGATCGTCGTCGCCTTGGCATCGAGAGCTATGTCGAGCTTTTGCTGGTCGGCCAGGGTCAGGTTGATGTCGTCGGTGCGGCTGCCGGCAAAACCTTCGGCTGCCACCTCAACGCGGTAGGGACCGCCGACGCGCAAGCCGCTGATTTCGTAGCGGCCGGCCGAGTCGGTGCGCGTGACGCTGCGCGTACCCGACGGCACGTGGGTAATCGTCACGGTCGCGCCGGCAACCGGGGCTCCGGTTTGATCGGTCACGATGCCGCGCACGGCGGCTGTGGTTTGCTGGGCGTGAACAGCGGGTGCGGCCGCGGCCATGAGCGCCACAATGGCAGCGCCAGCCATATATCTGTTGAACATCGTTTATCCCCGAAAAGGCCGGCGGAGGGGAGTTCCGCCGATCCGTCGTTCCCTAACGAGGTTTGATGTCACTTTTGAAACGGTGGCGTTTCACTGTGATGACAGAAATGATTGTTGCGCGTATAGCGCATGCGCCTGATCTTTTTTGGCAGGATTTTCTTGTATTTGGTGAGGCAACGGTCTAGTACGGGGCAAATCGTCATTCGCTTTGCGCCGGGTCCGGGACATATGCTCTTCGGGCGACGGCGTTTTATACGTTCAGATAAAGGTATTCGCATGGCTCGCGTCACCGTCGAAGATTGCGTCGAAAAGATCGACAACCGCTTTAACCTCGTGCTCCTGGCCGCGCATCGTGCCCGCGCCATTTCGTCGGGCTCGGCTATTCTCGTCGATCGCGACAACGACAAGAACCCGGTTGTGTCGCTGCGCGAAATCGCCGACGGCATGCTGGCGCCGGCGCAGCTGACGGAAAGCCTGATCGCTTCGCTGCAACGCGTCGATGAGCGTACCGAAGCCGAGGAAGAAGCCGAGACCCTGGCCCTGCTCGCCGATCCGTCGCACCAGCAGATGTCGGAAAGCGAGCTGATCCGCGCGTTGCAGTCCGATCGCGACGGCGGCCAGGAAGAACGTTACTAAGAGCGCTACTAAAAATCTGCGGATTTACGAATTATATAAAGGGTCCGGGGCACTGTCTCCGGGCCCTTTTTGTCTTGCTATTCCCCAAATGCGTGAGACACTTGTCCGGGGAGGGTGCTCCAACGTCCAACAGGGTTTCGCTTTAAATGTCTGCAGAGGGTGAACAGCTAAAGGCCAAGGTCGCGCTGCTGGGTGGCGAGATCGCCGCGGCACCCGATAACGCGCCCGATCCTGTGGATATTGCCGTCAAGACCGGCGAACCCGCCAAGGAGGTGGTCGCGCCCAACCGGCCGAAATTCCTGCGACAAATGGAGTTGATCGAACGAGTCGCGGCCTATGACCCGACCGTTGACGAAGCCCTGCTCAATCGCGCCTATGTTTACGCTATGCGCATGCACGGTGCGCAACTGCGGGCCTCGGGCGATCCATACTTTGCCCATCCGATCGAAGTCGCCGGCATCCTGACCGATTACAAGCTTGATACGGCCGCCATTGCGACGGCGTTGCTGCACGACACCATCGAAGACACGCCGGCGACACGCGAAGAGATTGCCGAAAAGTTCGGCGACGAAATCGCCGGCCTGGTTGAAGGCGTCACCAAACTGACGCGGCTGGAACTGCAGTCGGAATACACGAAGCAGGCGGAAAACCTGCGCAAGTTCATCCTGGCCATTTCCAAGGACATTCGCGTCCTGCTGGTCAAGCTGGCCGACCGCTTGCACAATATGCGCACCCTGCATTTTGTGGCGCCGGAAAAGCGCGAGCGCATCAGCCGTGAAACCCTTGAGGTCTACGCCCCGCTGGCGCGCTCAATCGGCTGCAACCGCTTCGCGACCGAGCTCGAGGACCTGGCGTTTTCGCACATCAATCCCGCGGCGCACCAAGCGATCATCCATCGGTTGGCCGAAATGCGCGAGGAAAAAGGCGATACCATCCGCGCGATCGCCCGCGATATCGCCGCCAAGCTGGAAAAGGGCGGCATCTTCGCCCGCGTCTCCGGGCGTGAAAAATCGCCGTTCTCGATCTGGAAGAAGCTGCAACGCAAATCGGTGGGCTTTGCGCAGTTGTCCGACATCTACGCTTTCCGTGTCGTGATGAGCAATGTCGACGAGTGTTACCGCGCGCTGGGCATCATGCATCGCGCCTGGCCGTGCGTGCAGGAGCGCTTCAAGGACTTCATCTCGACGCCGAAGAACAACAATTACAAGTCGCTGCATACGACCGTGGTGGGCCACAAGGGCACGCGCATCGAGATGCAGATCCGCACCGAGGAAATGGACCGTATCGCCGACGAAGGCGTTGCGGCGCACTGGGGCTACAAGAATGCCGCCTACGGCTTCGACGAAGAAGCCGCAACGGCGGACGGTGGGCGCAACCCGCTCAGCAGCTTGCGCAATGTCATCTCGATCGCGGAAAACGGCGGTGACTCCGAAGACTGGGTCGAACACGCTAAGATGGAGATGTATACCGACCAGGTGTTCGTGTTCTCGCCCAAGGGCCGGCTGATTTCGCTGCCGCGCGGGGCCATGCCGCTCGATTTTGCCTTCGCCGTGCACACGGCTGTCGGCGAAACGGCCATCGGCTGCATGATCAACGGCGAGCATCGTCCGCTGCGGACGCCTTTGCAGAACGGCGATCTGGTCGAAATTCTCACAGGACAGGAAGCGCGCGTAAACCAGGACTGGTTCTCGCTGACGGTAACGGGCAAGGCCCGCTCAGCCATCCGCAGGCACATCCGTCAGTCCGAGCGCGGTGATTTCATCAAGGTCGGCCGCACGGCGGTTACCCGTGCAGCGGCACAGGCCGAAAAGGCCATCGGCGATATCAGCTGGCGGCCGGCGCTTGAGCGGTTCCACGTCCAGAGCGAAGACGAACTGTTCGAGCTGTGCGGGCGCGGCAAGATCCTCCCGGCGAAGATTCTGGAAGCCGTCTTCCCGGGACTGAAAATGCCGGCGCGGCTCAGCACGGATACCTTGACGCGCATCCGCGACGGCGAGGGCGGCAAGGCCTTTATACGCGGTTCGGCCCTGGCGGAGAGCCAGCGGCTGATTTTCTCGCGCTGCTGCTGGCCGGTGCCGGGCGACCGTGTCGTCGGTATCGTCGAAGACGACGGCGTGCACGTTCATTCGATCGAGTGCGAGACCCTGGAGGCCGTCGAGTCCGACAAGGAGCGCTGGATCGACCTGCATTGGACGCTCAACGCCGAAAAGAACACGCTGAGCGTCACACGCATCCGCGTCAATATGCAGAACAAGCCGGGCGTTCTGGGCCAGGCCTGCACGCTGATCGGCGAGGCGAGGGGTAATATCGTCGATATCCACATTTCGCCGCGCCAGATGGACTATCTGGAGATCGACTTCGACATCGAAGTCATGGACGCGCGCCATATCACCAATATCTCTGCGGCTTTGCGGACCTCGCCTATGATCGAGAGCGTCGATCGCGTCAGAGGGTAAAAAAATCGTTCAAAGTATAGGAAGGTTTTTCGTGGCAAAAACCTTTTAATACTCATGCGAACGCGCTAAACCGGCGGCAGATTTGACAAGGGCCAGCCGAGCATGACCAGCGAAGACGTAATCAACGAGTTCCGCGCCGCCAATGCCTTGCGCACCGGCCATTTCGTGTTGTCGAGCGGCTTGCACAGCCCGATGTTTCTGCAAAAGAACCTGGTGTTCATGGATGCGGCGCGCTGCGAGCGTCTGTGCAAGGCCCTGGCCGAGAAGATACTGGCTGCCGTCGGTTCCGTCGAGGTCGCCATTTCGCCGGCGGTCGGCGGAATCATTCCAGGGTACGAGACGGCCCGCCACCTGAAGGTGCCGTCGATCTATGTCGAACGCGAAGGCGGCCAGTTCAAGTTCCGCCGCGGCTTCCATGTCGAGCCCGGCGCCAGGGTCGTGATGGTCGAAGACATCGTCACCACCGGCCTGTCCTCGCGCGAGTGCATTGAATCGATCCGGTCGGCAGGCGGCAATGTCGTTGCGGCGGCGTGCATCGTCGACCGTTCCGGCGGCAAGGCCGATGTCGGCGTGCCGTTGATCGCGCTCGCCAGCCTGGAAGTTCCGGCCTATCCCGCCGACAAGCTGCCGCCCGAGTTGGCGGCCCTCCCGGTCGAAGACCCCGGCAGCCGGCGGCTGGCCACCGCATGATCCACAACCGCATCCGCTTAGGGATCAATGTCGATCACGTGGCGACCGTCCGCAATGCGCGCGGCGGCCACGCCCCCGATCCGGTTCGCGCGGCGCAACTGGCGCTGAAGGCCGGCGTCGACGGCATTACCGCGCATTTGCGCGAAGACCGCCGCCATATCCTCGATAAGGACATCTGGGCGCTGAAAGAGGTTTGCGATACCTTCGGCAAGCCGCTTAATTTCGAGATGGCGGTCAACGACGAAATGGTCGCCATCGCGCTCAAGCTGAAGCCCCATGCCGCTTGCCTGGTACCGGAACGGCGCCAGGAACGTACGACCGAGGGCGGACTCGATGTCCTCGGCCAGATCGATAATATCGGCGAGGCAGTCAAGTTGTTGAGCAAGGCCGGCGTGCGCGCCTCGCTGTTCATTGCCACCGACCCGGCGCAGATCGAGGCCGCTGCCCGCGTCAAGGCGCCTGTGGTCGAGTTCCATACCGGCGCCCTGTGCGATGCTTTCCGCGAACAGGAGCAGGTCGTCTTTGACGCCGAACTGCATCGTTTGAAAATCGCCGCCGAAATGGCGTTCGATCTCGGCATTGAGGTTCATGCCGGGCATGGCATAGATTACGAAACCGTGCCGTTTATCGCGCGCCTGCCGCAGATCCGTGAGCTCAATATTGGCCATTTCCTGATCGGTGAGGCTATCTTCACAGGCCTCGATGCAGCGATCGCCCGTATGCGGGATCTGATGGATGCGCCGCGCCGGGTTGCGGCATGATCATCGGTATCGGCACCGACCTGTGCGATGCCCGCCGGATCAAGGCGTCGCACGAGCGTTTCGGTGCCCGTTTCCTCGACCGCATCTATACGTCGGATGAGCAGGCACGCGCGCTAGGGGCTGCGCGTCCCGATCTCAGCCTGGCCAAGCGCTTCGCCGCCAAGGAAGCCGTTGCCAAGGCCTTCGGCACCGGCGTGCGCGGATTTTTTTATACGGATATCGAGGTCGCCACGGGCACGTTGGGCAGGCCGCATGTGCTGCTGCATGGGGGGGCGGCAGACGTGCTGCGCAGGCTGCTGACAGAGGGTGCGACCGGGCATATTCACATTTCCCTATCGGACGAAGATCCTTATGCGGCCGCCTACGCGATCATCGAGGCCCTGTAAAAACACCGCCGCAATGTCGCTGACCGAGGCGGGAATCGTCAAAAAACAGTCTTGCCCTTGCCATAATCTGTGGTTACGTGGTCATCTGCGGAATTCAGGGGGTGCCCGGATCGGCACAACGCCGCTCGCAAACCGGTTCGGTTCGACGAGCGCATAAAGGTATATGGGGCAAGAGTTATGACGACACCGGACGACGACAGCAACTCCGTCGACGAATCCATCCAGGCTGCGGCGCGTCCCCAGTCGGCGCCTTCCGCCGGTCATGCGGACCCGTCGGCATCTTCCGATGAGCAGGCTGACGACGAGATTGCCGAGAGCGAAGAGGGCGAAGAGACTCCGGTCAAGCAGGCCGCCGTCGATGAGATCAAGGAAATCGTGGCTGTCGTCGCCGTTGCGCTTCTACTTGTGTTGTTCTTGCGCACGCTTCTGTTCCAGCCCTTCACCATCCCGTCGGCGTCGATGGAGCCCAACCTCTACCAGGGCGACTACATCATCGTTTCCAAGTGGAACTACGGCATCTCGAAATATTCGCTGCCCGTGCCGGTGCCGGTCATCAAGGGGCGGCTTTTCAACCACGCGCCCAAGCGCGGCGATGTGGTTGTCTTCAAGCTGCCGAGCAATACCAAGGTCGATTACATCAAGCGCATTGTCGGCTTGCCCGGTGACCGCATCCAGGTGCGGCACGACCAGCTCTATATCAATGACGAGAAGGTGCCCTTCACGATCATGGGTTCCGTAGCCGCCAAGGACGCGCCGAACGGCGAAGCAACGCAGCAACGTGAATTCCTGCCCGACGGCCGCGCCCACCTCATGCAGGACATGGTCCAAGACGGCCGCGCCGACGATACCGTCGAGTTCACCGTGCCGATGGGCAACTATTTTGTCATGGGCGACAATCGTGACAATTCGCTCGACAGCCGCTTCGCACCTGACGATCCCTATGAACCAGGCGTCGGCTTTGTGCCGGAAGAGAACCTCGAAGGCCGCGCTGTCTTTATCCTGATGTCGTGGAAAGAAGGCTCATCGATCTGGAAGCCGTGGACCTGGTTGAACTTCAACTGGAACCGCTTCTTCAAGCCTTTGCATTAAGTTTCGCTCAAACGCCGCGGGGCTTGCCTCGCACGCGCTCGGGCGGCCAGTCGGCCTTGCCGAAATGCTCAGGCGTTTCGGAGTCGCAAAGAGCTTGAGCCTTGCCAAATCCCCGTGGATTTGGCAAGGGCAAGGCCCGTCACCGCCATTGCGCCGTAAGCCTGCGT
>FSTD01000064.1_pt1 | contig 29996 bp, 25 predicted proteins | sample 1637101 | NCBI WGS metagenome assembly FSTD01 (sample SAMEA3914816, study PRJEB12502) | metagenome | biome: forest; material: soil | place: USA | collected 2011-09-16 | depth 0.3 m | reverse complement strand
GATACCAGTGGCGACGTCATCGCCGTCATCGACGGTGAAGGCGCGATCATGACCGGCAAGGGCGGCGGCAACAGCTTCGGCAGCGAGCCAAACATGATGTCGGACGACATCTCGGACGCCTTCTACGCGGCCGCCAAGGACAAGAACGTCAAGGCGATCGTCTTCCGCGTCTCGTCGCCTGGCGGTTCGGACACAGCGTCGGAACAGATCGCCAATGCCATGCAAACGGCCAAGGAAGCCGGCAAGCCGGTCGTCGTGTCGATGGGTGAATATGCTGCCTCAGGCGGCTACTGGATTTCGGCGGGTGCTTCATCGATTGTCGCCGATCCGTCGACCTTGACCGGTTCGATCGGCGTGTTTGGTGGTAAATTCGCCATCGGCGACGCCCTCAGCCGCTTCGGCGTCGACATCCGCGACATCTCGGTCGGCGGCGACTACAGCTCGGCCTTCAGCGAGGCCAAGGGGTTCAGCCCGACTCAGCGCGCCGCCCTCTCCGCCTGGATCGACCAGATCTATAACGGCTTCATCGTCCACGTCGCATCGACGCGCAACCTGCCTGTTGACCAGGTCAAGGAAATCGCCAAGGGACGCGTCTGGACCGGCCAGCAGGCCGCCGGCCTGCACCTGGTCGATAAAACCGGTGGCTTCTATGACGCCGTTGATGAAGCCAAGCGGCTGGCCAAGATCGACGCTTCGGCCGACGTTCGCCTGATGAACTATGAAAGCAAGAGCGGCACCTTCGGCAATAGCGGCGTTACCAGCAGCATCCGCATGGCGATTTCCGGCCTGCGCACTCTGTCGTTCCTCGGCTGGGCGATGAGCGATCCGAAGGCTGAAACAGTCATGGACCACGTGGCCGACCAACGCCTGCGTGACCAGGGCGCGACGGTCCTTGCGCCCAAAGCCTACGAACCGTCGACGCGCTAAGCCATAAAAACCGCAATAAAAAAGCGCCCCGGGAAATCCAGGGCGCTTTTTTGTGCGTGAAAAACCGACTTGTTTTGTAGCAATGTTTAGCCGAAGACCGCGTACACTTTTCGGCACATTGCTCTAGAGCGGATTTCAATCAAACAGATTCGAAATCTCGCTCTAACTTTTTGTTCTGTCGCATTTTCTACGACGAACCGGTGGCCACTTCGTCGGAAAATGCTCTAGCGGTAATAAGCGCGACGGAACTCCTCGGTAAAGGCAGCATAGGCGTCAGCCGCCCCGATCCGCGATGTCGAAATCGGCGCACGCACCTGAGCCATGCTGGCTGTCGCCACGGCGCGCTTCGACTTATGCGGCTCAAACACCTGTGGCTCCTCATCCAGGCCAACGTGGGCAAGGATGCGCCTGATGCCGTTTTGCGGGTCCGACACCAAATCTTCGTACTGGACGGTAAGAATACGATCCGGAAACATCATCGCCCAATGCGCGTACAGGCGATCCTCCGAACGAAAGAAGTCTGCGAGATCGCTTGGGGAGTAAGTCCAGGGCAAGGTGCCTGCCTTGGAATACATGCGATAGTTCGATAAGGCGCAGTCTTCCGGCTTGCGACGTAACCATAGCACCTTGGCATTAGGCAGGGCGTGCAAAAGCAGGCCCATAAAACTGCCGAGGTTCAAGGTCTTGTCGACCACGCGACCTTCTGGCCCGAAGCGTTCCTGCGCCATCGCTAAATAGTCGCGACCAACCTCTCCCCATGGATCGTCGCCTGCGGTACGATCCTGATAGGCAACGGCGTCTTCAAAGCTATAGTCCCCGGACATCAGATGCCGCGCGGCCAACGGCTCCGAGGACAAGGCTTCACTGGTATCGAATTTCAGGCTGCCCGTCGGCATAAGAGCGGCCGGTACGAGATTCAATTCGGCCCCTTCACTAACCTGACTGTGGCTCGTCAGGATTTGCTCAACCAGGGTCGTGCCTGAACGCGGAAATCCGGTAACAAAGATCACCCGGCTGCCGTCTGCGCAGGATGGCTTTAATTTGCCCATGTTTTCAGGTGTATAGCCCGCGATCAGATGTGAAATGAAATCGTCCCAGGCGCGGCCGTCGGGCGCACGGCCCGACTGGCGCATCATCGCCGCGCCCATCGCATAGGCCTTTGTCGCCTTTTCCATATCACGTACGTCATCATATGCCTTGCCGAGCGAATACAGCAATTGCGCTTTGATTGGCAGGGGCGCATTGGCGATACGCGACAAAACCGCTTCCATACGAGCGATGTCCGGATCACCCGCCTTGAAAGTCTTGGCGGCCGACAGCGCCAACCATTGCACCGGCGCGGGGGAAATAGCGAGGGCCTGCTGAAGCAGGGCCTCAGCCCGGGCAAAATCGCCCTGCTGGGTCGCCGTCGTCGCACGAAAATGCAGGACTGCCGGATGGTTTTGCGTGTCCGCCGGCAAAGCATCGAGTTGCCGCAGGGCATCATCAAGTTGGCCGTTGCGCGACAGGGTCAGGGCGTAGAAAAAGGCATGGTCCATGTCCTGCGGTGCTGTCGCCGCATAGCGCTTGGCCGCCTCCGCCGACAACTTGTGCTCGCCCAACTGCGCCGCCACTTGAGACACGATTTGCCAAAACTCTCCCGCTGGCGGGCCTCGGTCCAAGTCTTCGCGAAGAATTGCCGCAGCGGCCTTCCGGTCGAGCCTTCTACGCGCCTGATTGACCAGGTTCATACGCGGCATTTGCAGGGAAGACGTCATCGATTTCTCTCGGTTTCAAATGCCAGACCTGAAGCCCTTCAGGTATAGTAGGCTTCGCGAAATTCCTGCACAAAAACCCTGTAGGCGTCGGCAGCGCCGATACGAGCAGTGGAAATCGGTGACCGCACCTGAGCCATGCTGGCGGTCGACACTGCGCGCTTCGACTTATGCGGCTCGAAGACCTGGGGCTCTTCCGGCAACCCGGCGTGCGCCAGAATACGTCTGATGCCGTTTTGCGGATCGGACACCAGGTCTTCGTACTGTACGGTATGGATGCGGTCGGGGAACATCTTTGTCCAATGGGCGTAGAGCTGATCTTCGGCGCGGAAAAAATCAGCGATATCTTTCGCTGAATAGGTCCACGGCAGGCTTCCCTGTTGCGAATACAACCTGTAGTTCGAAAGCGCACAGTCCTCAGGTTTGCGTCGCAGCCAGAACACCTTCGCCTTCGGCAAGGCATGCAATAACAATCCCATGAAACTGCCCAGATTCAGCGTCTTGTCGACCGCCAATCCAGTCGGCCCAAAACGGTCTTCGGCCATTGCCAAATAATCGCGGCCTATATCACCCCATGGGTCCGCGCTGTCTGACCGATTTTGATAAGCCATTGCATCATCAAACGTAAAGTCACCCGCCTCCAGGTATTTGTCGGCATCTGACGACGTGAGGTGAACGCCGTCAAGCTGCGCGTCCATGTGGCTTGCCGGTGTCAGGGCTACGGGCACCAGATTCAGCTCCGACCCACCACAAACTTCGGAATGGCTCGTCAGGATCTGTTCAACAAGCGTGGTTCCGGAACGCGGAAAGCCGGACACGAAGAGCATGCGGCTGCCATCGGCCCCGGAAGGCTTCAGCCTTGCCAGGTTCTCAGCCGTATAGCCGCTCAACAGGTGCGAGACAAACTTGTTCCACGCCTCGCCGCGTGGCGCGCCCGAGGCCTCTCGCATCAAAGCTGCGCCGATGGCGTAGGCCGAGGCCGCCTTTTCAACATCGCGAATGTCGTCATAAGCCTTGCCGAGGGCGTAATAAAGCTGCGCGCGGACCGGCCCTGGAGCTCGGGCGACGCGCGGCAGAACGGCCTCCATATGCGCGATATCCGGATCTCCAGGCGTAAATTTCTTGGCAACCGACAACGCCAGCCATTGAACCGGCGCCGGTGAAATCGCTATGCCGCGGCGGGCCAACGCCTCGGCACGCGTGAAATTTCCCAGCTGTGTTTCGAGAATGGCCCGAAGGTGCAGGACGGCCGGACTGTCGCGGCCCGACGCCGACAGACTGTCCAACTGCCGAAGCGCCTCATGAATAAGCATGTCGCGCGAAAGCACCATGGCATAATGAAAGATATGGTTCACGTCGTGCGGCGCGGTCGCCGCAAAGCGCCTTGCCGCTTCGCGTGACAGGGCGTTTTCGCCCAGCTGGGCTGCGTACTGCGATACATCTCTCCAAAATTCACCGGTTTGCGGTCCCCTGTCGAGATCTTCTCGAAGGATTGCTACCGCGGCACGGCGATCCAGGCGCCGGCGGGCATCTGCAACTTCGGAAAAGCGCGGTGCAAAGGAGAATGTGGTCATGCTGTTCTCTCTTATGGGTCGGTCAGATATCGGCTTCAGGCAGAATATGCCCTGCGAAACTCGTCCATGAATTGGCCGTAGGCCGCGGCCGAGCCAATGCGATCCGCGCTGATAGGCATGCGTACCTGCGCGACGCTGGCGGTCATGACCGGCCGCGTACTGAGATGCGGCGCAAATACTTGCGGCTCCTCGGTAAGGCCGGCGTGGGACAAAATCCGGCGCGTCCAGGCTTCCGGATCGCTGACCAGCCCTTCATAAGGCACGGTCAATATGCGATCCCCAAACAGGCTCGTCCAATGCTGAAACAGAGCGTCCTCTCCTCGCATATGAGCGGCGATGCTGGCCAGGGACCACGACCACGGCAGACTATCGCGGAAGTGCGTGCGGAAAATCGACAGGGCGCAATCTTCAGGATCGCGGCGCAGCCAGATCACCCGCGCGAACGGCAAGGCATGGAGCAGAAGACCCATCAGGTGGGATTGATTCAGCGTCTTGTCGACGATCCTGCCTTCGTCTCCGAACTGCTGGGAGACCAGGCCGAGATAGGTGCGCCCAAGGTCGCCCCATGGGTCGGGACTGTCGCCACGCATTTGATAGGCCATTGCAGCGCTTAGCGAACCGTCAGCGCTCGCCAGGAAAGCGCCGTCCGTCACGTTGATTTCGCCTGCGCCGGTGAACGCCGAATGGCTCGCCAATATGTGCTCGACCAGGGTTGTCCCCGAGCGCGGCAAGCCCGTCACAAACAGCACGCGCTCGCTGCTGCAACTGGATGGCTTCAATCGGGAGAACGCGGCAGAGGTGAAATCACGAACGGTGTTGTCGGCAAAGCTTTGCCAGGCTTCACCATTATCGGGTTGAAGAGCCCGCATGAGATTGGCCGCCTCGGCATAGGTCCTGGCGGCCGTTTCGTAGTCGTCCGTATCATGCTGAGCCTTGGCAAGCGCGTAAAGAAACAAGGACCGCGTTTGCGGCGGTGCCTGATCAAACTGCGGTCGGGCAGTTTCCATTGCTAAAATATCGGGGTCACCTGGCGTAAACATCTTGATCGTTGCCAGACCATACCAGGCCTGCGCCAATTGCGGCGCCTCTGCCAGGGCGCGGCGAAAAAAGGCCTGAGCGGTCTCGAAGTTTCCGGATTCGCTGGCGACCATGCCGCGAAAATGCAGGACGGCAGGGTGGCCCTGCACTTGCTCTGGCAACGCGTCGAGCAGTTGGAGCGCCTCACCAGACCGACTGAATTTCGACAGCGCTTCAGCGTAGGCCAGCACGTGATCGAGCGTTTGAGGCTGGGTGTCGAAAAAGCGCCGCATGGCTTCGACTTCCAGGCCCCGTTCGCCAATCGTCGCCGCCAGTTTCGCCACGCCGAGCCAACGTTTACCGCCTGGGGGCGCCTGCGCTATGTCCAGGCCTAAAAGTGTGACAGCCTTTTTGCGGTCCTGTGCATTCAAGGCGTCCAGCGCCTGAAGAACCAGGGGCTTCATGATCAGGTCGTTCATGATGTCCTAAGCGTAACTCTTGAGATCAGTGCAAATAATCCGAGCACACTGTCTTTGCAATAAATAACGGCGGAAGGTTTCCCTTCCGCCGTCGTTTCAGATAGCGCGCCCGAAGGCGAGTATCTTAGTAGCTCAGATCGAAGCCAATCCGCATGAAGCGCGACGCATTGTAGGCCGTCGGTTGCAGGAAGGAGGTGTTCGGGTTTCCAGCACCGATGTCCGAAGCCATGTTACGCGCTGTGATTTCCTTCGAGTTGAAGAGGTTGAAGATATCGGCGCGCAGAACGAGCTTGCCACCGAGCGCCGCCGAATCCGGAACGGTATAGCGCAGCGACAGGTCGATTTGCTTCGTCCAATCCGTCTTGCCGCCCTTGCCCTGAGGCGCAGGCAGATAGCCGTAGCGGTCGTCGGTTGTCGTTGCCGTGGCCGCCCCAGCGGTCTGATTGTTCTTGTCGATGCAATAGTGGCTCGATGCGCCGTAAGGGAACGCGGGGTTAAGCGTATCGGGATAACGACCATAGCAGGACAGGTAACCCGGCGACAGAACCTGGACGTTCACACCAACGGAGAAGTTGTCGTTGATGTTGTACGAACCGAAGAACTTGAACTCGTGATCGTGGTCGTTGATCAGGACGCCATCGCCATGTTCAGTCAGACCGACATAATCGTACAGTTGGGTCGAACCGGCGTCCACTTGTCCCGTACCGCTACCCAGGCTGAGAACGGTGCCTTCGTAGTTACCGGTCGAGCGCGAGTAGGTATACGAACCTTGCAGGGCCCATTTACCGTCGTACTGGCGTTTGAAGTCGAACGTGATGCCGTCGTACTTGCGCTTCGGAGTCGGGAAGCCAAGACCCGTAAAGGTCAGGTTCTTGGTACCGTCAGGCAGGGTTTTGAAGGTATTGATCGACACCGAATCGCCGACGTTCCAGACGTGGTATTCGTTCGCATACTGACACTGCGACGCCGTGTGGGGCTTCGACAGGCAGTACGTATTGATTTGCGGCGCGAAATCGGTGTCTTCCGACACGCGGTCCAGATTGCGGTGGACCATCGTGACGTCGAAGCTCCACAAGTCGTTGGCGCGATAGTAGGCACCAAGGGTGACTTCCGACGAACGCGTCGCCTTCAGGCCGACAGCGGCCTTGGCGGCTGCCGGTTCCTGCGTGCCGTCGCCGAAGACGGCGCAGGCATCATGACCACCGCTGGCGCCAAGATTGCCCGGGGCTGCATTGGAGTCGCTGGCCGGACAGATTTGCGGATAACCTGTGCGCGGCGTCCCCATATTGACCGGAATGCCGTTGGCATCGAGGACGTAACCGCCAGCCGGCATGTCGAAGTACTCGACGAAATACAGATCCTTGCCGCGGAAACCGAGGTTCATCGCAGGCGGGATGTATTCCTGACCGTAATAGGCCGTGAAGCGCCACTTCGAGTCCGTCGACGGCTTCCAGCTGATGCCGACGCGCGGAGCGAGGTTGCCGGTCAGGCTGAGATATTTCTCACCCGACAGGTTGTTGGCCTGGAAGTCGTCCTGACGCAGACCGAGTTGCAGATTCAGAGTAGGCGTGACGTCCCAGGAGTCCTGGACGTAGTAAGCCGTATCCTTGCTGCTGACCTTGCCGCCCAGGTGCTCATAAAGAATGTAGCCGTAGCTGTAGGAAGGCAGCAGATAATAACGGATCGGTTGCGCCCCTGGCAGGATGGTCGTCTTCGTCATGCTCAGGTCTTCGTTGTCCATGCCGAAGCGGATATGGTGCTTGCCGAGACCTTCAAAACGCATGTCGGCGTCGACGCGCTGGAACTTGCGCTCCCAGTCGTCCACAGTTGTCGCCGCGCTATATGCCTGCTTGACGCCGGCGTTCTTGACGAATGCCGTGCCGTTGAAGGTTTGCGCATAGAATGCGGTGGGGTTGGCCGAAGCGAAGTCGCTCGCGTACTTGGTATCGCCATAGGCTGCCGACAGGGTGAACCAATCGGTGATGTTACCGGTATATTTGGCAACCCAGCTGGCGCCGCCCGTAGTCGTCTGGGCGGCATCACCGGTCGTACCAATGGTGGCTGCCACGGCAGGCGCAATGTCGGCATGAGCCAAGCATTTCGCGGTCGAAGCTGCACCCGTGAAGGTGTGGAAATCGCCATCCGGGCAGTTGCCGTTATAGCTGTAACGCATCTGCTTGGTGTGCGACGTCGTGTCGAAATAGGTCAGTTCGAGGTGCTGGCTCGGCGTGATATACCAATCGGCCTTCAACCCGTAGAACGGATCCGTCGTCTTGTCCTTTTCGAGGTACTTGCTGCTGGTGCTGGCAAATTCAGCGCGCGTGTCCGTCAACTGAACGAGGCCGTAGAGGAACAGCTTGTCCTTGATCAGCGCGCCACCCGATTCCAGGATGAGCGTGTTGCCGTCATTGACGCGGTACTTGGCGGGGCTGGTGGTTTGCGGAGTCGCAAACTGCGTGGCCCGCAGCGCATCCGGGGCAAAGTTGCCGTGGATGGCGAACATGAAATTGTTCGTACCGGTCTTCGTCGTGGCGTTGATGACACCGCCCGTGGCGCGGCCGAATTCAGCGGCAACACCCGAGGTCTGGATGTCAACGGTCTTGTAGAAGTCGAACGGGATGGCAGCGAGACCGACATACGTGTCAGGGTTCGTGACGTTCAGACCGTTGACATAGTAGGCGTTTTCAGCGGCCGAGCCGCCGCCGATCGAAGGCTCACCAAAAGCGGTCGAATTGACGACTGTCGGCGCTAGGAGCGTGACCGCTTCGAGCGTGCGCCCGATCGGTTGCTGCGCGACCAGGGTGGTCAGATCGACGGACAGGCCAGTCGTGGTCTTGTTGAAGTCCTGACGAACGCGCTTGCCCTTAACCACGACGGTTTGGCTCGCGCCGGTCGTTTGCAGCGAATAGGTATAGGTGACCGATTGCGACACGATCACCGTGGCGGTACCGGCATAGGTATCGAAACCATTGGCGACAACGTTGATGTTGTATTCACCAGGCGCCAGGCCGACGGCGGTCGCTGACCCGGTCGAGCTGGTCGTCATCGTCTTGGTGATGCCCTGAGCCTGCGACGTCAGGGTGACGGTGGCGCCGGCAACCGGTGCGCCGTTGGCGTCGCGAACCGAGATGACGACCGCACCCGAGGTGTAGTCCTGTGCTTCCGCCGTAGCCGGCGCCATTGTGGCGACCGTCGCCAGGAGGGCCGGGATTGCGAGCGACGACAACAGCGTCGTCGTGGCCATCAGGCCAGATCGCAGAGATATCTTTTTCACTTGTTTCTCCGGGTTACATTAGGGTGTAGGCGCACCCACCGCAGTTTCCAGCATTACACGCTGTTAATAAACTTAAATCCTGCCGTCGCAAATCCGTCAATCGCGTGACACTTTTTTGCCCATATCAATTGAAACCTGTTCCAATAAAGTCACAGACGTAACCTTACGTAAGGGAAGCTATGTAAAAATATGTGAGATAAATATTTCCCGACGCGGGCGCGGCATACATCAACAAATTACGAAGTAATATTTAAAATAAGCAATATGTTATTACCTATTTTCCTAATCCGCGTCGCTGCGTCGCACATGAAATAAAATTCCAACTATTTACGTAAATGTGAAACATTTTTCCAGACGCACGCCAAACAAACGACGACAGAACCGTGACAAAAGAATTTTCGAAAATCTGCGGCAAATGGCAACCAAACGCGCATGGTAAGCGTTTTCAGCAGTCCAAGCGCGCAATTACGGGGATGCCCCTTTGTACCGAGTCAGCGATCGATGGTGATGCGCACCGAAGTTACCGGCGGCGCTGGCTCCGGCGCACAACTGGCCATGACGACATGTACCAAAGCAAGACTGAGTACAGCGGCCATCAATCTCCGGCAACGTCTTGAAAGAAATAGAAAAAATGTCAGATACATGAAACATCCGGGCCATGGGCTATCCGGATGTCAGCAAGCCGCGCGCCAGCCTGGTGTTAAAGTGCGCGAATTTTCTCGACGAGGCTGGTGACCCGTCGGCAATTACCGCCCAGATCGGGAATGTCCTCGCGCCCTGTCGAGCGGATATCGATGCGGCCGGGGTCGATGCGGATTACGACATCCGACCGGAAGCCATAGAAACTATCCTGGTAGGTCGCCTCGACACGCCAGGGCGCCCGTCCGAACACGACGTAATGTTCCTGAGTCAGCAGCTTGGCGATCTGTTCATCGGTCACGACCTTGTCGCGGATGGTTTTGGCGCCAGGGCAGTTCGACTGGTTGATGTCGGCGATCGTTCGCCCGCCCCAATCCATGGATTCGTTACGCGGGACGCGCGGCAGGTCTTCGATGACCAGCGCGTCCCGGCCGCGATCCTCGATCATTTTTTCCGAGAAACTCAACGGCCGATCCCAGTCCGTAGCGACGTCGGCGATGGGCGGAAATGTTTTCAAAGCCCGCTGATAGGCATAAAACCCGCCCATCAGGCCGCCCGAAACAACCACTGCTGCCAGCGCCCACTTACCGTAGCGGCCGGGCGCCATGAACAACGAAATGAGCAGCGACATACCCGAAATTGCCAAGGCAGCCATCGCCACCTTTGAGCCCGCATTGAGCGTCAGCGTGCGAAATCCCAGGCTGAAGGGGATGTACCCCAGGTGCGTCAACATCATGACGGCCAGCAGGTAGAGTCCCGCCAGGCATGAAACCAAGAAGGCAAAATGCGCGAAGGCGAAGCCTTTCCTGGCCTTATCGGACTCATGGTGTGCGTCGGTCAAGGTCTTTGCGTCCCCAGTTCGGCCTTAAAATCTGGCATTTTTTCGTTGCGGGTTCGAATCCGACAACCAAGACTTAGCGTCCCCCCAGCCCGCGTCACGAATTTACCTTCAACAGGCGAAAAACACGTGAATACGTCCGGAAAATTCGCCCGCAAGCCTGATAACCCGGGATTGCGACAAGCGTTTGATCCCCAAACCGCCGAATGCAATCAATTCGTATCGCTGCGCGCGTCCATACGGATAATCTGCCACGAAATCGTCGCCGGATCAATGCCTTCCTGCCCGGCGGCCACCTCGACCGTAGCGTCCGATACATCGCGCAAACGCGCCGCAACCCTTTGGGCACGAAGCGCAGCGCCGGCCTCCAGCCATGTGCCGTCAAAGGACACCTCGGCTTCGCTCGCTGCGGCTTCGGCCTGATCGCGCAAAGCCTTGTCACGAAAGGTAGCGTCAAAAATCACGGCTTGCCCGGCGCGAGCCGCCGTCTCACCCAGCGAAAACATATGCGCATGTACACGCGCGCTTTCCTCGGGCTGGTAGGCCTCCGCGGGCAGGGCTTCATAAGGCGGCCAGCGCCACAGCCGTTTGCGCAACTCGTCACTGCGCAGAACCACCGCGCCAGGCGCGCGGCCCTTATGGGCAGCAACGGCGCGCGAATAGGTGCTCTTTCCGGATCCCGACAACCCGCCCACGGCCGAAATCGCGGCGTCCGCGGAGTGCAAGAACTGACGCGCGGCCTCAAGATACCGCCGTGCCTTGTCCATTTCGCCGACATTGGCGACGACGTGACAGCGAACACCGGCGCGCGCCGACATGTAAAGCGGCAGTAACTTCAGACCTTCATAGAGCCCCGCCTCGCCTTCCAGTCTCGCCGCCCTGTCCAGCCATGCGTTCATCACCCGATTCGCTGCCGTACGGTGCCCGCGTACCCATAGGTCCATCAACAGGAACGCCAGGTCGTAAAGCACGTCGACCTGCATCAAATGCTCGTTGAACTCGATGCAATCGAACAAGACCGGCCGGCCGGCCTCGATCAGGATATTTCCGAGATGAAGGTCACCATGGCAGTGGCGCATGCACCCGGCCTCGAAACGCGCGCCAATATCGGGACGCAGGCCTTCATACGCAGCCAGGATTTCGCGTTCATATGCCGCGACATCTGCGCCCAATTCATCTCCGAAAAGAGCGATATTTTTTCTATTTGAATCAATTGTGTATTTAATATTTTCAAGGTGATTTCGATCGCGGCAAACCACCGACTGCGCATGAAATTCGGCAACGGTTTCCCCCAGTTCCTGCATCAAGGTCAGGTCCGGCGCCCAGTCCTCGGTACCGAGACTCTGCTCCCCCAGAACCGCCGTCGTGTCGAACCGCCGCATGACCAGCACGCTTTCGCCGTCGATGGCGATAACCTCGCGGTATATATCCGGCGCGGCCCTGCGGTTGAACTGCAGCTCGCGCATCAGCGCCTCACGCCGCTTTTCCGCCGTCGAAAAATCCAGGAAGCCGAAATCGACGCTCTTCTTGAGTTTGAACGCCTCGTCGCCCCTGAGCACGACGGTTGCGCATGAGGTTTCGATGACGCGATCGGCGCCTTGACTGAGGGCGTGGAGGGCCTTGCTGAGCGACACGTTGAGCATTCGGAAATACGGATTGAGGTCTGAAGCCGGTAGGATGTTTTTGCACATTTGGCAACAGGCGCCGGGGCCGTGCAGCGGCGCGCACGACGCCGGCCACGCTTTTTCAGTCCATTTGGAGTCAGGGATACAGCTTGGCTTTTGTCCAGTTGCTTTGCGGCATGTCGCGAACAAATTGCACCCGGTCATGCAAACGGAAAGGCCGGTCGCGCCAAAACTCCATGCACAGCGGCACCACCCGGAAGCCAGTCCAGTGCGGCGGACGCTCGATCTTGCCCAGGCCAAATTTGAGGCCAAATTCGGCCACGCGCTTTTCCAGGGCAAAGCGATCGGGCAAGACCTGAGACTGATCCGATGCCCAGGCACCGATCTGGCTTGGGCGGGCCCGGCTCTGGAAATAGGCGTCGGCCTCCGCATCCGTCACGCGCACAACGTTGCCGCGGATCCGCACCTGGCGGCGAAGAGACTTCCAGTGAAACAACAGGGCCGCCTTCGGGTTCTGCATCAGCTGCTTTCCCTTGGCGCTTGATGTATTTGTATAAAAGACAAATCCGTTATCGTCGAAATCCTTGAGCAAGGTCATGCGGACATCGGGCATGCCATCGGCGTCGACGGTTGCCACGGCCATGGCATTCGGATCGTTCGGCTCACGGCTCCGCGCCGCCGCGAGCCACTCGCTGAACAGCGCGAAAGGTTCGCCGGCCTCGATTTCCACCTCATGCGCCGCATGAGCCTGGGCGTATTCGTCCGCACTCGGGCTGGCCGGTATAAGGGGGGAGTGGGACATGGTTAGCGCGCCTTTAAGACTTTGCAAACGGTCGGCAGGCCATAACCTTTTTTGTACCCGAATTAAAGCGAAGACTAATGGACGATACCACCGCCATTCTCGATACCCACGCCCTCAGCGGCCCCGATCTGCAAGCGCGCAAGGCGGCCTTGCAGGAGCTCGGCTTGACGCCCGAAGCCAACGAAGACGCGATCCGCGATGCTTTCCGCGCCCGGCTCAAACAAAGCCATCCCGACATAGCCGGCGGCTCGGATACGCGCGTGCGACGCATCATCCTGGCGCGTGACCTGCTGATGTCCGACAGCCGCAAATCGGCCGCCAATGCGCAATGGTTGCAGGAACTGGCCTATTCCGATGTCGATGCCGATGGTGCCCGCCTGCTGAATATTACCCTTGAGCAGGCGATCTATGGCGGCGAGGCCGTCCAGGACGTTCATGCGCTCGAAATTACCGCGGCGCATGAGGAACTCAGTTCCCTCACCGACATGAAGACCCTGCGCATCACCCTGCCCGCCGGCCTGCGTGAAGGTGACAGGTTGCGTTTGACGACCGAGGGCGCGCTGCGGCCCGAGCAGTTGTTCCGTATCCACATCGTGCTCGAAAACGGGGCACGCGTCGCGGGCGACGACATCTTCATGTCGGCAAAGATCGAGGCACGTTTTATGTGCAATGGCGGATTGACGGTCATCGACACCCCGCATGGCCCGCGCGAAGTGGCCATAGCGCGCGAACAGGAGCAAACACTTGTCCTGCGGGGATTGGGCCTGCCCGCAACCGAAAAGCGCCCCTGCGGCGACCTGCACGTGCACCTGGAGGCGGGCGCCCCCAGCCAGCGCGCCTGGACGGACGCGCGCGAAGAGTTCCGACTGAAATGGGCCTGCTAAGGCGCCAACGCGATGCCCTTTCCCTATGAAACCTTAAGCCCATCGCTTGGCGTTCGTCATGACGCCTTTGGCAATCCTATTGGAAAAGCCATTCCGGATTGGACCGCTTGCGACCGTTTGCCTGACAATGGGCTAGCCGGCCGCACCTGCACCGTCGTGCCCTATCACCATGTCCATGCCAAGGGCCTGTTCGAGGCCTATGCCAGGGACGACGGCCGAAGCTGGACCTACCTGCCCTGGGGCGATTTCGCCGACGTTGACGACGTCGCTGCTACGATCGAAACCTATCAGAAAGACAGAGACTTCCATACGTTTGTTATTGTAAAAGATAATAAGCCCGTCGGTCACGCCAGCTTTATGCGTTACGATATGCCCAATGGCAGCGTTGAGGTCGGCGGCGTGACGTTTTCTCCCGAACTCCAGCGTTCAACGATCGCGACAGAAGCCATGTATCTGATGATGAGGCACGCCTTCGATCACGGCTATCGCCGCTACGAGTGGAAATGCGATCAATTGAATATCCCCTCGAACAAGGCGGCCGTGCGCCTGGGCTTCCAGTTCGAGGGCGTCTTTCGCAATGCAGTCGTCAATAAGGGACGCCGGCGAGATACGGCCTGGTATTCCGTGATCATCGAGGACTGGCCGGCTGTCCGGCTGCGGCTGGAAGCGTGGCTCGATCCGTCAAATTTTGACGCCAACGGCATGCAAAAGGTAGCCCTGAGCGCGATGCCTTTGTCTTAAGCCTTCACCGCTTCGGCTTTCGGCGCTTTGAGCAGAGGCGAGCCGGCTTCGATCAAACCATTCTCACGCGATACCAATGTGGCGCAAACCAATTGGCTGGTGACATTCGTGGCTGTGCGCATCATATCGAGGATACGGTCGATCGCCGCCAAGATAGCAAGACCTTCCAGCGGCAGGCCTGCGGCCGACAAGGTAACTGTCAGCATGACGGTTGCCACGCCCGGAACGCCGGCCGTCGCCAGCGACCCAAGAATGCTGCTGAGGGCAATAATCACATAGTGGGCGTTGGTCAGGTGGATGCCGAAGTAGTTGGCGATAAAGATCGATGAAATGGCCGGATAGATGGCGCCGCAACCGTCCATCTTCATATTGGCGCCCAGAGGCAAGGCAAAGCCGGCATAGGATTTCGGTAATTTGAGATTATCGACCGCCACTTGCATGGTCACAGGCAAGGTGCCGATCGACGAGCAGGTGAAAAACGCCGTCTGCTGGGCGGTGAAAATGCCTTTGTAAAAGCCTCTGATGCGCAGGCCATGGATCTTGAGCAGGATCGGATAGACGATGAAGATCTCAATCAGGCAGCCCATATAGATCAGGCCGATGTAGGGAATCAGCGGTTTAAGCGACTCAAGTCCATAGGACGCGACGACCGATCCGATCAGGCCGAACACGCCAATCGGCGTCAACTGGATGATCCAGCGCGTCAGCTTGAACATGACTTGCGAGCCTTGCTCAACAAGCTGTCCCAACTCCTTGGTTTTCTGTCCTAAAGCTCCCAATGCCGCTCCGACCAGAAGCGCAAAAAAGACGATGCTCAGGACCTTGCCTTCAGCAAAACTCTGGAAGATGTTCGACGGGATAACGCCGGTCAGCACTTCGACCGGACCGGGTACGGCCTTGATCGGCGTCGGATCGACGGGAAGGTGGGCAATTCCGAGACCGGGCTGAAAGTGGATGCCGATAGCCAGGCCGACCGAAACGGCAATCGCCGAAGTGATCATGAACCAGCCGATAGTGTAGATGCCAAGCCTGAGCGCGCGGCCACCGGAGCCATTTTCATGGCCGCCCTCATTGTGCCCCAGGCGCGCCACCGATGCCGCGATGGTAAAAAAGACCAGCGGCGCAACGAGCATCTTGATCGCACGAATATAGGTATCGCCGATGGGGTTGAGGACCGGTAACGCGTCCTTGCCCCAATAGAGCGCCACACCGATCCCGGCGGCAAAGGCAATAACGGTCTTGAGCCAGAACGGAATCTTGCCGAGGATCTTGAGCATCGTGACTACTCTCAATTGAAACCAGTGCCCAGATATGGCCATGAAGCTCGTGTTTTGCACACTAAAAAAATTGCATCGACCGGTGAATGGTTCTAAACCCGACGCAATTGTCCTACAAATGGGAAAGCCATGCACCGGAACCTGATCGCAGCTGCTTTGCTCTGCCTGGCATCAGCCGCCCTGCCCGCATACGCCGTTACCGCCCCCAAACCCTTGTACCGCGATCCCGTTTATGATGGCGCCGCCGACGTGTCGACGGTCTACGATCGCGCCCATAAGCGATGGGCAATGTTCTACACCAACCGCCGCGCCACCGTGAAAAATCCGGATAAAAAAGACGTTTCCTGGGTACACGGGACACCAATCGGCGTCGCCACATCAAAGGACGGCGTCACGTGGCACTATGCCGGCCAGGCAAAAATTCCAGCGGAATGCACCGGTGCGACGCTCTGGGCGCCGGAAATCTACCGGGAGGCCGGCACTTACCATATGTGGCTGACGGTCGTGCCCGGCGTGTTTACCGACTGGAATCACGCCCGGCATATCGTCCACCTCACCAGCCCCAACCTCAAGACCTGGTCGTGCGGCGACGCGCTCGATCTCGGCTCCGACCGCGTCATCGACGCCAGCGTTGTCAAGCTCAGCGACGGCTATCGCCTGTGGTTCAAGGACGAACGCAAGGGCAGCCGTCTCTTCGCCGCCGACAGCACCGACCTGGTCCACTGGAAACGCCAGGACGCGCCGGTCGTCGACATGGCCGCAGAGGGCCCGAAGGTCTTTTCTTTCAATGGCTTTTACTGGATGATTGCGGATGCCTGGAAAGGACTGATTGTCCTGCGCTCAACGGATGCCCAGACCTGGACCTTGCAGGACGAGCGGCTTCTGGAAGCGCCTGGCGTTCTGCCGACCGACAACGCCAAAGGCCAGCACGCCGATGTCGTCGTCAATAACGGCCGCGCCTTTATCTATTACTTCGTTCATCAATCTGGCGCACCAGAGGCGGCCAACGATCCCTACTATTTCCAGAGAACGGTCATCCAGGTCGCCGAATTGACGCTCAAGGACGGCAAGCTCAGCGTCGATCGCAATGCGCCTGTTGATGCGACTCTGACGCGGCCGGATTAGAGGATTTGCGCGAATGGGGTTTCTGCGCTAATCCCACGCCAGTTTCAGCGAGGGCGCCATGTCGCACAATACGTTCGGTCACCTTTTCCGCGTCACCACCTGGGGCGAAAGCCACGGTCCGGCGCTGGGCTGCGTGATTGACGGCTGCCCTCCGGGTATCCCTCTGAATGAAGCTGACATCCAATGGGCGATGGACCGCCGCAAGCCCGGAGGCTCACGCTTCGTCACCCAGCGCCGCGAAGCCGATGAAGCCAGGATCCTGTCCGGCGTGTTCGAGGGCGTCACCACCGGCACGCCGATCTCGATCATGATCGAAAATACCGACCAGCGTTCCAAGGACTATGGCGACATCGCGCAGCAGTTCCGCCCGGGCCACGCCGACTATACCTATTTCGCCAAGTACGGCGTACGCGACTATCGCGGCGGCGGCCGCTCGAGCGCCCGTGAAACCGCCGCCCGCGTCGCAGCCGGCGCCGTGGCGCTGAAGGTCCTGCAGACGCTCGTTGGTGGCATCAAGGTGCGGGGCGCCATGGTGCAATTGGGCGTACACAAGGTCGAGCGCGGGAATTGGGATTGGGACCAGATCGGCGAAAACCCTTTCTTCTCGCCGGATGCAGCAGGTGTTCCAGCATGGGAAGATTATCTCGACGGCATCCGCAAGGCCGGCTCCTCTATCGGCGCGGTGATCGAGGTCCAGGCCGACGGCGTGCCGCCAGGTTGGGGCGCACCCATCTACGGCAAACTCGATTCCGAACTGGCAATGGCCCTGATGACGATCAACGCCGTCAAGGGTGTCGAAATCGGCGAAGGCTTTGGGGCAGCCGTTCTGTCGGGCGAAGACAACGCTGATGAAATGCGCATGGGCCCGCATGGCCCGGAATTCCTCTCGAACCACGCTGGCGGCATCCTCGGCGGCATCTCGACCGGTCAGACGGTCGTTGCGCGCATTGCGCTGAAACCGACCTCGTCAATCCTGACCAAACGGGAAAGCATCGACGTCAAGGGCAACGAGGTCGAGCTGATGACCAAGGGCCGTCATGATCCGTGCGTTGGTATCCGCGCCGTGCCAGTGGCCGAAGCGATGATGAGTTGTGTGCTGCTGGATGCATATCTGCGCCATCGCGGCCAGACCGGCGGCCAGATTCACGGCCCCTGGACAGCGTAAGTCAGAGGCCCAAAACGGCTTGTGACATGCGCGTAGCGCCTCCTATTGTAATTAATACAGTTACACTTATATAGTCCTCATCAAGACGCATCCTCAGGGATGCCAGAGGGAGTCATTCCAATGATCGACAAGAGACCTTTCAACAAACTGGGCGGTGCCAACCACGGCTGGTTGAACGCAAAACATCACTTTTCATTCGCAAGTTATTATGACCCCTCCAAGATGGGATGGGGCTCAATCCGCGTCTGGAACGACGATGAAATCGCCCCGCAATCGGGCTTTCCGCCGCACCCGCACGACAATATGGAAATCATCACCTATGTCCGCGAGGGCGCCATAACCCACGAGGACTCGTTAGGTAACAAGGGGCGGACCGAAGCTGGTGATGTGCAAGTGATGTCGGCTGGCACCGGCATTCGTCACGCCGAATACAATGTCGAAAACGTGCAGACGACGCTGTTCCAGATCTGGGTGCAGCCATCCGAACGCGGCCACGCCCCAAGCTGGGGCGCCAAACCCTTCCCCAAGGACGACCGCGCCGGCAAGTTCGTCGCCCTCGCCTCCGGCTTTGATAACGACGGTGACGCGCTGAAGATTCACACGCCCGCACGCTTGCTGGGCGCCACATTGTTGAAGGATCAGAGCGAAGCCTACACACCCATCGAAGCGCCGGCAGGCCAAAGCCGCCACCTCTATCTCGTGGTCGCCAAGGGCAAGGTCGTCGTCAACGGCGTCGAACTCGATACCCGCGACGGCGCCGCGATCAAGGACGAAGCCAGCCTCGATATCCGGGCCCTGGAAGACGCCGAGGTCGTGCTGCTCGACGCGGCATGACCGAACAGCTGGCAAAAAGCCAGCGACACAATCGACAGCTTGCCGATAGCAATTGAGTGGCCGGAAAGGTCACTCAATTGCCAAATTCAAGACGCGTCAGGTGCGCGGAATAAAGCTCACAATGACCTTCTTTTTGTCAGAAGGATCACGCCTGAGCGAAATAGTCCCGGCATCGATATCAATGCCGATGGTCCCTTCGGCGCTGGGCTTCCAACCACCCAGCACGCCGCTAGTCATCTCTCCGTCGGACAGCCAGACAATGCTCACGTCCTTCTCGCTCCATTTCCGGACGACAAGTTGATAGCTAAAGGCGTGGTCGATAACGACACCGTCCGTTGCGACACTCGGAACGCCGAATATGGGACTTACGGCTCTAAGATAGGTCGGGACATTGCTGTAATTTTGCCCAAGCATCCAACTGCCTCCCGGCCCATTGGAGAGCAGGCATTCCGGCAGGCCATATTGTTTCGACGCGCCCTCGCGAAAGAAGCACGTGACGTGTTGCGTGCCACGAGGCCCGGTATAATCACCGACGTCGAAGCCCAGCGTTCCCGCCGGCAAGGTGTGGAAAATCGTTTTGACGTCGTTCTCCAAACGGACGGGATGGAGATACCTGTACGACATAACGACGAACGGCTTGCCGATTTCGACTGCACCGGTCGTCAAACTGATCTGCGAAGCAAATTCGATAAACGGTGGCGCCATGTCGGGCCAAACCACGTTGTGGCCGCGTGGCCCCTGCGCCAGAACGAGCGTCGAGGTCGCTCGATCCACCACAGCGGCGGGCGCCGGCACATCCTGAGCCGTGGCGGGCAGCGACCCTACAGCCGCCGCGGCCGCAATCAACATGACAATGGCTCTCATAGGTCCCCCAAATTTTCAAGTTTCCGGCATAGGCGACCGTGCGACCAAGTACAGCCATTTCAAGCTATTCGGCAAGCCCCGCCTCAGTTGCGACAGGCAAGCAGAATGAGCGATAACTTGCGATAAAAAATCAAATGCGCATCATCATTCCCATGCCAATAGTCGCTGGACGTAGGGGCCTCGCCCCCCAATCCAGACAACAGCGAGATAGAAAGACAGGCGAAGTCAATAAGACCAATCGAATTTGGTCCTGCGCGTTAATCTGGACGCGCTGGCGGTTAAGGCATAGGTTGTGACCGTTCCGCCGAACGGAGACGACTTATGATCCGCCCCCTCGCCAGCTGCTTCGTGCTTTTAAGCCTGAGCGCCTGTGCTCCGGAAATGCCCGGCGGTGAGCCCGCCCCGGCCTCCTCTGCGGCCGCCGTCAATGAAACAGCGCTTGTCATAGGCGGTGTCGATCTGGCCAAGCCGCTGAAGTTTGCCGGCACCGAGCCGTTCTGGTCCTTAAGCATCAGTGAGACCGATATCGTCTTCGAACGGCCCGATGCTGCGCCACGTCACTTCAACGCCGGCGTCTTCCATGCCAATGGCGACCAGGCTGAATTGCGCAGCGGCGAGCTGAGTACGATTGTCACAGGCAAGAGTTGTTCAGATGGCATGTCCGACCGCCAGTATCCGCTAACCGCTGAGGTGCGCATCGGCGATACCGTCTACAAAGGTTGCGCCATGGCCGCGGCCGATATGGCGAAAGATCACCCTTAGACGGGATTGTGCCTGCCGAGGAACTCGATTATCCGGTTTATCATATCGATCCGCGCCGTTTCGATTGTTTCCCAATGATCCTGGCCGGCGTAGGAAATGAACTCGACCGCCTTGCCTGCGGCTCTAAGCGCCTTTTCCATGCGCGCGCTGTGCTCGTATTCGACGATCGTGTCGTCCTTGCCGTGGATAAGCAGGATCGGGATGGTGGCACGGTCTGCGTGTTTTACCGGCGAGATTTCATCCAGACGGCTCTTGTCGCCGAAATATTGCCGCCAATAGAGCAGCCCGGCGGAATATTTACCGCTTTGGTCTTCCAGGCGATCCATCATGAACTTCAGATCGGAGACGCCTGCAATCGAGATGGCACAATTATAGACGCCCGGATCGAGCGTTGCCCCTGCCAGCGCAGCATAGCCGCCATAGGAAGCGCCGCAAATCGCGACGCGCTTCGGGTCTGCGATCCCCTGTGCCACGAGGTAGCGGACACCGTCGCTCAAATCTGTCTGCATCTTGCGGCCGAATTCGCCATGGCCAGCCTCCTCGAACGCCAAACTGTATCCCGTGGAGCCGCGAAAGTTGGGCTGCAAAACTGCGTACCCCCTCGAAGCCAACGCCTGAGCCTGCCAATCGAAGTCCGGTGTGTCCCGCGCGGCTGGGCCGCCGTGCGGCAAGACGACCAAGGGCAGGTTTTTGGCCTCGCGTTTCGGCGGCAGGGTAAGATAAGCAGGGATTTCAAGGCCGTCGGCCGCCTTGTAACGAATCGCCCGCTTGGGGGCCAGCCAGTCCTTGGGGAGTTGCGGGTAGGATTCAGCCAGAAGCGTTGTTACGCCTGATGTCAGATCGAGGAAATAATAGCTGCCCGGGTCGTCGTCGCCCTCTACGCGAACGACCAGCCGGCGCGGCTCTTCGGAGAACTCGACGATCTTGGTGCGATAGTCTTCGCCCATGACTTGCGGGACCGCGCGGGCAACCGCATCCAGGCCTGGATCGAAATAGTCATAGACAGTGCTTTCGCCGAACCGCGCAAATCCGCAAAAGCGGAACGTCACGGGATGAAACAACGGCGTGCGTATAGTGCCTTCACCCCCGGCATCGAGCGGTTCGCTGAGCTTACCCGTGCTGTCGAGCACATGAAAACTCCATCCATCTGTAGCGTGGGGCACACCCACGACAACCGAATTGCCATCGCCACTAAGACCCATCAGGGCTGGCGGATCGATTTCAAACGTCGTGCGGAAGACCTCCTTCATGAACGGCACCTTGTCGGACGCCGACGTGTTCCATTGAACAAACCAGTCCTTCGACACGCCATGGCCGGCTACACTGCGAACACTCGTCGCCACGACGCGACCATTCGGCGCCACGACGATGTCGTCGGTAAAATAATCAAAGCACGGCAGACTTTTCGATTGGTACCGCCTTTCGGTCTCGCCCGGTAACTGCGGTTTCGAGACATCCATGGAAAAGGTTTCAAGACAAAGGGCTTCGTAGCCGATGAAATTAGACGCCGTGACGCGGTAATCGCCGCCCGTTTTAATGCGATGGAGATCGCCGGTGACGATCGGGCTGGCGATATTGAGCTCCTTGTCCCATAGCAACTTGACCTTGCCGGTCACCGGGTCGAGGATGCGTGCTTGGGAGAGCTCCGCCTTGAAACCGCCGTACTGCGGCAATTCACCGACCAGCGAGGTGACAAGAACGATATGATCGTTATCGCCCCAAAAGATGCCCCTCACCTTCGCCGTACCCAGGGCGACGGAATAGGATTGCGGTGAATTGCGGCTGAATTGCTTGAGATAGTGGTTGTCGCCATCCTTAGTGATAACCGCGATCTTTTCGGCATCCGGTGAAATGGACACGTGGTCGACGAGCGGCGATTTGGCATAGATTGCAAGCGACGGCGGCCCCGCTTCAGCGGATTGCGCACTCAATACAGGCATGCCGAATCCGGTCATCACCCCCGCGCCGAGACCGGCACCTATAATGCGCCGCCGGTTCATGTTCAAAGTCATGCTGCTCCCCCGAAAGTCTGATCCATACGCTACCATAGGCCGCAGGGTGCGCAACTCTTACATGGAGTTACAGGCAGCTCGATTATTTCAGTCCGACCAGTTTGTGGGTCTGCACGCTCATTCGCCACTGTGGGTGCTTCAGGCAGTAATCGATCACCGCCTGGGTATGATGCTGCGCCGCGCTCTTATCGGGCCCCAGCGGGTCTTTTGGCTGCAGGTAAAAGCGTTCAAAATCCAGGTCCGCAAATTCAGCCGGATCGACGCCGGTCTGTGGCCACACCAGCTTGAGTTCCTGGCCACGTTGCTGAAGCAAGCGGTTTTGGCCTTTGGGACTGACGCATACCCAGTCGATTCCGGCCGGCGCCCCGATCGTTCCATTGGTTTCGACCGCGATAAAATAACCCGCTACCTTGACCGCGGCGATCAATTCGGCATCGAGTTGCAACAAGGGTTCGCCCCCCGTGAACACCACGGCTTTTTCACGCGCGTTAATACCGCCCCATACGGCATCCAACGCCGCAACGACGTCAGCGGGTGTCGCAAACTTGCCGCCGTTTTCGCCGTCCGTGCCGACGAAGTCCGTGTCGCAAAAATCACAAGCCGCTGTGGCGCGGTCCTGTTCGCGCCCGCTCCACAGGTTGCAGCCGGCGAAGCGCGCAAAGACGCTGACACGGCCGGCCTGGCCGCCCTCCCCCTGAAGAGTGAGGAATATTTCTTTGAAACTATACATAAAACTCTGTCATGCGGGAGAGCGCAGCGACGCGTCCTATTCCCCCACCGTCTGCTTCATCTCGATGAAATGCTCGAAACCGGTCTTGCGTAACTGGCAGGCCGGGCAATCGCCGCAACCATAGCCCCAGGCGTGGCGATCGCCGCGTTCGCCCATGTAGCAGGTGTGCGTCTCTTCGAGGATCAAGTCGACCAAGGCCTCGCCGCCCAATTCCTTCGACAAGGCCCAGGTCTGCGCCTTGTTGAGGTACATGAGCGGGGTTTCGATGCTGAACGGCCGCTCTACGCCGAGCCTGAGCACGCGTTCCATTGCTTGCAGGGTTTCGTTACGGCAGTCGGGATAGCCGGAAAAGTCAGTTTCACACATGCCGCCGACCAGGTGGTCGCAGCCACGCCTGTCGGCCACGGCCGCGGCGTAGACAAAGAACACGAGATTCCGCCCCGGCACGAAGGACGACGGCAAGCCGCGTTCGGTCATGACGATTTCGCTTTCGCGCGTCAGCGATGATTCCGCCACGGCACCGAAGCCCTTAAGATCGCAGACATGGTCTTCACCCAGACGCGTCGCCGCCAGGGGAAAAACTTCGCGAAAGCGCTCGATGACGGTCTTGCGCGCGATCATTTCGATGGAATGGCGCTGGCCATAATCGAAGCCGATGGTTTCCACGCGATCGAAATGTGTCAGGGCCCACGCCAGGCAAACGCTGGAATCCTGCCCGCCGGAAAACAATACGAGCGCGGAGCGAGCGGCGGCGATCTGGTCCAAAGACGCGGACATATGGATGGAAACCTTTGCGGGAGTGGGAACTGGTCGTATTTAAAGAGCCTATCCGACCCATTTTGCAAGGATTTTTTGCGCAACGCCTGCGTCGAAAGCTTTGACGTGCACGTAAAGATGCGCGACACTGTGCGGCGTCCGCTTAATACAGGAGGTTGCCGCCTTGGATCAGGCCGCCTTTTCCGGCATGTTCGGAACCATCATCGACAACACGCCCTACATGAAGGCTATTGGTGCCGTCTTTGACAGTTGCTCGGACGGCGGCATTACCATGCGTCTGCCGTATCGCGCCGACCTTGTCGGCGATCCGGAGACGCGGGTTATCGCGTCAGGTGTTGTTACCGCTGTGCTCGACAACTGTTCCGGCATGGCGGTATGGGAGCGCACCAACGAATTCAAGCCCATTGCCACATTGGATCTGCGTATCGACTATATGCGGGCGGCGGTACCCGATATGGATCTGCTGGTCACCGCCAGATGCTACAAGCTGACGCGCTCGGTCGGGTTCGTCCGCGCCTTTGCCTACGAAGAGTCGCCGGATGATCCTGTGGCGGCGGCGCAGTCGGCCTTTATCATCGCGTCACCGACGATCAAGTCGACCTTTCCGTAGGACAATGCCATGAAACAAGACATTGAACCGGCCCTGAGCAATCCTGTGGCACCCGTGCGGCCTGAGGATTTGTTGAAGGCGATTCCGTTTGCCGGCTTTCTCGGCATCCGGCTGAACTTGTCCGGCGATGAATTGACGGCGCATCTGCCGTTTTCACCGCATCTGATCGGTAACCCGATGATTCCGGCGCTGCACGGCGGAGTGATAGGCGCCTTTATGGAAATGACAGCCATGGCGCAGTTGGGCATGAATGAGAAATTTGCGCATATTCCCAAGCCTATAGACGTAAGTGTTCAGTACTTACGTTCGGGCAAGCCGATCGATACGTTCGCACGCGCAGTCGTCAACCGGGTGGGGCGGACCGTGGCCAATATCGAGGTAACGGCGTGGCAGGATCAGAAGTCTCAGCCGATTGCGACCCTGCAGGCTCATTTTTTAACGGGGTGACTGGAAACGATTACTATGCGAGCTCCCGATCAGAAACCGTATCTGCAACCCTTGTCAGTTCCAGGAACCGTCGCTCACCGTCGGCCGTAAACAGCACAGCCCGCGAAGCCGGATCTCGCTTCGCCCACCCCAAGGCAAAAAACCGGTTCAGCAAAGCGACACCCAGTCGCCCGGCAAGATGTGTCTTGCGGACGCTCCAATCGAGGCAAGCCCGGCACATGGCGCGATTGGACACCGCCACGTCCAAACCCATATCCTCGATAAACCGGGCCGATGCAGCGCCTAAAACAACCTCTTCGTCCCGCTGTTCAATAACGCTTTTTGCGATCAGGCTGTCATATAATCTTACGCCGTAATCGCCTGCCAAATGGTCGTAGCACACCCGCGCCCTGCGCAGGGCTGGTTCCTTAGGTCCCGTCCGCACGCGCATATGACCCGAACGTGCAGCCAGCCCCATCAGACTTTCGAGCACATGCGCCACATCGTCGTCCCCCAGCCGCCAATAGCGATGACGCCCCTGGCTTTGCGGCCGCACGAGCCCGGCGTCTTGCAGCTTGCCCAAGTGTGAACTGGCCGTCGCCGCCCCAACCCCTGCTTCCAGGGCGAGCTCCGAAGACGTCAAGGCCTTACCCGACATGAGCGCCGTCAGCATATTGGCGCGCGCCGGATCACCGATCAGCGCTGCCAGCCTGGCAATGTCAGGACCTATTTTCATACTTTGATGATGATCGAAGCATGATGGATCGTCAAGATGCTAGAGTCCGGGCATGCAGTGCCTTCATCACCTTCCCGGCCCGCCGGATCTCGCCCTGTGGCGCCAACCTTCTGCCGGTTGGCCGGTGCTCTATATCCACGGCGCAACCTTCCCCGCGGCCCTGTCCGTCGGTTACCGCTTCGACGGTTTCAGCTGGGCTGACGCTCTGGAACGCGCAAGCTTCGACGTCTGGGGTCTTGATTTCCCCGGCTATGGCGCATCACGCGGCGTGGGTGATGCACCTCCCTTTATCACAGTTGATGACGTAGCAGATCAAATCCACCGCGCGGCCGATTTCATCATCAACACAAGTGGATATGAGAATGTTCTGCTCATCGCTCACAGCTGGGGAAGCCTTCCGGCCGGCCTTTTCGCCTGCTTGCAACCACGGGCGGTCAAGGCCCTGGTCCTGTTCGGCCCGATCGCCCGGCGCGACGGGCCTGCATCGCCGCCTCTGCCAGGTTGGCGCCTGGTCTCAGCCGACGACCAATACCGGCGCTTTATCGAGGACGTGCCGCCCGAAGATCAGCCGGTTCTTTCGCGGGACCATTTCGACGCCTGGGCGCCCGCTTGGCTGGCGACCGATCCGACACACGCGTCGCGCACGCCGCCGAGCGTTCGCGTTCCCAACGCCCCATACAACCACCTCGGCGCCGCCTGGGCCGGTAACCTTGCCTACGATCCCGCCATGCTCGCCTGTCCGACATTGATCGTTCGCGGGGAATGGGACTCCGTCTGCGATAGTGCGGACATGGCGTGGTTTGAGCGGACTATCCGCCCGGAACTGTTCAACAGCGCGACGATCAACCGCGGCACGCACCTGCTCCACCTCGAGGCCAATCGCTTCGCGCTCTACGCCGCGACAGAGTCTTTTTTCAGCAAATACACAGAGAGTTAGATCATGTCCCTCACCTGTTTTATCCGCTATCGTATCGACCCGTTCCAGCGCGAAGCGTTTCGTCAATACGCTGAGACCTGGGGCAGGATCATTCCACGATGCGGTGGTCATCTTGTCGGCTATTTTCTGCCGCACGAAGGCACCAATGACACCGCCTGGGGCCTGATCCGCTTTGACAGCCTGGCCGCATACGAAGCCTATCGCGCCCGTCTGACGAGCGATCCGGAAGGCGCCGCCAATTTCCGCATGGCGCAGGACAAGCGCTTTATCCTCAACGAGGAGCGCACCTTTGTCGAGGACATCGACGCAACGCTTGATCGGGTGGCACAATGATCGCCGTCATTTTTGAGGCCGAACCCGCCACGGGGCAAATGCAGACCTATCTCGATCTGGCTGCGAGCTTACGACCGCAACTAACAGAAATTGAAGGCTTTATATCAATCGAACGTTTCCAGTCGCTGAGCGATCCGAAACGTCTGCTGTCCTTATCATTCTGGCGAGACGAAATAGCTGTTGCGCAATGGCGGCAACTCGAATCACATCGTCGTGCCCAGGCCGCAGCACGCGATCGCGTGTTCGACGACTACCGCTTGCGTATCGCCGAAGTCATACGCGACTACGGCATGACCGACCGCGTCCAGGCGCCAACCGATTCAAAAACCGTTCACGATTTACCGGCCTGACTACCATATTCCCAGTCGTACGGCACGCCTGTGTCCCCGAGAACGAATTTCACCAGCTCGGCAAAGCCGGCTTCGGCGCGCACATCGTTGGACAGGATAAGAACGCAGCGCTTGCGCGCCTTGACACAGACCATCGTATTGGCTGTCTGGCCGTCGTGGCCGCCTTTGAAAAAGCCGTGGCCTTGCGGCCCGTCGAATACGACAACACCCAGGCCGGCGCCGAGGTCTCTACGCTGTTGCGCAATTGGCAGATCGGCCTGGAACGGCGGAAACTGCGTGCGCGTCCCGATATGCAGCGACGGCTTCACCATCTCGGCGCATGAGGCCTGGCTCAGACCGTCGCACGACACCAATGCGGCGGTAAACTTGGCCAGGTCGCTGATCGTCGTATCCATCGAACCGGCTGCGCGCGCCTTGGAACGTTCGTCGTGCTCTCCGGCCTCACCCTTGTCGTTCCAGCCATCGGCCAGGTTGGGCCGAAAATCCGCACGCCATACAAGCGAGGTCCGCGTCATGCCGAGGCGATCGAAATTCGCCTTGGTCAGGTCGCCTACGTCCTTCCCCAGCCCTTGAGATGTCTTGCCATTATCGATGACGAATTGCAGCAGGATCATGCCTTCGCCGGAATAGCTGTAGTGCGTGCCTGGATCGAAATGGATGCGCAGTTTCTGATCGGGCTCGATCCACCAGAAATTGGCGAAACCGGTGGAATGGGTCAGCACCATGCGAGGGGTGATTGCCTTCCAGCGGTCATCCGCCGCCAGGTCTTTGTAAGGGCCGTACTTGTCTGGGTAGATCTTTTCCGGCTCGTAATCCGTCAGCGGTTTGTCGAGATCATCGGCCAGCGGCGTATCGAGTTTCAACGCGCCCTTGTCGACCAGTTGCAAGACGGTATAGGCGAAGACGGTCTTGGTCAGCGAGGCGCCGTACATCACGGTGTCGGTCTGCAGCGGATCGCCCTTGGCGTTGCGGACGCCATACGACTGGACGTAACCGACCTTGCCGTTATCGACGACGGCTATAGCCAGCCCCTTGGCGCCGGTCCTGGCCATGACCTTGCGGGCTTCGGCGTCTATCGCCTTGGACGCCGGCAGTTTTGGGGCCGCCACTGCGACGGCCGGCAGGAGGAGAAACGCACTCAACGCAAGGGAACGATAGAGCATGGGGATCTCCGGTGGCTCGAATTGTTTTGGGGTTTGGGGCCCATGGCCCCCAGCCTTCCCTTTCTTGCTTTTCCTTCGTCCCTAGAGACGAAGGAAAAGCAAGAAAAAGAACAGATGTGGGATCACGGACCCCAAACCCCATAACATGTCAGCGTTTACGCAGCTACCGCAAGTTCGCCCGCCACACCTTGCTCAAGCAAGGCAATCGTTCGCACGAGGCCGAAGATCGCGACAAAGGAGCCGAAGCGCGGCCCCTGGGATTGCCCCAGAAGCACCTCATAAAGCGCTTGAAACCAAGCCCGTAAGGTCTCGAATTCATGCGCTTTTCCAACTTCAAAGACGATATTTTGCAACAGGTCCGCATCGCGCGTATCGACAGGCAACGCCTTGAACCGCGCTATAAGATCGCTAAACGCCGCCCGCTCCTTGTCGTCCGGCAAACGGAACGATTTGGAGGGTTTGACGAAGTCCTCGAAATAGTTGAGCGCATAACCGGCCAGGCGATCGAGCACGGGCTCAGATTCGGGCGTCGCGCCCGGAAGATAGGCGCGCAGAAAGCCCCACAGCGTCTCCTTGTCCGAGGCATTGGCCACGGACACCAGGTTGAGCATCAGGCCGAAGGTTACCGGCGGACTCTTGATCGCCGTCTCGCCACGCAGGACGAACCACACCGGATTCTCGATCTGCTTGGCCTCTTCCTGCTTCGGGAAAGCATCCAACTGCTGGAAGAATTCGTCGGTGGCGCGCGGAATGACGTCGAAATAGAGCTTCTTGGCCGACTTGGGCGACTGGAACATGTAGTAGGCCAGGCTTTCTGGCGCGCCGTAGCGCAGCCAATCCTCCATGGTCAGGCCGTTGCCCTTCGATTTGGAGATCTTCTGTCCCTGCTCGTCGAGGAACAGTTCGTAGTTAAAGCCTTCCGGCGGAATGCCACCCAGGACCTTGCACACCTGAGACGATACCTTAACAGAATCGATCAAGTCCTTTCCGGCCATCTCATAATCGACGCCAAGGGCCGCCCAGCGCATCGCCCAATCGGGCTTCCACTGCATCTTGACGTGGCCGCCGGTGACCGGCACCTCAAACTTTTCGCCGTTTTCCTCGAAGACGATCGTGCCCCGGGTAACGTCGCGCTCGAGTGTCGGCACTTGCAGAACGTGTCCCGTTCGGGGCGAAATCGGCAGAAAGGGCGAATAGGTGCTGCGGCGGTCCGGCCCCAGTGTCGGCAACATGACCGCCTGGATCTGTTCAAAACGATCGAGCGCCGTCAGCAGGGTCTGATCGAAGACACCGCCCTTGTAGCAATCGGTGGACGACAGGAATTCATAAGCGAATCCAAAG